>OMCF01000464.1_pt1 | contig 16709 bp, 11 predicted proteins | sample 1673791 | NCBI WGS metagenome assembly OMCF01 (sample SAMEA103958127, study PRJEB25191) | human gut metagenome | biome: human-associated habitat [ENVO:00009003]; feature: intestine environment [ENVO:2100002]; material: feces | place: Germany | collected 2013/2015
CCAAGCCTGTAGCGGACTTTCACCGCCAAGTTATTACGCGTGCCGAGCACACAAGCATAAACCCTGCCGCAGAATTGCTCTGCAGCGGGGTTTGTTTATGAGCCTGAACAGCCGAAAAGCCTTATTTCAAGCGGTTTTCGGGCATAGAAAAAGTCCACCGCAATTCTATCAAAATTACGGTGGATTTATGCGTAATAACTACGGCATTGATACAATTTAATTTTCCCTCTGCGTTTGAATCCACTGGGTTCATCAACGGGTTCATTTGAACCCACCCCGTAAAAGCCGCAGAAACACGGCATTTTCGGCACTTTCCAGCTATTCAGAGCCGAGCCGGGATGCCGTGTCAGAACAGAGGACTTTGCTGCCGAAGGTTTCATTCCACTCGGAATATCTGTAAAAGGAAAAAGTGTGACTATGATTTTACCCATAAAAAAACGAGGGTATTTTCATAGTCACACTTGTGCTTTTGGAGCATTTATACGGTGATTTTTATGCCGGACTGAAAGATGAATGACAGTTTTCCGTTTGTGTTTACAACGACCCTGTCGAGCGTTTTGAGCATGAGCGGATAGCTGAACTCGTTGATTTTTCCGATCTCGTCAATCAGAAGGCACATCTCTTCCGCACGGTATCGGACGAGGATGTCCTCGGCATTATCGACCGTTGACCGCAGCGTTGCCTGATAGCGGAGTTTCTTTGCCACGATGAGATTCCACGCTCGGCAAAATGCCTTCTGCGGCAGGTCAATCGAAATGCGGACATCTGTGCAGAGCATCGGTCTTTCCTTCGGCGGTTTGCAGTGGCGTTCTCTGTATGCGATCAGTTCTGGCGAGGCATTGAGGTTGAAGGTTGCCTTGTGCGGCGGTGTATATGTTTGACCCGACACTTCGACCGCTGATTGCGTCTTTCGGCTCATACATCGGTATGCGGCAAGGGGCTGCTTATTGGTGGTCGTATAATGATAATAGCAGTAAGGCTTACCGCATACTCCGCAGAACAGTTTCCCTGTAAACGGATACCGCTCATTCGATGCCTGCTTGTGCGGTGTATGCCTTGCCGCAATAGCCTGTGCCAGCTTCCATGTCTCTTTATCCACGATTGCTGGAAGGCAGTCCTCCACCAGATATTTCGGCAGTTCTCCGTTATTTCTGACTTGCTGATGCGTGATGGGGTTTGCGATAAACGCTTTCTGAAACAGGCAGTCACCGCAGTATTTTTCGTTTCGGATAATGTGCTGAACGGTGGTCTTTGCCCAGGAAGCACCGGGCATTCGAGTTGGCACCCCTTCGGCAATAAGCCTGTCGGCGATTTCGCCGTAGCTATAGCCGTCAATGAAGTCCTTGTATATTCGCCGCACCAGTTCAGCTTCATTCTCCACAATGGTCACGATACCCTTGTTCTGCCGAAAACCGTACATCCCGTTGAGTGTGATGCTCCCCGTGATGCCTTGCTCATATCTTCTTCGTTTGCCCCATTTTATATTCTCCGACATCGTCTCAGACTCGGACTCGGCAAACGCAGCCATCAGCGTGAGCATGAGTTCCCCAGAGGATTCGGTGGAGTGGATGTTCTCTTTCTCGAAGAAAACATCAATGCCCAGGGACCGAAGCTCACGGGTGTAAATAAGCGTATCCACGGTGTTCCTTCCGAACCGGGATACGCTTTTTGTCCGTATGCAATCTATAAGACCGCTCCGGCAGTCCTCGATCATTTTCATAAACTGCGGTCGGCTTTCTGCTTGGGTGCCGGAGAGTCCCTCTTCCGCATAGATGCCGACAAAGACAACGGTATCATCGCTCTCGAATAGGCTGCGGTAGAAATTAATCTGATTTGTCAGACTGTTCAGTTGTTCATCGCTTCGGCTTGAAACCCGGCAGTAGGCGGCGATGCGTTGCTTGCCGGGTTCTTTTCTGTGAGGGGTGATTACAAGCAGATTCTTATCCGTCATTACCGTCAACCTCCTGCGGCTTATTGCGTTTCGTGTAAGGACGGACACCGTTCTTGATTGGTACGGTCTTTTCGATCCCGTCACGGAAGGTAAAGGTAATCGTGCAGTCACGATTGACCGTAGCGTAATTGATGACCGCCTGCCATACAAGCGGGTCGAACTTTGCAAGCGGAGCGTCATGCTTCATAAGTTCGTTCAGAAAGCCTGTAATCTGCACACGCTTGGCAGCACAGGCGGCTATCTTCAAATCAAGCTCCTGCTTGAGCCGAGCCATCGTGTCAAGCCGATCCTCATATTCTTTTAGTTTCTCATGGATATCATCGGCGGTGTCCTGTCGGCTGTAGGTCATCAGAAGGCTTCTTATCAGCGTCTGGACTTCGCCGCAGCCGTTGTTCAAATCCTCAAGTTGCCTGCGGTACTCGCTGTCATCAGTAATGGTATCAATGCAAAGACGGTAGTTCTCCTCAATTTCCTTACGGTTGGCAATCAGCCCGTTGAACACCTCGACGAAGGTTTCTTCCAGACTTTCCTCTTTGAGAGTCGGCGTTTCGCAGTATTTACGCTTCTGAAACTTTGCATTGCAGTGCCAGTGCCAGGAAGCGTGTTTTGTGTTTGAGTGCCATATCTTTCTGCCGTAGTATCCGCCGCAATCACCGCAGATGATTCGGCTTGAGAAAATGGACACACATTGCATATTGCTTCCGGCTTCCCGTCGGCGGCGCATTTCCTCCTGCACCATCTGGTAGGTTTCTGGGGAAACGATAGGCTCATGGTCTTTTTCAATGTAGTACATGGGCAGTTCGCCCGTGTTGGGCCGCTTCTCTTTCGTAAGGTACGATACCGTTATTTCTTTCTGAAGTATGGCTGCTCCGTAATACTTCTCATTTTTCAGAATGTTCAGCACCGTGGAAGCCTGCCACACCTTCTTGTGACCGGGCGTTTCAATGCCGTCAGCGGTCAGCCCTTTCGCAATGCCGCCAGGAGTTTTACCGGCGAGGAACTCCGCATAAATTCTTCGCACGATTTTTGCCTGCTCCTTATTGATAATAAGCTCCCCATCGGGACCCTTGTCGTAACCGAGGAAATTGGAATAGCCGAGGCTGACCTTTCCGTCTGCGAAGGACTTTCTTCGACCCCATGAGGTGTTCTCCGAAATCGACCTTGCTTCTTCTTGTGCAAGAGAGGACATGATCGTAAGCAATAATTCGCCCTTGGCATCGAGGGTGTAAATGTTTTCTTTCTCGAAGAAAACCTCCACACCTTTCTCCTTGAGCTGCCGGATGGTGACCAGGCTGTCAACCGTATTTCGTGCGAAACGGCTGACGGACTTGGTGAGAATAAGGTCGATTTTCCCGGCAAGGGCATCCTCAATCATTCTGTTAAAGCCCTCACGCTTTTTTGTATTTGTGCCGGTAATGCCCTCATCGGAATATACCTCGACAAAGACCCATTCTGGATTTGCCTGAATTTTCTGCGTGTAATAGCTGACTTGCGCATCAAAGGAGTTTTCCTGTTCTTCCTTTGCCGTTGAGACACGGGCATAGGCTGCAACCTTTCGTTTCCGAGTGAAGGTCGAATACTGTGCAGACAGCGTAGGCTTAGTTGCCTCTATCTTTTTTACTTTCTTATTTGTCATGACTTGCGTACCTTTCCTTTGCCTTTTTCGCAGCGGCGGCTTTCATTTCATCCGTCCAGCTTTCGGAGCGTGAGCGGTCTTTCCACACATAATCAGCGGTAGAACCGTTCGCAAAAATAAAACGGAGCAGATTGCCCGGATGAGCCTCTATCGTGCAAATCTGCGTTTCAAATGCCTCGTCCGAAAATCCGTCCGTTTTCAAAATTTCTGCCGCCACCCGTTTCAGCGTTTCCTCCGGGATGACCTTTGAGTCCGGGCAGTATTTCTTTCCTTTGGAGTTGTAGGTCGAACAGCACCAGACGATGTTATAAGGTGTTGTCTTTCGGCGATAATTCTTTCCGCAGCATGAGCATCGGATTTTCCCGGTAAAACTGCTTTTCGAACCAACCGGCTGTGTTTTTTCTTTTGCTCTGCGTTTCAATTCATCTTGAACCGCCATAAAGATCTGTCTGGTAACCACCGCCGGATGATCATCCTCGACAAAATACTGTGGAAGTTCCCCGGTGTTGTGGCATTTTCTTTTTGTAAGATGGTTTTCACGATATACTTTTTGAAGCAAAAGGTCTCCGCAATATTTCTCGTTTGTCAGGACTTTTCGCACAGTTGTCGGATGCCATTCATTTCCGAAGATGCTGTACATCCCTTCTTCGTTCAGTGTGTTGGCGATTTTCTGAAGACCGTATCCGGCAAGGTATAAATCAAATATTCGTTTTGCAATTTCGGCTTCTTCTTCAATGAGCGTTATCTCTCCGTTCACCAGACGGTATCCGAGCATGGTGCAGGTGGAAGCCCGTCCTTCCTCAAAGCCCTTGCGGATTCGCCATTTGCAGTTATCGCTGCACGAAAGGCTTTCTGCCTGGGCGAAAGAAGCGAGGAGCGTCAGCATTACTTCGCCCTCGGCGCTCATAGTGTAAATGTTCTGTTCTTCAAAGAAAACATCAATACCGAGGCTTTTGAGTTCACGCACGGCTTCAAGAAGCGTGACCGTGTTCCTCGCAAACCGAGATATGCTCTTGGTAATGACCATATCGATGTTTCCGCTCCTGCATTCGGTCAAGAGAAGCTGAAACTGCTCACGGTTGTCCTTGGTGCCTGTTTTCGATTCGTCAGCGTAGACTCCGGCAAACCGCCATTCCGGGTTCATCATAATGTAGTCACGGTAATAATCGATCTGCGCCGCCAAGGAATGCAGCATGGTGTCCTTGCCGCAGGAAACTCTGGCATAGGCCGCCACACGTTTTGTACGAGGGGTTTCCGCTACGGCAGGGGCAATGTTTACGATAGTTTTTTTCATTGTATCCCTCCTTTGGTATCGGACATATTAACTCTGATTTTGAAATATATCCAGTCAATTCGGAGGAATAAATTGAACGAAAACAGGAAGGTATTTTTCGGTGAGTATTGTGTCTATCACACGATAATCCTCTGTGGAAATCTGCCCGTTTTTCAGCATAAGCCGGAACGGTGCAATGCTTGCCTGATATTTGATTTCCGCTGTTATCTGCTCTTTAGTCACGGGCTTCACCGCCTTTGAACCTTGTCTCCACATAGCATTCGTGGGAACAGTATTTTCTGCGGCTGTTTCCATAGGCGGTAAAGGACTGACCGCATCCGGGACAAACATATTCATAAACCGCTTTCTGTCCGACACGCTCTGGGTGAGCGTTCCACCATTTCTGTCTACACTTCGGCGAACAGAAACGCTTCGGTTTTCTGCCGGATATCTGCGTTATCGGCTTTCCGCATTCCGGGCAGATTCCCGCTGTCTCTTTCGGTTCTTCGGTGCTGTCGACCGTGATGTTGTTTCGGCGGCAGAAGGTCTTGACGGTATCTCTCGAAACGGACAGAGCTTTGGATATTTCAGAATAGCCGCATCCGGCTTTTCTCATTTCGGCTATCTTTGTTTTCTGATGGTCTGTCATGTGTGAACCACCTCCTCACTATTCCATGAACATGAGGAGGGCATTTCGGAAAAAAACAGGCAAAAAAATAAAGCCCACCGAAGAAAAAATCCTCGATGGGCTTCATATCAGTTAGGGATATTCAGCTTCATGCCGCTGTAGATGACATTGCTTTTCAGCCCATTCAGGCTGACGATTTCCTTATAGCGGCTGCCGTTGCCGAGATACTTCTTGGCGATTGCCCAGAGGGTGTCACCATGCACCACGGTGTGGATGCGGTAATCCTCGGAGGGTTTCGTGCCTGCCACGGTGAGCGCAGAGGTCTTGACCGGCGACATAATGGCGTACTTACCGAACTCGTCCTTGTTGATGACGGCACGGTCCCCACTGACCTCAACCACATACCAGCGGAGCTTTTTCACCCAGCTGGGAATGGATTTGCCGCCATAGTAGGTGCTGCCTGTGATGGTCACGAGGTCGCCGACCTTGATAGACCCGGTAGGCTTGACTGGGTCGGCAGGCTTCACCTCACTGCCGAGCGCTGCCGTGACCTTGGATGCCAAATCACCCATACGGGCATACATCCAGTTACCGGGGCAGCTTTTGTTCGCAAACCACCGATGGACGGTCAGAACCATCTCGTTAGATTTCGGGGTGTAGTTCAGCGTCTTGGCCTTATCTCCAAGCCAGAGCAACTTGGTTTTGCCGTTGCGCTTGCAGATGTCGGTGCAAAGCTCGATGAGTCTCTTGTACACCACATCCTTGAAAGCGTAAGGCTCGGTGTTGTCGCTGGCACACTCAATGGTGACAGCTCTCTGGTCGTTGGCTGCGGAAGAGGAACACCAGGAGCGGTTTTTCTCTTCCACATACATCCCGACCCGACCGTCCACGCCGATGCCATAGTTGCTGCTTGCCTGCCGTGAGGTCGGCAAGAAGATGTTGCCCAGCGTTTCCACACTGCACTGACCCACCACGCAGTGCGGCGTGATGCGGTCAATGCTGTGGGTGCGCTGCCCGGAGTGGTTCGGGCTGAGTTTGGTGTAGGACACCAGGGGGCTGTTCGTGTAAGCCATGTTATTCATCCTCCTTTTCACTGCGGTCATGAAGCTGCTCCAGAACGGATTTCAGCTTCTGCGGAATGGGCAGTCCCAGGTATGCGGCGTTCTCCAACAGGGACACGCCCTCATTCGATAGGTAGAAGAAAATGACGGCGGTACGCATCACCGAACCGCTGCCGATGACGCGGGTGTCGAGAATATGCCCGATGCCGACCAGGGCGAAGATGAGCACCTTTTTGAAAATGCCCTTGAAGCCGACTTCGCTGGACAGCTTCTTGTCCACCACGGCGCACATGATGCCGGTGATGTAGTCGATGACTACGAAAGCCAGAAGCGCGTAAAGCAAGCCGTCACATCCTCCCAAGAACCATCCCAGCCAGCCGCCGATTCCGGCGAACACCACCTGAATGGTCGTCCAGAATTCTTTCATGTTGTTTGTCCTCCTTTGAAAGTTGAATTTTTGTATGAAAAAAGTGACACCATTGAAGCGTCACACTTTTCCGATAGCATAGATTGATACTTTGTAGGTTGCCGATGGTACCGTATTTGGTCTTACGGCAAATATCTTTCCGGGGTTGGTCGTTGTAGACCAGCTACTCGAACTGCCTCGCTCCACAAACATGGCGTAGTTGCTGTTCTCCGTGGAGATATGGACATGAGGAATTTCCGCGAAGGTAAATGGAAAATTAGGGAGCGCAATTGCACCGCTCTCATAGAGCACGCCCCATGCCGTCGAAATGGCGGTCGTAAAGGAATACTGACCCCAACATTCCGCTGTACCGCTTTTCCATTTACGATAATTCCAGATGCCGCTTGTCCCTTGCTGAATGACAAAATCCGCAAGGGGTGAGCCATCCACCCGCATATCCCCGGCAACATCCAGCATGGCTTGTGGCTCCGGCGTGTTGATGCCGACCTTCTTTTTCCGCAGTGCAATGAGGGGCGTACCCTGCGGAACAGTAAAATACAGATCCAGACTGCTCAAAGAATAGAGCTTGTCTTGGATCTGTAGATGAAGGTCGTAGGAACTGTTGGCATCCAGACTGCACAGTTCCAAATTGGAGTAGCTGAAAGAGGTTCCGCTTTTTGTCGTGCCGGAATAGATGCTGGTGTAGCTGCCGTAACTGCTCTCACTGGTTTTCTTGTACCGATACCGCACATAAACCACGCTGTTTTTCTGCGTCCCGTCTACGGTCACAGCAGAAATAGAGCCACTGAATTTGAGCTGCATTTCCGCTTCAATGTCGTTGGTTCGTCGGAGCGTCACCGAGGACACCTTCGGCTTTGCGTAGGGGATGACCGTAATAGTTTGGGAAACGCTGGCGGTATAACCGCGGGAGTCCGTGACCGTGAGCGTGACCGTTACGCTGCCGGACTTTGCGATTTTTCCAACAGATAAGGCAGAACCGGTAGTGTTAGAGGATGACAGCCCGTTGCAGGAAGCTGTGTAGTTGGAAATACTGGCACCGTTTTTTGCAGTTGCCGTTCCGGGCGTGACCTTTAGGGTCGAGTAGTTCTGAACGAATAGCTGGTCGTTGCCTGTGAGGTTTTTCGTGGTCGTGTAGCTGTCGGCATAAGTGAATCCGCTTATGGTTGGAGCAGAATTGGTTGCCGTGGTCAGTACCGTGGCGGTCTTGCTTGAAGTACTGCCGATCTGCGTAGACCCGCTGTAAGACGAAACCGCAAAGGTACCTGTGAACGACTTGATGGATGCCATAGCGTTCAACAGCGTTGTTCTCTGCGCCGATGTCAGCGTGACCGTGCGGTTCGCCGTGCCCTTCGACCAGGAAAGCCCGGAAATAGTCAGGATGGTCGTGCTGCCGTTTTTGAGCACCAGCGTATTGGTGTAGGAGGCTTCGTACACGGTCACATTGATGGTAATGGAAACCGTGGCATTGTCCGCCGTCACTGTGTTGACGCTGTTCACCACCGCACCGCCCAGTGTTTTCACCGTGGAGCTACCGGAGGTGCCGTAGACGTGATTGTACTGCCGCCTTGCTCTGACCTTCACCGTGTAGCTTGTGTTCGGCGAAAGCGAGGACAATGTTACGCTGGTGCTGGTGGATGCCGTCGTTGAGAACTGCGTCCAGCTCGAACCGCCGTTTGTGCTGTACTGCCAGACGTCCGCCGTGGCAGAGGATGTAGCGGAGATTTTGAACCCGTTTGCCGTGACATTCGATGTACTGAATGTAACTGTGGGAGCAGTGCGGTCAATGGTAGTCAGCGTCATGCTGCCGCCGTATTCCTGAGAACCGTAGATATAAACACGGGTCGAGAATCCGACCGCAATCGTTTTGCTGCCGTTGCTGTCGTGAGCTACAGTAATCGTGCCACTGACAGAACCTTTCTTTGCCGGGAAAACACGGTCATCCCAATAGGTACGATCCTTTGAGTATACGGTCGTGCCATTGATCGTTACAGTGGTCGTGTCAATGGTGTAGTAAGTGGATGCGCCACCGGTAGAGGTCAGCGTCCAGGAAAGTGTCGAGCTGTTACCGACCACATTTACGCTTTCCGAAATGTCCAGTTGAAGATAGCGCCCATCGTATGCTGCACTTTTCCAAGTTGCCATAGCTTTCCCTCCTTAATCCAGAATGACGATGTTCAACCCCTCGGATGCCGTCGGCATCGGGACAAACTTCGTTTTGCCCACGGTCAGCTCGCCGTCCACCGTGGTTTTCTTAGTCTGCGTTTCGTCCTTGTTCAGGGTGAAAATCACCTCATCGTTGTAGTAACCGGCGAACTCCGTGTTCGTGATAACCGTCCGCTGGGACGATGCGCTGTTGGATACCTCAATGCCACGCTTATCGATCTTGACCTCCTGCGTGTAGATCTCGTTGGGAGCGGGTGTCCACTTTCGGGGAATCGCTCCTTCGGAAATCATGATGTCGGCGAGATAAATGGACGCATCCCGACAGTAGCAGTAAATACGCAACGTGGGGTCGGTCACATCCGTGAGCGTTACTGAGTAATCCGTCCAGTCAAATGCCGTGGACTTATTGAACAGGTACTTGGTTTTGTTTCCGTTGTAGGTCACATAGAAATACCCGGACATGGTCGAGGTTTTCTTTGCTCTAACCGAGATCGTATAAGTGCCGGGAACTACCCCTCGGATGTACTGCGACAACGAGGAGTATGCGCCCAGCACAAAGCAGGAGTCGGAAATGGTGTTGTTCTGGGTATCGGTGGAGGTATCTGTTTTTACCGTACCGGAGTAGCTCCAATCGTCCGTGATGCCGTTCAACCCGGAGGAATTCTGCACATAGTTGATGCCGCCGATGTACTGCTCCTGCATGGTGACGGACAGTCCATCCACCGTGTGTTCCAATTCCGAAACACGGCTTTCGGAGTTCAGTACCCGTTCCTCCAGGACGCCCTGGTCGTTGGACACTGTTTCCACCGTTTCGGTAAGGGTCGCCACATAGCTGTTCAGCCCGTCGATGGTCTGCTGGAACTGTGCGTCCTTCTCGGTCAGAATGGAAATGGTGGTGCGGATCGTTTCAATGTCGTTCTGCACCACCCATTCATTTCCGTCCCATATCTTCGTTTCCGGCGGGGTCACAGAGGTATCCACCCAGAGCTGCCCCTCATAGGGGTTCTCCGGAGGCGTGTCCGAGGTGACCACATCGCAGAGACTGATAATCGTGAACTGTGCCGATGCGATCATCTCACCACCTCCTTAAAGTGCCACAACGACCATAAAGGTCGCCTTGGTATCCACATCGGTGCTGGACACCGACAGGGTCTTGCCGGTCTTGCTGCCGTTGGTTCCCCAAGAGGTATCGACTACACCGTCCTTGTTGTACTTCGTCCATGTGTAACTGCCGTTTCCGGCTGCGTCCACCTCGGAGCCTGCCTGATAGCAGACGGCGGTCAGCACGGTCGTTCCCTGGCCGTTCTTGAACACATCGCCGCCCGTGGAGGTGACGATGATCTGCAACGGGTCGGAGTTGTCGATGAAGGTCGCCACATCGAAAAACTTCGTGTTATAAGAAGCCGATGCGGAATCCGTGTCCTGGGCACAGCACTTGAACACGGCGTAGCTGTCCACCGCTGCGGCGTAGACCGTGAGGGTATTGGTGGCCGTGCCGGTGTATTTGTCGGCAGTATCCGAGAGCTTGCGCCAGCCGATGCCGAAGTCTGCATCATAGCCGGTGGAAGCGGTAGCGGTGACGGAAGCGTCCATGACCGCCCACTTGTAGCTGACCTTGGTGGTGTCCACCGTAGAGCCGCGCCACAGCTCGGCCTTGGCGGTCAGACTGGCGACCTCCTCATTCTTGAACACATTTCCGTTGGGTGTGGTGACCAGCAGGTCGACGATGCCGGAACCGTTGACCACACGGGAGAAGGAAATGGTCAGCGGATGGGTCAGCGACAGACCGGTGCTTTCGTCCTTGTAAGTGATGACGCAACGGTAGTCGATGCCGGGCAGCTCCGCCATGACATTTGCCTTGACCGTGAGGATGTGGCTCTTGGCACCACTCAGTCCGTAGTTCGTACCTGCGGTAATGGCGGTGTTGCTGTCGCCCACATACCACTTGACCGAGGTGACATTGGCGGTGGCGATCTGGTCGGCAGTGGTGCCGATGACATACAGACTGGGTGTCAGAACGAGGTTCTTCGTTTTCCAGTCGGGGGTGTAACTGCCGTTGTCGGGGTTATACATCTGAGTCTTGGCGAGGTTTGAGCCGATGTACCCCGTCAGTGTCAGTGCGTCATTGTAGTCGATGATGGTAAACTGACCTTGTGCTTTGCTCATGTGAGAAGCCTCCTTTAAAGTTGTTGTATCAGGAACGGGCACTCTGCCGGTTTCTGTTGTGGGTTCTGCGGTTGCCATAGTAAATTCCTCCGTTATAACAGGCTCTGCCTGGTCGTGGTGTCGATGAGGTCACAATAAAAAGTGGCGCGGACTTTGACATCCGCACCGGTGATGACCACGGACTTTGCGCCGCCGAAATGCTGTTCATTCCAGACTTTGTCCGCTTCCGTATCCTCCGACACCCTTGTCCAGACAAACTGGTTGGCGTCCAGCGTGTCGGTGATGTCCTCGTCCCAGGAGTACACCTTGGCGGAAAGCAGTGTATTCACATTGCCGTTTTTGAAGATGTTCCCGTTGGACGAGATAATGACCAGCCGGAGCATTTTCTGCTCCTCAATGGTGGTAATGCGGTCGCTGACCTCGGTGACCTCCTTGCTGGTGGCGTAGGCACGAAGCACAACCTCGCCGCTCTCCAAGTCCCACCAGGACGAGCCATCCTGTGACTGAATGACACCAGCCTTGATGATGTTCGCTACCAAGGAGCCGGAGGTGATGAAGTCCGCGACGATCTGACCGTCTGCCGTGATGGCGGTTTCATAGGGACCGTTGTAGCCGTTATGGGAAAAGCCCAGACCGCCCACATTCCACCGCCAGACATTCACGGCTTCGTCAATGGAGGGAGCGTCCAGAATGAGCAGCTCATAGGGCTGTCCGTTTTCCTCGGAAGTATGGATTACCACATAGCCGCCGCTCTGACCGGTGATAAGCCCGGTGGCTTTGCCGATGGCGGTTTGGAGCAGCTTCGGAAAGCGTCCCACCGTGGACTCCACCTTATCAACCGTTGATTGCACCTCGGAAATGGTGGTAATCATACTGGACTTGCTCTGACCGAGGGAAATGCTCTTATACCGCTCAGCGAGGGTTTCGTACACGGTCTCAATGACCATAGCCGACACGCTCACACCAAGCAGTGAATGCCGGATGGTGACGGTATCACAGAGATTGACCCGCTCCAGCAGTGCCGAATACTCCGGCTGCTTCCAGAGCGGCTCAAAGGACACCTTCACCGTGGGGATGGTCGCACCCAGTGGATTTGCCTTGATGTAACTGTTTGCTTTTGCTCTGAGGGCTTCCTCGGTTACAACTCCGTCAAACTGGTCGGAGAAATCCATGATGAGCGTTTTCGCCCGGACGATCTCCGAGGTCACAATGGGGAGCGTTACCTCCGGCAGCGTGACCACCGTTTCGGTGTCCGAGCCTTCCGGTGTGTATACGGCATACGGGAGCAGTGCGGTATATACGCCGCTGTTGTCCTCGTCCTGCTCCAATGCGGTGAGGTTCTTGCTGTATTCAATGACCACGCCGGTCTTTTGCCCACGGTGCGAATGGAACTTCACCGTAAAGTTGTCCCATTCAAACTCGCCGTGCCATTTGGAGAGCATGGAGCCTTCCGTACCGCCAAGGCAGGCTCGGACACTTTTCGGCTGCGTGACGGAAAACGCCTTTGCATCCGAGTAATCCGTCCAACCCGTAAAGCGTGTATCTCCGGCGAGTAGCTGCGAGAGGATAAGCTGCGGAGAACGGCTCTCGGTCGAAAACGGCAGCACCGGCACATTGGTGAGGTCATAGGAGATGTGCTGACCGTAGATGGTGACGATACCGTTGAGCGGCTTCGTGATACGGTAAATGCGGAATGCTTGGTCAGCGGCGGTGTCATTGGGCTTTGCCTTGATGATGCACTCCTTTGTGATTAGCCCGTAGTGCTGACCGCTCACCAGGTATTTGAGCAGACACTCAAACACACCGTTCCGCTCCTCGGTCACTTCACAGGAAATGGTGTCCGTCAGCACTCCAAGACCGAATGAACTGAAATCTGTAGCGTTTGCGGGGTAAAGTACAGGGATCATAGGCAGCACCACCTTGGAATGACCTCAATCCTTGACACATCGCCATTGCAGTTAATGGTGCAAACACCCGGCTTGAGGGCTGGAAATTCCGCTCCTTTGACTGTGTCGTTTTTGAGGGCAGTGCCTTTGAAGCAGTTCATCAGCTCACTGTCGATCTCAATATACTCGTCCAAGTCGGAAATCATCATACCTCGGCCTTGGGGCTGCATCATTAGTGCTACCGCACCGCTGCCGTATAGCTTGATGTACGGTTGGCTTTCAAAAGCCGTCGGATTTGTAATCGTCAGTTCGGATGCGTCTGCTACCACCGCCTGCTGCCCCGCAAAGCTATATTTATAAGGTTTGCAGTTGAAGGTCACGGTGAAACTGCCGACCTTGTTCAGCTGCTCCTCAATGTCCAGATTGCCGGAGATGACGCCGTAGCGGAAATACTCCGCATCGTAGGAGTCGGTGATTTCGTGGTATCTGTCCGGCTCGGAGTACAACCAGCCTTTGATGTTCCGTAGAACATCGGCAAGGGCGGCGGTATTCTTCCGAGCGAGGAACACTGTGTAGGTCACCTTGATGTTGGCAAAGCGGCGGTTCGGATTGATGATGTCACCGCTTCTGCCGGGAATGGAGATGAACTCCGCATCGTACTCCGGTGCGGAGAACACATCCTTCTTCTCGATATGCAGACCGAACTCAGCGGAACTGCGGCCGTTGTAGGTAAAATAGGTCATGCGAATACCACTCCTTTCCGCTGGGCGAACTGGTTCGCCATTTCCATGACTTCGGAGGTGAGCTGACGGATGTCCTCGCTGCTGTAATTGTTGAAATTCGTAATGTTCAGGGCAATGGTGAAAGCGGATGCCGCCTTTCCGACCACACCGTCCACTGCTGTGCGGATAGAGCCGTTCACGTCAAAGTCGGTGGGCAGAGCCGTCTGCATATCGTGGGCAAGGTCGCCCATGACACCGTTGATGTCCTCCGCCATTCCTTCGGCGGCTTTGACCGCTTCATCGCCGTTGTCGTCAATGGAGCCAGCCAGACCCTTGACCAGCATTTCACCGACCCATGCCATCTCCTTCGAGGGCGAATGGATACCGAAGAAATCGCAGATGCCGTCCCAGATGGAGGAGATCCACTCGGACACTTTATCCCACAGCCACGAGGCAAGCTGGGTAATGCCGCTCCACAGTCCCTTGACGATGTTGCCGCCGATCTCCACGATCTTATACATCAGAGAGCCGAAGGCTTTCACGATGCCCGCAATAATCTGCGGCACGGCCTTGACGATCTCCACGATGATGGTGGGCAGGTTTTCAATCAGCGCAACGAACAACTGAACGCCTGCCATGATGATTTTATCGATGTTTCCGACCAGTGCATTGACAATGCCGGAGATGATTTGCGGAATGGCCTGTACGATGGTGGTGATGATCTGCGGCAGGGCTTGAATGAGGGAAATCAGCAAATCAATGCCTGCCTGAATAATGAGCGGTATGGCATTCAGCACGGCAGTGATGATTCCATCAATGATTTTCGGGATTGCTTCCACGATTGCCATAATGATATCCGGCAATGCGGCAACAAGCGAGGTCAGAAGCTGAATGCCTGTTTCGATAATCTGCGGGATGGAGTCCAGCAGAAAGGTAATGATGCCGTTGATGATCTCCGGCAGAGCGGCGATCAACACGGGTATTGCGTCCAGAAGTCCTTGCGCCAGTCCCGTGATAAGCTGTAAGGCTGCGTCAAGGAGCATCGGCAGGCTGTCCACCAGACCTTGTACGATGGTAACGATAGCCTGCACCGCTGCCGGAATGAGCGTGGGCAGTGCATCCGCAATGCCTGTCACCAGTGTAGACACCAGCTGAACCGCCGCCTCGATAAGCAGGGGCAGATTCTCGATCAGCGTGTTCACGATGGTCATGAGCGCAGACACCGCCGCCGGGATAAGCTGCGGAAGCAGGGACAGGAGCGTTTCCAGCACCTGCGAGAACAGCTCGGTGACCGCCTCCAGCAGTGTGGGCAGCAGTTCACCCACAGCCGTCAGCAGGGCATCCAGCGCCGTGGGCAGAGCCGCCACGATGTTCTCAATAACCGGGGTGATGTTCGCCACCACGGTCTTGAAGGCATCTACCATGTTGTTGCACAGCAGCTCCATGTCAGCGTCCGCGTCGCCGAAGCCTACGATGAGGTTCGAGACGGCGGATTTCAACGCATTGACAGAGCCGGAAATGGTGGCTTCCGCTTCTTTTGCGGTCGTACCGGCAATGTCCATGCTCTCCTGCATGACATGGATGGCTTCCACCACATCTGCATAGGAGGAAATGTCGTACTTGACACCGGATATTTTCTCCGCATCGGCAAGCAGTCGTTCCATTTCCTGTTTTGTGCCGCCGATTTTTTCATTCAGTTCCTCACGTGTAATGAGGTCATCGGTGTACATATCCATGTATTTCTGACGCATTTTTTGAAGCTTGTGAAGCTGTGCGTTCAATTCCTTTTCGTAATTCAGGTTCTCATCCTTGGCTTTGTAAACCCTCTGGAATTCGCCTGTTACGTGACGAATTACATTTTTCTTTGCTTTCAGCAGCTCGGAAAAGTATTCGGACAGAACTTCAATCAACTCTTCCTCGTCCACTGTCTGAGCATTCGGGCAGCTATCCGCCCCACGTCCATTATGACCGGAACATACCCAGCGAATATAAGTATTCTTATAAGTACGAACAGTTCGTCGAAATGACCAGCCACATTCCTTACATTTAATCAGAGTAGAAAACAAATACTTATTGCTCTGCCGTTCCTTTGTTAATTTAAAAGTCTTGCTTCTGCACTCCAAAATCTCCTGTGCCTTTTCATACATTTCCGGCTCAATAATCCGCAGTTCCGGACGTTCTGTTACCATCCACTCCGTCTCGTCTTTTTCCGTTCTCTGTCCAGTCAGGAAGTCAGCTACTTCCTGCTTGCCGTTGATAATTTTTCCGGTATAAAGTTCATTCGTTAAAATCCGGCACGTCGCATTCTGGCTCCACTGACAATTACGCTTTGTTCGGATACCTTTCGCATTCAGCATGTTTGCAATCTTGGCGGCACCATATCCTTCTTCGATATACCATTTATAAATCTGCCTGATAACAGCTGCTTCTTCCTCGTTGATTGCCAAATTAAAGTAATCTCCAATGGTTTTATCATATCCGTACACAATATTCGGAACTCGTCCTTTTTCAGCATTCATTTTCTTGCCGAATTTCACACGCTTTGAAGTATTGGCACTTTCTTCCTGCGCCAATGCACCGAAGATTGTCAGAACAAATTCACTGTTTCCCATGCTGGTCATGTTGGCCGTCAAAAACTGTGTCTCGATTCCTAATGCTTTCAGTTTGCGGACATTCTGCAGAAGGTCTACAGTATTTCTGGCAAAGCGAGAGATGTCCTTTACTACTACCATATCAAATAGTCCATGTTCAGCATCAGCCATCATGCGTAAAAATTCTTTTCGATTTTTTATTTTC
>OMCF01000468.1_pt1 | contig 16671 bp, 13 predicted proteins | sample 1673791 | NCBI WGS metagenome assembly OMCF01 (sample SAMEA103958127, study PRJEB25191) | human gut metagenome | biome: human-associated habitat [ENVO:00009003]; feature: intestine environment [ENVO:2100002]; material: feces | place: Germany | collected 2013/2015
ACTGGGAGTGGTGTACTGCTTTACAATCCTTATGCCTACCCTGACCATCTTCCTTTTCCGTAAGATCAACGGATTTGGCCCCGGCGATTTGGCAGAGCGGAAACGAAGGTATGTACCGTTCATCCTGACCATTACCTCTTACATCTTCTGCCTGCTCATGATGCACCGGCTCAATATCCCGTGGTACATGACCGGTATCATACTCTCCGCCCTGGTAGTGATGATAATCTGCGTCATTGTCAACTTAAAATGGAAACTGAGCGAACACATGGCAGGCGCCGGAGCCGTAATTGGTGGACTGGTAGCTTTCAGCGCCTTGTTCAGCTACAATCCCGTATGGTGGCTATGCCTCTTTATACTGGTGGCTGGCGTGCTGGGCACCGCCCGCATCATCCTGCGACACCACACCCTGGGCGAAGTTATGGGAGGCTTTGCCGTAGGGCTTATCTGCTCGTTGCTGGTACTCCACCCGCTGAGCAACATACTGTTCCGAATCTTCCTCTTTTAAGAGCCTTGTTTAATTTTTAATTTTCAACTTTTAATTTGTTACCGTGGGTATTAAAAATCTTGAACTGGCGGTAAAGCATGACTCCTGCGACAATACTTGCCGCCAAGTCTGATATTGGCATACTCCACCAAATTCCTGCCGATCCCCAGAAAAGAGGGAGCAGGATGATGCAGGGGAGCAAGAATAATAACTGCCGGGTTAATGATAGGAAGATGGCTTTACCGGCCATGCCGATACTTTGAAAAAAATTGGACGTTACCATCTGAAACCCGATAATGGGAAAAAATATGACCACAATGCGTAAACCGGTAGCTGATAGCTGTATCAGTCCCTCATGAGTGGTAAAAGCGGATACGGCCAATTCGGGCATCAGTTCACCTACTAGAAAACCGGTTGTTGTAACGGTGGTGGCACCATAAATGGTAAGTTTTAATACTTGGTTTACACGATGATATTGTTGGGCGCCAAAATTATAACCGGCTATGGGTTGCATACCTTGATTCAGCCCCATCACGATCATGACGAATAGGAAAACAATCCGGTTTACAATACCAAATGCACCAATGGCCAGATCGCCATCATATTCTTTCAAACCTTTGTTAATGAAAATTACAATGAAGCATGCTGCCAGATTCATCAGGAACGGAGACATACCGATAGCGATGGTGTTTTTTACAATTGTACCGCGCAGTTTGTAAATGCCTCGGTGGAGATGGAGCAATTCGTTCTTGTTTGTGAAGGTTTTGAATTGCCACACCAGTGCGATGATTTGAGCCAGAATGGTGGCAATGGCGGCTCCCTGAATACCCCAATGGAATAGATAGATAAAAATAGGGTCAAGGATGGTATTGATAATTACTGTGGTGATGGTGGCTATCATTGCTTTTTGTGGATGCCCCGAAGCGCGTAGTAAGGCATTCAGTCCCAAATACATATGGGTTATAACATTGCCCAGCAGGATAATGACCATGTAGTCTCGTGCATAGGAGATGGTATCCGGGCTTGCTCCGAAGAAGTAGAGAATAGGATCGAGGAAAAGCAAGGTTAATATACTGAATCCTATACCTATAATAAAGTTCAGCGTAACTACATTGCCCAAAATATTTTGGGCGGTGGCATAATCTTTCTGTCCTAATTTTACGGAAACTAATGTGGAGGCACCCACACCGACCAGTGAACCGAATGCAGCCGCCAGATTCATCAGTGGGAAGGTAATAGCCAGTCCTGAAATAGCCAAAGGACCTACACCGTGACCGATGAAGATGCTGTCTACCATATTGTATAGGGAAGATGCCGTCATAGCGATAATGGCGGGAATTGCATATTGTAAAAGTAATTTTCCGATTGGTTGTGTTCCCAATTCTGTGGGGGTTCCTGTTTTTGCCATACTTTATTTTCTGTCTTTTTACCTGTTTAAACTGAATTTGGCTGCAAAGGTACACAAAAAATGAGTGTGAGGGAAAAGTTTGTTTATCTTTGCATCTAAAAAATAAACGGAATAGAATTAATGAATAGTCAAAAAGGAATAGTGGGTTGCTTGCTATTGGCATGCACCTTACAAATGCCGGCACAAGTAAAAACGTATAAGTATCGTGTAAACTTTCGCGATAAGGCGGAAACAACCTATGCATTGGACAAGCCTTCGGCTTATTTGTCCGAACGTGCTTTGGAGCGTCGCATGAGGCAGAGATTGCCCGTTGATTCTACAGATCTTCCTGTATGTCAGAGCTATATAGATATGCTGGTCGGAAAAGGAGTATGTCCTGTATCCAAAAGTAAGTGGAACAATACAGTGGTGGTGCAGGTATCCGACACATCGGTTATTGATAAAGTGGCGGCATTGCCTTTTGTGACAGCTGTCCGGAAAGTGTGGACAGCTCCCGACAGTATCCCTGCCCGCAATGCCGACCGTAAAAAAGAGGTGACCAATAAGGTGACAAAGAGTAATAACTATTATGGGGATGCGTGGCGGCAGATTGCTGTTCATCATGGGGACAGTCTTCACGCTGCAGGTTTTCGTGGGAAGGGGATGCAAATAGCGGTCATTGATGCCGGTTTTTATAATGCTGATGAGATCAGTGTTTTCAAGGGAATGGACTTGTTGGGAACACGCGATTTTGTAAATTCTCACTCGGATATTTATGCCGAGAACTATCACGGCATGAAAGTGTTGTCTTGTATGGCTGCCAATAAGCCGAATGTATTGGTCGGCACAGCTCCTGAAGCTTCGTATTGGCTTCTCCGTAGTGAGGATGATGATACGGAACAGCCAGTGGAAGAGGATTATTGGGCGGAAGCTTTGGAATTTGCCGATAGTGTGGGAGTGGATGTGGTTAATACTTCATTGGGATATTATGAGTTTGATGATACGACCATGAATTACCGGTACCGTGATTTGGACGGGCATTATTCATTGATGTCTCATTCCGCTTCTTTGGCTGCCGATAAAGGATTGGTGTTGGTATGCAGTGCCGGAAATTCGGGGCGTGGCACATGGAAAAAAATCACACCTCCGGGAGATGCGAAAAATGTTATTACAGTGGGGGCGGCAGACCGGAATCTGGTTAATGCTGATTTCTCTTCTGTGGGAAATACTACAGATGGCCGTGTAAAACCGGATGTGATGGCGGTGGGAGTTGCTTCGGCCGTAGCGGGTAATGATGGAACGGTTTCTCATGCCAATGGTACTTCTTTCGCATCGCCTACATTGTGCGGGTTGGTAGCCTGTTTCTGGCAGGCTTGTCCCTGGCTTACTGCCAAGCAGGTGGTGGAGGCGGTGCGGAATGCAGGAGACCGTAAAGAGTATCCGGATAATATTTACGGTTATGGTGTGCCTGATATCTGGAAAGCTTGTCAAATAGAATTAGAGAAGAAAAAATAATGGAAGAACATCCTCTTTCTTTATATGAACTGAATGCGTTGGTTAAGCGCAGCATTCATGCTTGTCTGCCCGATACTTATTGGGTTCAGGCAGAGCTGAGTGATGTACGTTCCAATTATTCCGGTCATTGCTATTTGGAATTTGTACAGAAAGAGCCACGGGGGAATAATCTGATAGCTAAGGCAAGGGGGACTATTTGGAGCAATGTCTACCGTCTGCTGAAGCCTTATTTGAAGAGGAAACCGGACAGGCTTTTGTTGCGGGTATTAAAGTGATGGTGAAAGTGACTGTGGAGTTTCATGAATTATATGGTTACTCGCTTACTGTGCAAGATATAGATCCTACTTATACATTGGGGGATATGGCGCGTCGCCGTCGCGAAATCTTGAAACAACTGGAAGAAGAAGGTGTGCTGACTTTGAATAAGGAACTGGAGATTCCTTTGCTGGCGCAACGCATAGCCGTTATTTCCTCGGCTACGGCTGCCGGTTATGGTGATTTTTGTAATCAACTGGAACAGAATTCCTACGGTTTTGTCTTTTATCCGCATTTGTTTCCTGCTATTATGCAGGGGGAACGGGTAGAACAATCTGTCATTACTGCATTGGATGCTATCCATGCCTGTCGTGATGATTGGGATGTCGTGGTTATTATCCGTGGCGGAGGCGCCACGTCCGACCTTTCGGGGTTCGATACATATGAGTTGGCGGCTAATTGTGCCCAGTTTCCTATACCTATTATAACCGGTATAGGGCATGAGCGTGACGATACGGTGTTGGACTTTGTTTCTCATACTCGTGTCAAGACACCTACTGCTGCTGCCGAGTATCTTATAAATCATTTGCACGACACTGCCAAGGTTCTTGAAGATTATGCATCGGCTGTACTTCATACTATCTCTACCCGTATGGAACGGGAAAATACCCGGCTGAACCGGATGGTAGAACGTATTCCCATGCAGACGCGGATGAGGCTGAAAGAGGAACATTATCGCCAGGAACGAATCATGAAATATTTGGAAGTAGGCCTGCAATCCCGTCTGACAAAAGAAACCCATTGTTTGAAAATGGTGGAGACTCAGTTGGGCATCGTTTCACAGCGTCGTCTGGTAAAGGAAAAGCATCGGCTCCAACTTTTGGAGCAGGAATTGAAGGCGGCATCTCCCGAAAATTTGTTGAAAAGGGGATATAGTATCACGCTGAAAAATGGCAAAGCGGTGATCGATGCTTCTGCATTGCAGCCGGGTGATGAACTTACCACCCGTTTTGCCAAAGGAGAAATAAAGAGTATAGTAACTAAAAAATAAAACGAAGTATGGCAGCAAAGAAACAAACCTATGAGCAGGCAATGAAACGTCTGGAAGAAATCGTATCACGCATAGATAGTAATGAGTTGGATATAGACAGTTTAAGTGTAAATCTGAAAGAGGCACAAGAGTTAATTAAGTTTTGCCGGGATAAACTTTATAAAGCCGATGAGGAGATAAAGAAAATGTTAGATAATAATGTATCAATGTGACAATATGCTAATGTGGCAATTGGCTGCGTTATATTCCGCATGGCATATTTGCACATTGAGACATATAGGCAAATTATAAAAGCTATAAATAAAAAAGCTATTTTGATTGGAATTTGCAAATATAAAACGTAATTTTGCTCTCATTCGTAAATAATAACATAATTAAGATACACTATGAAAGAGATTGATTGGGCAAATCTGTCCTTCGGCTATATGAAGACAGACTATAATGTACGTTGCTACTATCGTGATGGTGCATGGGGAGAGTTGGAACTTTGTTCGGAGGAAACGTTGAATATTCACATGGCTGCCACTTGTCTACACTATGGACAAGAAGCGTTTGAAGGGTTGAAAGCTTATCGTGGAAAAGACGGTAAAATTCGTATTTTCCGTCCTGAAGCCAACGCGGAGCGTTTGCAAAGTACTTGTGACGGTATCCTGATGCCGGAACTTCCTACAGAAAAGTTTGTGGCCGCTATAAAGAAGGTGGTGAAAGCCAACGAGCGTTTCATTCCTCCATACGAAAGTGGTGCGGCTCTTTATATTCGTCCTTTACTGATTGGTACAGGTGCTCAGGTGGGGGTTCACCCTGCCAATGAATATCTATTTGTGGTATTCGTAACTCCGGTAGGTCCTTATTTCAAAGGTGGTTTTTCTACTAATCCTTATGTTATTATCCGTGAGTTCGATCGTGCCGCGCCTTATGGAACCGGACGCTTTAAGGTGGGCGGTAACTATGCTGCCAGCCTGCGTGCCAATAAGAAAGCCCATGATTTGGGATATTCGTGCGAATTCTATCTAGACGCCAAAGAAAAGAAGTACATTGACGAGTGTGGTGCGGCTAATTTCTTCGGCATCAAAAATAATACTTACATTACACCAAAATCATCTTCTATTCTGCCTTCTATAACGAATAAGAGTTTGATGCAGCTGGCCGAGGATTTGGGTATAAAGGTGGAATGTCGTCCGGTTCCTGAAGAAGAACTGGAAACCTTCGAGGAAGCAGGGGCTTGCGGTACGGCGGCTGTTATCAGTCCTATCCAGCGTATTGATGATTTGGAGAACAAGAAATCGTACATTATCTCTAAAGATGGAAAGCCGGGTCCTGTTTGTACAAAATTGTATAACAAACTGCGTGCTATCCAGTATGGTGATGAACCTGATACACATAATTGGGTGACAGTTTTAGACTAATAGAAAAATAGATTCTTATGAAAACAAATTCAGAATTGAAGAATCGGGCAATCGATGCGTTGACCGGTAATTGGGGATTGGGTGCGGTTATTACCTTGGTTTATGGACTGGTGATGAATACCCCTACGCTGCCCTATCGTATTATGGAGTCGGTGGCTTCGTCCTCCTTTAGTCTCATTGCTTTGTTGCTCCTACCCTTGGGATTCGGCTATACTGTCCTTTTTTTGGATGTGATTCGTGGAATAAAGCTGGATTTTGCCCGTCTTTTCGACGGGTTTAAAGACTACGGACGGATATTGGGTACAATGCTGCTGACTACAGTCTATACATTCCTGTGGACGTTGCTGCTTGTCATTCCGGGCATCATGAAGTCCTATTCATATGCCATGACGCTCTTTATTCTGAAAGATTATCCGGAGTTGCAGTACAATGCTGCCATAGAGAAAAGTATGGCGATGATGTCCGGTCATAAGATGAAGATGTTCTTGTTGGATTTGAGCTTCATTGGTTGGGCTATTTTGTGCTGTTTTACTTTCGGTATCGGATTCTTCGTTTTGCAACCCTACATGCAAGTATCTCACGCTGCTTTCTATGAAGATTTGAAGAAAGAATTGGGAGAGTCCGTTGAGGCAATTTCTGAATAATATAGAAAATAGAAAGAGAAGAAAAATAGACCTGCAAGTGAATTGCAGGTCTATTTTTTTTCTCTTTCACAGGATATTCCTACCTTTGCCTGTGGAAACAAATTAATGATAGACTAATTTTCATGGGAAAAGGAAAACTGGAGAAATTTGCTGATATGCGGGAGTATCCGCACGTGTTTGAATACCCTTATTCGGTGGCCGATAACGTTACGTTCGATATGAAGGGGAATTGGAACCGTGACTTTTTTAAGAACGATAATCCGATAGTTCTGGAACTGGGATGTGGACGAGGTGAATATACCGTAGGGCTGGGTCGTATGTATTCCGATAAAAATTTTATCGGTGTAGATATAAAAGGGGCCCGTATGTGGACCGGTGCGACGGAAGCGCTGAAAAATGGCATGAAGAATGTGGCTTTTTTGCGTACCAATATCGAAATCATCGATCGTTTTTTTGCTCCGAGCGAGGTGAGTGAGATATGGCTGACTTTCTCTGATCCACAGATGAAGAAAGTGACTAAACGTCTTACTTCCACATACTTTATGGAACGTTATCGCAAGTTTTTGAAGCCGGATGGGCTAATTCACTTGAAGACCGACAGTAATTTTATGTTTACTTACACCCGCTATATGGTAGAGGAAAACAAATTGCCGGTAGAGTTTATGACCGAAGATTTGTATCATTCCGGTTTGGTGGATGACATACTAGGCATCCGTACCTATTATGAACAACAATGGTTGGATCGTGGTTTGAATATAAAATATATGAAGTTCCGTCTGCCGCATGAGAAGGAGTTGCATGAACCCGATGTGGAAATAGAATTGGATGAGTATCGCAGTTACAACCGCAGTAAACGAAGCGGGTTGAAAACAAGTAAATAATAACAGAATGATGACTTTATATCCGAAATTGATTTTGGACGCTTTGGCAACAGTGCGTTATCCTGGAACGGGAAAGAATTTGGTGGAAGCGGAGATGGTTGCCGATAATCTTCGCATTGACGGTATGTCGGTAAGCTTTTCGTTGATTTTTGAGAAACCGACCGATCCGTTTATGAAATCTATGATAAAGGCTGCCGAAACAGCTATTCATACTTATGTTTCACCTGATGTACAGGTAACTATTGCGACAGAGAGCCGCCAAGCGGCGCGTCCCGAACCGGGCAAGCTACTCCCGTTTGTTAAAAATGTGATGGCTGTTTCATCCGGAAAGGGTGGGGTAGGAAAGTCTACTGTGGCGGCTAATCTGGCAGTGGCTCTGGCTAAATTGGGCTATAAAGTGGGGTTGTTGGATGCTGATATTTTCGGTCCTTCTGTACCTAAAATGTTTCAAGTGGAAGATGCTCGTCCCTATGCCGAACAGATTGATGGTCGTGATTTGATTATTCCGATTGAAAAATATGGTATCAAATTGCTTTCCATTGGTTTCTTTGTTGATCCTGATCAAGCAACTTTATGGCGTGGTGGTATGGCTAGTAATGCATTGAAGCAATTAATCGGAGATGCGGACTGGGGCGAGTTGGATTATTTTATTCTTGATACTCCTCCGGGTACTAGTGATATTCATCTTACTTTGGTGCAGACTTTGGCTATTACAGGAGCTGTTATTGTCAGCACCCCCCAACAGGTAGCTTTGGCTGATGCACGCAAAGGAATCAATATGTACACCAATGACAAAGTAAATGTACCTATTTTGGGACTGGTGGAGAATATGTCATGGTTTACTCCTGCCGAACTGCCCGAAAACAAATATTATCTGTTTGGCAGAGAAGGTGCGAAGCAGTTGGCAGAAGATATGAATGTTCCTTTGCTGGGGCAGATTCCTATCGTACAGAGTATTTGTGAGAATGGTGATAAGGGTACTCCCGCTGCTTTGAATGAGAACAGCATTACCGGACGTGCATTCATAGAGTTGGCTGAAAATGTTGTGAAGCAGACTGAGAAGCGTAATGCGGAGCAAGCGCCGACGCACATTGTGGAAATGAAGAAATAATTTGAAATATGTTTTTGGGATGAAAAGAGGCTGTTCGAAACAGCCTCTTTTCTGTTTTTATACTCTTTATTGCAGTTTGAAAGTTACAGGAACAGTATATCTGCAACGTACTGTTTTGTCTTTTACAGTTGCCGGCTTCCATTTCGGCATGGATTTTACAACTCGTGCTGCTTCAGCATCTAGTTCGGGGCTAATGCTGCGTACAATGCTTACATGATTTACCGAACCATCTTTTTCAATAACCATCTGTACGATTACTTTACCTTGCGTTCCCTCCTTTTGAGCTGTTGTGGGATATTTTATGTTTCGTGCCAAATGTTGTAAGCAAGCTGCCATACCTCCGGGGAATTCAGGCATATTGTCTGCTATCTGGTATACGGGATCTTCTCCGACAAGAAGTAATCTTACTAGTTCCGGATTTTCCATATCTTTGATGGGACAGAGTTCTTTTACCGTGAATTTTCCTTCCTGATAACCTTTATGGTTAATGGCAATGGTTTCGCCTACTCCTACTGTTAACTGAGCTTCTCCATGAGCGTTTGTCGTGGCTTTGGCATTTGTTGAAGAAGAAATAAGTTCTGCTCCTGCCAGTTGTTGGTTATCATTATTAGATATTTGTAACTTGACCCGTATTTGTTTGCCGGCTTTGATGTAAGCGGCAATATCATCATCAGTATCAAAGATGGCAGTAACATTTGGTTTGTTTGCTGAAAGTAGAAGTGATTGATGTTTGGAACTTTTAGGAGAGGAAACGTCTAGGGAAACATACTTGGGAGTCGTCATATCCACTTCTATGGTAGCTTTTCCTTCTGCATTGGTTTTGAAAGTTTTCACTTCATCACTCGGTTTGATTTGCAGAGTAACATTAGGTTGAGGCTTACCTTCACTATTGGTTACGGTAATAGTGAAAGTCACTAGACCTTGTACTGTGTTGACAAAAGATGCCACTTCTTCCCTTTCGGGGCGTGGGGTGCTTTCTTCCGTGGAATAGATTAACCTTTCGGCTGTCCGTGCCACGGTTTCAATGTTGCTGACCAAGAGTAGAGCAGCAGTCAGCGGTGCAAACAAGGCATATTTGATATGCCCTGTGGTGCGGGTTCTTTTTTTGTTCATCATTTTAATTCTGTTTTTTAAGTGTGATAAGTTGAAATTATTATATAAACCGGTTTGTCTGTTCTGGTTGGCTAATCCCAAAAGGTGATATTGATATGCTTTCTTATTTGTGCCGGATTCCATTACTTTATGATCGGCAAGGTATTCTAGATTGAGTCTGATCTCTGTTTTCATTAGCCATGCAAAAGGATTCATCCAGCAAATGATATTTACTATTTCACTGATAATGACATCTATGGAATGCCATTGGCGGACGTGGGTCTGTTCGTGCGTCAGGATTTCTTGTTTTTCATCTTCTTTCAGTTCGGGCAGATAGATGAAAATCCATTGCCAGAAAGAGAATGGATTGGCAGGTTCTGATAGACTGCGTATGGATATTTGGTCTACATTTATACTCTTGCTTTTTAAGACAAGGTGGAAAATACTACTTAGTTGGATCATAAATCGTGCGGATAATAAAAGGATTCCAATCCAATAGATGAACTTTATTATATCAAGCAGGCCGGGTGTGGGAATAGCAACAGGAGTTGTGACTACTGTGGCAGTGGAAGTATTTGTTTCTGTTAGCATCATCAGTGTGTAGTAATCTGCCAGTTCATTGATGGCAGGTTGTTCTTTCACCCATGCTTGCATATCCATTAGCGGATAAAGAAAAGAGAGTGCAAGAAAACTCAGCAGTGCGATACGACGCCATTGGAAGAAAGTGTCGCGACAGCAGAACAGCTTGTAGAAAGCATAGAATAAGGCGATGCCTATATTTACTTTCAGCATGTAAATGAGTTCGGGAGCTGTAGTTATCATAATATTTATGAATTTAGCAAGGTTATTTATCTTCTTCTTTTTCTATCAGGTCAATAATGTCTTTCAAGTCGGTTGCGGAGATTTTTTGCTCTTTAGCGAAGAAAGATACCATTTCCTTATACGAGTCGGCAAAATAGTTTCGGACCACACCACTTACAAATGTGCGTTTGTATTCACTTTGTTTCACTACAGGGGTGTATTGATAGGTGTTACCGAAGCGCTTGGCTGTAACATAACCTTTTCTTTTCAGGTTGGTCACTATAGACGCTACCGTAGTGTAAGGTGGTTTAGGTTCGGGAAATTTAGCAACTATGTCTTTCACGAAACATTCTCCCATGCTCCAAATATGAAGCATCACTTCTTCTTCTTGTATCGTTAGCTTTTCCATAAGAAAATGAATTGATTACGATGTTTTCGCAAATCTACGAAATTTTCGTAATAAACAAAAGGAACGGAAGTTAATTAGTGTGAATATAGATTGTGGACAAATAAAAGAACAAAGTGAAGAATCCAGCTGTGATAGATTGAAGCGGACTCTTCACTTTGGCATGAAAATGACAGATGAAGTAAAGTTTATTTTTTGTGTAGGATATAATGGTCTGCTAACTCTCCTGTTATTGCCTGTTTGTCTTGATTGAGAGCGGTCAAGGTATTCTCACCGACTTTATAATATTGCTTATCCTCTCCATTAATTAAAGTCATAATATTACCTTCAACGGAGTAAGTTCCATATTCTTTGAAAGTAGCATCCTGCCGGTCAATGTATTCTGATATCAACTCAAAAGTCTTGTCTTTTTTAATAGTCAGGGTCATGTTGATACCCGGACAGTCGGCAGCTGGAAAGGTTCCGGTGTAAGTACCGTCATAATCCAATGAATTTTCTGCATTGTGCATATCCGTTGTTTCGGTGGAGGTTGCAGAATCGTTAGTGTTTTTGGGGTTACTGTTACATGAAGTAATCAGTAGGCATACGCATGCCAGAATAAAAAGTTTTTTCATCCTAAATAATTCATTTGGTTTTTAATTTATAAACAAATTCAGACGATATTTGTTTTGCGTCTTTTCTTAATCTCTTTTAATCTTTCGTATACATGTCTGCGGCTTAAGGTGATCTGACGACGGTATACGATGCAGGTGGTAAGGAAATAAACGCCTGTTTGTATCCACAATATCCGGTACTCTGTCAGTACATCGGTCAGTGTGGCACCCATATTGTTAATGCGTACAAAACCGTTGATGCCGAAAGTGGAAGGGAACAGCCATGAAATCACCTCCCAGAATTTAGGAATGGCAGTACCTGGCCACGAGATACCTGAGATAAATAGTAACGGCACTGAGGTAAATACGTAGATCATCATACAGGCTTCCCGATGGTGAATAAAGATAGAACAAGTCATCGCGAAAAAAATGCATGCCAGTATGTAAGGAAACATGAATGCCGCTAGGGTTCCGGCTTGAGCTATTTGTACCAGGCTGAACATTTTGGGAACAAGGCAGAGCATATAGGTAGCCATGACAGCATATATCATAAGGTAAGTCAGTGATTTGCCTAAAACAATGCGCAGCGTGCCATGATAATGGCGGCTCATGGGGATAAGGTCTCGAAAACGGTTGTTCTCACGAGCAGTTCCGGCAGATAGACCTACTCCTAGCAGTAAAGTTTGTTGGATAATCAATATCAGTACGGCGGGTATCAGGAAGCTGGCAAAACCGTTCTGCGGATTGAAAATGGAAATATCCTCATACGCTATGGGAGACGTGCTCACTTCATCTTGTCGGATGGTTGTGTTGCCGGAGCGTTCTATCTTTATCTGTTTGTTCATCATCAGCGAGGCATTGGTGTTGGCTGTCAGCATGGCTTTGTAGTATAGCATACCGCTCATGTCACAGTAGATGGTAACATGGGTTTGAACTCCTTTAGTAATGTCGCGGCTGAAGCTTTCAGGAATATAGATGATGCCATACACTTTGCCGTTCTTCAATAAAGTTTTTGCTTCTTCCATATCACTGCAATGAGATACTATTTCCAAGTCGGCACCTGCATCTACCAGGCGCAGGTATTCACGGCTGAGGCTGGAACGGTTATTATCTACTACAGCAGCAGGAACTTCACGCACTGTTTCATTGGTATATATAAAGGTATAGAGAAGCGGATAGCCTAGTGGTACCAGAATGAAGAAGATAAGTACACCCTGATCCTTCACAACTGCTTTCAGCTCTTGCCACCAGATGTAGAAAAGGTCTTTAGTTCCTTGTGAGATGATATCTTTGAGTTTATATGCTCTCATAACTGCTTGCCGTTTTAGGGAATATATACATAATGTAATAGTACTGTGCGCAGTCTTTTCAGTATAAAGAAAGGCAACAGCATGAATAACATCAACGCGACTATTGAATGCCATGCGTAAATCAGCGGATATCCGTTAAGCGCCAAATCTACATAAATCAGGAAGTAGTGGCGTAACGGGAATAGATTGGCCAGTGCCTGTAACACAGGATTCATTGCCATAACTGGAAAACTCATACCCGATATGGAGAAAGAAATCACTCCCCATAGGGAGGCAGTGCTCAGTGCCAAGCGGACTGTTGTAAACAATCCGAACAGAAATACTCCGAAAGCCTGTGAAGCCAGTACTAATAACAGACCGGCAAACAGCATGGGCAGTATACCGCTATTACAGGGATAGTGCAGGAAACCGTATAGATAAACATTATAGAAGGTGCCCATGACAAAGAAAACTAAAGTCTGAGGCAGCAATTTGCCGGTCAGAGCTACGGTGATGGAATTGCCTGCCATGCCCATCCATTCTTTTTGGGTGTTGGTTTTCATTTCACTTCCAATGGTATAGACGGTGGTCATAAAGATAAGCAGCATCAGAATACCTGGTATGATAGTGTTACTCAAATATACTGAATAGTTGAGCCATGGGTTGTTTAATACATGGGAGTCGATGACTATGGGCTGCAGGAACGCCATGGCTTGGTCTTCTGTAGCTCCTTTGGCATATAAGGTGGCACGGCCGATGGCTCCACCCGCCAGCTCGGACATGGTGCGCTGGTCTTTATAGAGTAATGAACCAGCTACCAGATAGGAATAGTTGGTATAAAAAGAAACCTTGGGTTGGCGGCTTGCTAATGCCTTGTCGGTAGTTCCTTTTGGAATATAGTAGAAAGCATAGATTTTCCCTTGCTGCATGGCTTTGCGGGCATCCGCGAAACTGGGGTAATGTGCTATGATTTTAGTCTGCTGAAAAGCGTCCAGATTACGGATGATGCTGCGTGTGGTAGCTGTGTTGTCCAAATCGACCACACCTGCCGGCATATCCGTAGGGAGTCCGTTCCACATTAATGTAGTAAAGAAGAGGTAACAGAACAAGGGAGCTATGATCATGCAGAACAGATATAGCGGTCTTGTGGCGATGCGGAACACTTCACGCCGGGCTATGCGGAATATACGGTTATGGACAGTATTGTTCATTGTTTGTTATTTCTCGATGATGGCACTCATTCCCGGACGCAATCCGTCTGTTCTCTCTACAGGAACAGCTTTTACCTCGAAGGTCTTCAGGTCGAATTGCCCCGTAGTCTTGGTTGCTTTCCAGGCGGCATATGTACCCAGATCTTTCATATAAGTAATCTTGAATTTTATTTCTTTGTCAAAGGCAGGAATAAATGCGTTAATCTCATTTCCTACGGTAAAGTCTTTTAGGAAATCTTCGCGTACATTGAATGTTACCCACATGTCATTCAAGCGGGCCACGTTCATAATGGGGGCACCGGTACCTACCAGTTCGCCTGCTTTGGGAAAGATTTCGGTTACTTCTCCATCAGCAGACGCGGTCAGTATCGTTTCGTCTATGTAGGAAGAAACTTCGGCTACAGCACCTTTGGCACGTTCTACTTGGGCTGCGGCTGCGGCTTTGTCTTCACGTTGTGCACCGTTCTTTGCCATTTCGTATTGGGAGCGTGCAGCTTTTTCTGTAGCACTCATGGCATCAAATTGTGCTTTGGCTTCATCACGTTTTTGCGCGGACATTACGCCTTCTTCAAAGAGTCGGTTGACACGGTTGTATGACTTTTCAGCAATTTCTACTCCGGCTTTAGCTTTCTGCCATATTTCGTAGGCAGTTTGCAGTTGCTCTTGGCGGGTACCTCGTTGTGCTTTTTCATTCAAGGCTTGTGCTGCTTGTTCGGCAGCTTGTGCTTGAGAAAGTTTGGCTTTTACATCGGGGGCTTCAAGGATAGCCAGTGTGTCACCGGCTTTTACTTTGTCTCCTTCTTTCACACGAAATTCCAGAATGCGTCCCGGTACTTTGCTGGAAACCCGATATTCGTCAGCTTCTGCTTGTCCCTGAATGATTTCCGGGCCTTTTCCCAATGTGAAGAAACCTATCAGCGATACAATAACGATGACTGCTGTCAGTGAAATAAATGCCAGCAAAATATTGCTGTGTTGTGATCTTTCTGCCATATCTTTTCGTTTTTAATCTTTAATTTTTATTTAAGCACTCCCATTGATTTGCGCAAATAGACTTCAGTCAGTTTTACATCAATCTGAGCGTCTATTTTGTCTGATTGGGCAGATAACCAAGCGGTTTGCGCTTCCAATACATTACTGGTGGGAATGACTCCTTCCATGAATCCCAGTTTGGCATAGCGCAGATTCTCGTCTGCTTTTTCCAGATTTTTTTCGGCCATGCTCAGGCGTTTGGCTGCTTCATTTACTTTATAGCTGGCTTGGCTTACCTGCAATTCTACCTTTTCTTTTGCATCTGCCAGTTGATAGCGGGCAATGTTTGCTTCCGCTTTGGCAGCTTTTACCTTATACATTCCTTCGCCCCAGTTCCATATTGGAATTTGTACCATAGCGCCAACAGCCCACATGCCGCGGAATTTGCGTTCAAAGCCGTTTACCAATGAGGGATTGGTTACCATGTAGTTGGCGGTCAGAGCCACTGTAGGAAGAAATCCCGCGCGGGTGATATTGACTTTTTGGTCATAAATTTTATTAGCTAGATCCAAACTTCGTAATTCTTCGCGATTTGCCAAAGCGGTGGCTACATTATCACCTACATGATATTCAGGGAGAGTTAAGCTTTCTACGTCTTCATCTGCTAAACGTATTTCATCATTTAAAGGCAGACCGCATAATTGGCATAGTACCATTTTAGATAGGCTTAATCCGTTGTCTACTTGTGTGAGCTTCATTTCGGCTTCATTCACTTTTACTTTTACACTTAGTCCGTCGGCTTTGGTGGCGACACCTTCGGTTATCATTTTATCTACATCACTGTCCAGTTGGCTGACCAGTTGCAGATAGCTCTGGGCTAGTTTTTTCTTGTTTATCAGTGAGATGACTTGCCAGTAAGCTTGGTCTGTATTCAAAATGATATCCTGCATACCGGTGGCGTGCTGTGATTCGGCCAGCTGTTCTGCGTATTGGGTGATTTTATTGTAGGCAACAATTTTTCCTCCCATGAAGATGGGTTGGGTAAGGGTTACAGCTCCTGCATACATATTGCGTGTGTCGGTGCGCAGCGCATCTACCAAACCTTGTCCGACCTTGTTCAGTGCATTTCCAATACCTGGGATGAGGGGAGCAAGTGGTTGCAGTATTTGTGCGAGTTCGGGATTGGAAGCTGCCAGTTGTTGGAAAGTTTCCTGTATAGAGCCTTGGGCGGTAGTCCCTATCTGACTGATAACTCCCTTTTGTTCGTCACTTAATAAAGAGATTTCTTTCTGAGTGCGCATATACGTTCCTATAGCTGCAATCTTAGGAAGATAATTGGTAAAAGCCGCTTTCTTTTCATAATGTGCAGCTGTAATCTTTTCAGCTGAAATGCGCAACTCTTTATTGTTGGATAATGCTAAAGCACGACAACTATCTAAGGTGAGTGTGCTTTGGGCTGAAATACTATCTAAAACACCGATAAATAGGATAAAAGCTGCAATCTTTTTCATTATAGTGTTCTTGTTTTGTTGTTTTTTAAGTTGTTTATGCAACAAAAATAAGACAAATC
>OMCF01000473.1_pt1 | contig 16485 bp, 10 predicted proteins | sample 1673791 | NCBI WGS metagenome assembly OMCF01 (sample SAMEA103958127, study PRJEB25191) | human gut metagenome | biome: human-associated habitat [ENVO:00009003]; feature: intestine environment [ENVO:2100002]; material: feces | place: Germany | collected 2013/2015
ACATCGTTGAAGTAGGCGTGACGTCCGGGATTCGGGCTTCCGCAGATACGGTACAGGAGCAGAACCAGCTCACCGCGAGAAACGGGCGTGTTCGGGGAGAATACGTCGTTGGACACACCGTTGACGATGCCGCGAGAAGTCATGTAGCACAGCTCATTGTAGTACCATGCAGAGTTGCTCACGTCATAGTACGGATTCTTCCAGCCCGGAGTCCAGTCATGGTTCGGTCCACCGGGATACCAGTTGCCGGCATTGTCCCAGTACCCGTTGATTCTGGTGAACTCCACGTCGAGGCGGTGGTCATCTCTGACGTTGGTGAAGGTGTACTGATTGTTGCGGGTGGAAACCAGAGAACCGTCCACATAAACGGCAGAAATCCGATAGCCTGCATCGGGTTCAAAGTAGAACGTGCGGCTATTTCCTCTGGCAACGGTGACACTGCCGCTGTCATTGGGCGTTACCGTACCGCCATAGCTGGAGCGAATGGTGATGTCATATCTGGAGTTAGAGGAATTACGCTTTGCGAACTCAACGTAAATCTCGTGGTCCTCGCTGACATCGCGGAAGGTGTAGCTGCTCTTGGTCCCAACATACTCGTTATCGACATAGACGCCGATAATCTCATAGCCACTGTTCGCATAGAAGTTGAAAGTCTTATCCGCACCATCCCGCACGGTATTCGTGCCAGACGGAGAAATGCGGCCGCCATCGGAAGCGGAAGCGTCGATGGTATACCGGTCATTCGTCGGTTTGGAGTGATTGGAAAGAATTTCGAAATGCTCCGTGGCATACGAGCCTCGGTAACTATTGATGCCGGTAACAAAGACGGTTGCCGTGCCAACCTGTCTGTTGTTGGAGAAGCTCAGAGTGTAGTCCTCGCCTTCCGTCAGACGGTTGTTATAGCGGTCATAGACCTTTACCGTCGGCTCCTGGTAGGTGCCGTTATAGTAGACATCATTGACAACCACGCGGAAGTCCGTGCTAATGACGTCATCATCGACCTTGACATCATAGTAGGTCATTGTTCCTTCACGAACCGTAATAGCATAATTCGGGTTCACGGGGAATTCCGCACGGATGCCAAAGTACGGGCCATAAGAGTAGCCCGTCTTGGAATAGACGGAATAACGAGGCGAACCGAGGCTGTCGCCGGGGGCGAGGCTGCCGCTGGTGATGTCATAGCGGAAGGTCGGGTCGGTATCTCGGATGCTGCAACGCACGTCGCGGATGCGCACCGACAGGCTCATGCCACGGCATTCCAGCCATGATCCGGCAAGCACGACAGCCGCTCCGGCAGCGGCGAGCCACAGGCTGTGTCCGATGCGTTGCTCATATTTGCGGTACAGCACGCCGATGCTGAAAAACAACACGCCCATCGTGTCGCGGTAGCCACCCTGCACGAGTGTGACAATCTTTACTCCTTCGCTCGCTTTGAACAATGCAAAGCCAAGAGCGATGAAGAAAATCACCAATGGAATCGCCACTGTGCGTCCGCGCAGCCGCTTCACGTTGTTGAGCATATAGTAGAGCACCACGAAGGCGATGCTTGCCACGAGCAGTCCGCGGAAAAACCAGAACGCTCCGGCGAGAAACTCATCGTAGCCTCCCATGGAGAACACTATGTTGGTGAGCCGCTGCCAGAATTGGTGGATGGAGTAGGGATGTGTGGTGCCGCCAGTCCAGTTGCCGTAGACCTCGTTGAGAATGCCTATCTTGAACAGCAGGTTGTGGATGAGCAGAAAGAAGATGCTCCATTTCACGAAAGGCACGTAAAGACCCTTGAAGCGCTTCACGATAAACGGCCATGGGTTTTCCACCGTCTCGTGTTTGAAGAAATAGCCAGCGGTGATGAAAAACAGAGGCATGTGAAACAGGTAGATGGCGCGGTTGAGCATGCCGGGCATGTCGGCGTGGGCCATCACCACGAAGATGATGGCAAAGCCTTTGGCTATGGAGATGGCGTTGTTGCGTTGCTGTGCCATGCTACATGAATAATGTTCCTATCTGATAGACGGCGAAGGCAATCAACCATGCCACAAATGTGTTGTAGACAAGGGTGAACGCTCCGTAGCGCCAGCTTCCCGTTTCGCGCACAATGGCTGTGATTGTGGCGATACACGGCACGTAGATGAGCACAAAAATCATGAAGCAAGCCGCGACAAGAGGGGTGAAGTCGGGCACTCCGGTTTTCGGGTTCGGCTTCTGTATGCGTTCTGCGAGAGCCGCCTCGTTTTCGGAGTCGCCGCTGTAGAGCACGCCGAGTGTAGAGACAACGGTTTCTTTTGCCACCGTTCCCGAAATCAGCGACACGGTCATTTTCCAATTGAAGCCAAGCGGTTCAAACATTGGCTGCACCAGTTTGCCGAGGCGTGCGAGACACGAATTCTCGGTGGTCGCCACTTTTGTTACGTTTTCCGGAGTCACGTTGGTGTTGCCATCCTGAATCATTTCTGTGCGCGCAGTCGCTTCCTGTTCCTCCGTTGGGCGTGGGAAATAGCTGAGCATCCAGATGATGAGACTCGCCACGAGGATGATGCCTCCCATCTTTTTCAGATACTGCTGTCCTTTGGCCCACATGTGGCGCATCGTGGCCTTCATGGTCGGGATGCGGTAGGGCGGAAGCTCCATCACAAACGGTGTCTCATCCTTCTTGTAGTGGAATTTGCGCAGCAGTCTTGCGGTGACCACCGCCACGATTATGCCGAGCGCATACAGGCTGAGCAGTGCCAGGCTGGCGTGGTTGGGGAAGAACACGCCGATGAGCAGCAGATAGATGGGCAGACGCGCGCCGCACGACATGAACGGGTCGATGAGTATCGTAATCAGACGGCTCGAGTGGCTCTCGATGGTGCGTGTGGCAATGATTGCCGGCACGTTGCATCCGAATCCCATCACCAGCGGGATGAACGATTTTCCGTGGAGTCCTATCTTATGCATTATTTTGTCCATAATGAAGGCGGCTCGCGCCATATATCCGGAGTCTTCCATAAACGAGATGAAGGCGTAGAGGATGAGGATGTTGGGCAGGAACACTATCACACCGCCCACACCGCCGATTACGCCGTCTATGAGCATATCCTTTACCGGACCGTCGGGCATGTATGTGCTGATGAGGTCGCCAATCAACCCCACGCCGGCGTCTATCCAGTCCATAGGGTATTGTCCGATGGTGAAAGTGGCCCAGAACATCAGCCACATTATGAATATGAAAATCGGAAATCCGAACAGCCTGCTTGTCACAACGGCGTCAATCATTGCCGTGGTTTTGGCCTCTTCCTTGTCCTCGGTGTGGAGCGTTTCGCGGAGCGCGCCCGACACGAATCCGTATTTTGAGTTGGCTATCACTGTTGCCATATCCTCTTCGTGCGATTTCTCGATTTCTGCCACCAGTGAGTCGCGCAGCGCCCTGATTTCAGCGTAGTGGGGCAGTGACGACAGCATAGTCACCACTTCCTTGTCGCCCTCAAGCAGTTTTATCGACAGGTAGCGAGCGGAGAACCGCATATCGAGGTCTGCCTCGCTCTTGAGCTGCGACTGGATTTGCTTTATTGCGTCCTCGATGTCTTTCTTGAATCCGATATGCACGTGGCGTACCACGTCGTTGCGTCCTTCGTAGACGCTTATAATCGTGTCAAACAGTTCGTTTACGCCTTTTCCGCTTTTTGACACTGTGGGCACCATCGGCACTCCGATCATCCTCTCCAGCGATTCGTAGTCGAACGTCACCTTGCTTCGTTCCAGCTCGTCGTACATGTTGAGGGCAATCACCATGCTGCGGTCCATGTCGATGAGCTCGGTGGTCAGATACAGGTTGCGCTCAAGGTTGGATGAGTCGACCACATTGATAATCACGTCGGGCACCTCGTCGTGGAGGTAGCGCCGCACGTAGAGTTCTTCGGGGGAATATGCCGACAGAGAGTAGGTGCCGGGCAGGTCGACGATGTTGAACGAGTAGCCGTTGTACTCCATTCGCCCGCTTTTTGCGTCGACGGTGACACCGCTGTAGTTTCCTACGTGCTCCTTTGCTCCTGAGGCGATGTTGAACAGCGAAGTCTTTCCGCAGTTCGGGTTTCCGATGAGTGCCACATTGATGGTGTGGCGTTCGGTGTCGAATTTGTTTATAAATCCGCAGTCGTCTTCCTTGATGATTGCGATGTCTTCATTGGGCACGTCGGCGGCTTGTTGCTCGCGTACCACCTCTATCAGGTTTGCCTCGGCGCGTCGCAGCGATATTTCGTAGTCGAGGATTCGGTATTTTATAGGGTCGCGCAGCGGAGCGTTCTGCTCAACGAGGATTTTCTTGCCTCTGACAAATCCCATCTCCATCATACGCTTGCGAAACGATCCGTGACCCAAAATTTTGACAATCACGCAACTTTCGCCAGTCTTTATGTCTGATAGCCTCATAATGTCTTTATCTTCTGTTTTTACGGGTGCAAAGTTAAAAATTATTATTCAGAATAATTCCAAATAACCGATAAAATTGTCAGCATTTTTTGTCGTTGCTTCTCAGAGCGTTGTGGAGCAGGTTGGTGAACTGGTAGTTTTTCAGCCCCCACCGCGGCGAGATGAGCAGGTTTTCGGGCGACTGCGACACGAATCGCTCAATGGCGATGTCGCTGCGCATGCGCTTCACTATCTTGACACACAGTGATATATACTCGTCTGCCGACCATCGTGCCACGCTGACTTCGCCTGCTGCCACTTGCCTGGCAAGGCGCGTGCCGCGGATAATCTGCAGCTGGTGGAGCTTGACGGTGTCTATTGGCAGAGCCGACACTTGGTCTACGGTGTGGAGCATGTCGGCCTCCGACTCTCCCGGCAGTCCGAGGATAAGGTGCAGTCCGCAGGCTATTCCGGCTGCGTGTGTGCGGTTTACGGCGTCGACGGTGTCCTCCCACGAGTGTCCGCGGTTGATGACATCGAGAGTGCGGTTGCTGGCGGTCTCGGCTCCGTATTCCACCATCACGAATGTGCGTTGCGAAAGCGATGCGAGATATTGCAGCAGAGTGTCGGGCATGCAGTCTGGTCGGGTGCCTATGATCAGTCCCACCACGTCGGGGCAAGCCACTGCCTCCTCGTAGAGGTCTACAAGATGGCTAAGTTCGCCGTAGGTGTTGGTATAGGCTTGAAAATAAGCTAGATACTTCATGTCGGGATATTTCTTTCCGAAGAACGTGCGCCCTTTCTCAATCTGTTCGCCCACCGACAGCGACGGGCGGCAGTATTCGGGGTTGAACGTCTGGTTGTTGCAGTATGTGCATCCGCCGGTGCCTTTTGAGCCGTCGCGGTTTGGACAGGTGAAGCCGGCGTTGATGGCAATCTTCTGCACCTTGAAGTCAGGGAAACGCTCGTGGAGGAAGTCGGCGAAGTCGCGGTATGGCTTGTGCATTACAGACGGGTGGTTTTGTTGAGCAGATACATGTCGAGCACAGTCATTGCAGCCATAGCCTCCACGATAGGCACAGCGCGCGGCAGCACGCACGGGTCGTGGCGTCCTTTGGCTTTCAGCACGGTGGGGTTGCCCGAGGCGTCGACCGTGTCGACGTCGCGCAGCAGTGTTGCCACGGGCTTGAACGCCACGCGGAAATATATGTCCTCGCCGTTTGAAATTCCGCCTTGTATGCCGCCTGAATGATTGGTCGATGTGTGGATTTTTCCATTGTCGGAAGTGAACGCGTCGTTCATCATGCTTCCACGGTTGCCAACGCCGTCGAATCCCATTCCATACTCAAAGCCTTTGGCGGCGTTTATGCCCATCATGGCGTATGCCAGTCGGGCATGCAGCTTGTCAAACACGGGTTCGCCGAGTCCTGTCGGCACTCCTTTGACCACACAGGTCACCGTGCCGCCTATGGTGTCGCCTTCGCGTCTCACCTTGTCGATGAGGTCGTACATCCTTGCCGCCGTTTCGGGGTCGGGGCAGCGCACGGCGTTGGTTTCCACCAGCGCTGGGTCGTATTTGCGGTAGTCGGGGTTGAGGATGATGTCGCCCACCTGCGAAGTGTAGGCGTAGATGGAGATGCCGAGCTGATCCAATGCTTGGCGAGCGAATGCTCCGGCAACGACACGGGCAATAGTCTCGCGCGCGCTCGAGCGTCCGCCGCCGCGATGGTCGCGCAGCCCGTATTTTTCGGTGTATGTGTAGTCGGCGTGTGACGGACGGAACGTCTGTCGGATGTTGCCGTAGTCGGCTGAGTGGTGGTCGGCGTTTCTCACCTCGAACCCTATGGGGGTGCCCGTTGTCACGCCCTCAAACAGTCCCGACAGCACTTCTACGCGGTCTGACTCTTTCCGTGGCGTGACGATTGCCGACTGCCCCGGACGGCGGCGGTCGAGTTCGTGCTGCACACGGTCGAGGTTGATTGCAATGCCTGCGGGCATACCGTCGACAACGCCGCCCACGGCAGTCCCGTGCGACTCGCCGAACGACGTCAGCCGGAAAATCTTACCAAATGTGTTCATCATTGAGTTCCTCGTCTTTAGGTGTGACAATAATGTCGGCTGTCGAAGCCCCGACATATTCAATCAAATCCTTGGGGTCGATTTTCAGTTGCAGTCCGCGCACACCAGCGCTCACATAGATGAAGTTGAAATCAAGACACGAACGGTGGAAAAACGTGGGAAACGGTTTTTTCATACCGATTGGCGAGCATCCTCCGCGGATATAGCCGGTGGTTGGCAGCAGATCCTTCATGTGGAGCATCTCCGCCTTCTTGTTGCCCGACACCTTCGCTGCTTTCTTGAGGTCTACCTCGCAGCATCCCGGCACCACGCAAACAAAATGTTTGACCTTGTCGCCTGTCAGCACAAGTGTCTTGAACACTTGCTGAATGTCTTCGCCGAGTTGGTCGGCGATATGCTGTGCGCCAAGGTCGGTTTCGTCGACCTCGTAAGGCACAAGCTCGTATTTTATTTTGGCGCGGTCAAGCAGACGCGCCACGTTGGTCTTTCCTATTCCAGCCATATTGATAAATCTTTTTCTGTCTTCTATGCTTATACAAAGATAGTGCATAAAGTTGAAAGAATGGATATGAAAGATTAATTTTGCACTTTGAATATATCAAAACTTCTTGTCTATGTTGATTGCTTTGTCTGTGATGTTGGCGGTGTTTGCCGCATTGATGATTTTCCGACAGGTGCATTCCCGCCGTCAGAAAGCCGTAGCAGAAATTGTGGCAGAGCGGTTGCATGTTTCGGATTTGGAGAAGTATGTAGACAGTGAGTACTCTGGACGATATGTTGACGCCATCCTGTGTGAAGAGTTGAAGTCGTCGATGCTTGATGTTTATAATAGGGTGTGTGATGTTGAAAGAAGAAGCCGGATTCTGATGTCTTACAATCCTTCCATAGCAAAATTCAAGGATGATTTTGAGAATCTCCACAGCATTGTGGATGCTCACAACAATCGCTTTAAAGACGACAAATTGCGGGAGCATAAGGCTTTTTTCGACACCGTTCTTGCATATCCTCTCGACGACCAGCAGAGGCGTTCGATTGTGTCGGAGGAACAGAATTGCCTGGTGGTGAGCAGCGCCGGTAGTGGCAAGACGTCGTCGATAGTTGGCAAGGTGGAGTATCTTATTCAGAAAAAACACATCAGTCCGGAGAGGATACTGCTTATCAGTTACACTCATAAGGCTGCTGCCGAGCTGACGGAGAGGATGCCGCATCCGGGCCTGCGCGGATACACATTCCATAAGTTGGCGCTTGATATTATTTCTGCTCAGTCTAAATGCAAGCCGTCTATTTGTGACAATACCGATGCTGTTTTTGTGCGAATCTATAGGGAACTTGCCCATAATGCCGACTATAGGAAATGTCTGGTGGAATATTTCGCTGACTATTCCGACTTGATGGAGCTTGACGAGGACGAGAAATCAAAGAATGTCCGTAGGTTGCAGTTGGGCGAGAGCACCGACAGACGGTATTGTGCGCTGTTTCCCGACATGGACGGAAACGAAGTGCATGTGCGCAGTGGCGAGGAGAAGAAAATCTGCTTTTTGCTGACGTCGCTTGGTGTGGATTTCCGATATGAGGAGCCGTATGAGCATCAAGTGGCTGATGAGCGTCACGTGCAGTATCGTCCCGACTTCTCGATTCACTATATGGACGGCGGAAAGCCGTGCAGACTCTATCTGGAACATTTTGGCGTCGATGAGCATGGGATGGTGCCTACGTGGTTTGCCAAAGACCGTGGATTGACTTATGAAGAGGCCAACGAACGCTATAATGACGGGATTACGTGGAAACGCGAGGTGCATAAAAAATTTGGCACACGTCTGATTGAACTGTCGAGCGCTGACTTTGCCTATGAGAAAGCGCGCCAAAGGCTGAAACGTGAACTTGTCGCCGCGGGTGTCCCGATTCGGGAGGTGCGGAGCGATGAGCTTTTCGACAGAATCCTGCCGGAAAACAGTATGCGCGAGAAGGTGTTTATCCGCTTGACCGCCACGTTTGCCACCCTACTGAAGACAAGCTGCCGGTCGATGGCTGACGTTGCCGCTGATGTCGCGCAAAGAGGCGACAAGCGCAGCCGTTTTATTGTTGGAAAGGTGTTGGAACCAGTTGTTGTGCGCTACAATGAAATATTGAGAAGCGAGGGAAAGGTGGATTTCACAGACTTGATTGTTGGTGCAACGGCATTGTGCAATGCTAATGGCGGAGGAAATTATGACTGTATCATCGTCGATGAGTTTCAGGATATCTCGATGGACCGCTATAACTTCCTGTTGGCGTTGCGCCGTGGCAATCCGCAGGCGCAACTGTATTGTGTCGGTGACGATTGGCAGTCTATCTATCGCTTCTCGGGCAGCGACATGAATCTCTTTTGTCATTTCGACCAATATTTCGGAAAAACGGATTTAAACAAGATTGAGACTACATATCGTTTCGGAAATCCGCTCGTGGAAAAATCGGCGGCGTTCATTCAGCGTAACCCTGCTCAGATAAGGAAAAACATTCATCCGTTTTCATCGGACGCAAAAACAGAGATCGTGTTTCGTGAATACAGTAGGGGAGATGCCGTGGGCGCTCTTGAGCGAATTGTGGCGGAGATTCCTTTGGGAAAGTCCGTGTTTTTGCTTGGACGATACACTTATGACGATTATTTGCTGGCTAAGAACTTCCGGCAGAGACGTAGTGGCAATTCTCTTTTTTATACGATTTGCGGACGTGAGGTGGAGTTTCTTACCATGCATCGTTCGAAAGGCTTGGAGGCTGACTATGTGGTGCTGTTGAACTGCAACAACGGTAGTTTCGGTTTTCCGTCGACTATTGCCGACGATCCCGTGCTTGGCTTCGTGATGAGCGACAGTGACGGTTATTTGTTTGGCGAGGAGCGACGCTTGTTTTATGTGGCGATGACACGGGCGAAGGTACGGACAATTGTGATGTATGACAAAAGCAAGCCGTCGGTTTTTGTTTTGGAGTGCATATCGCCTGAACGCCTTGCGGACAAGCCAATTGAACCGCATCCAAATGCCGGCAATCGCTGGACAAGGGCTGACGACAGAAAATTATATAAACTTTATTGTGGCGGAATGGGCTTCCGTGAAATCTCGCAGAAGATGGGGCGCAGCCAAACGGCGATAATTATGAGGCTTGAAAAGCTGGGGCTGATTGATGCCAGAAAACCGGTCCGGAAATTTTGATTAATTTTGCACTTTGAATTATGAGAATAAAGACAGAGGCAGACAGGTTGCTGGCGATGATCCGCGATGGTCGGACTATGTCGGCTGGACAGAAGGTGCGCTTGGCGGTGATGCTGAGTGTGCCGGCGGTTGTGGCGCAGTTGTCGTCGATTGTGATGCAGTATATCGACGCATCGATGGTTGGAAGCCTCGGCGCTGAGGCCTCGGCGGCGATAGGCTTGGTGTCGACAACCACATGGCTCTTCGGCGGACTGCTGAGTGCTGCGGCTTCGGGTTTTTCGGTGCAGGTTGCCCACCGCATCGGTGCCGGCGACTGGGAAGGCGCGCAGCGCGTGTTGCGGCAGTCGGTGGTGGCGGTGTTGGCGTTCAGCCTTCTGCTTGCATTCATCGGTGCCGGCATCAGCAGTAGTTTGCCTGTTTGGCTTGGCGGCGCCGAGTCGATACATCGCGATGCGTCGACTTATTTCCTGATAATATCCTTGTTTCTTCCAGCGCTTCAGATGCAGTTTCTTGCCGGCGGCATGCTGCGGTGCAGCGGCAATATGCACGTGCCGAGCATGGCGGGAGTGGCTATGTGCGCCCTTGATGTGGTGTTCAACTTTCTGCTGATTTTCCCTTCGCGTACGGTCGCTGTGGCTGGATTCGATGTGTTTCTCCCAGGTGCGGGACTTGGTGTTGAGGGTGCGGCTCTTGGCACGGTGCTTGCCGAAACGGTGGTCGTGGCTTGGCTGTTGTGGTATCTGCGTCACGGCACGTCACATCTGCGGCTTGCAGGGCTGCGCGGATGGAGACAGTCGATAGCCGACACGCTCAGAAAGGCGGTTAAAATCGGTTTCCCGATGGGTTTGGAGCATGGGGTGATATGCAGCGCGCAGATTGCGATAACCACCATTGTAGCGCCGCTGGGAGTGTGCTCCATCGCTGCCAACTCGTTTGCCATCACAGCCGAGAGCCTTTGCTATATGCCAGGTTATGGCATTGCTGAGGCTGCCACCACGCTTGTGGGGCAGAGTGTCGGTGCGCGCCGTCGCGACCTGACGTGGAGCTTCGCTAAAATCACTGTCGGAATGGGCATGGCGGTGATGGCGGTGATGGGTGTGCTTATGTATGTCGCTGCTCCCGAGATTATCGGGCTGATGACGCCTGTTGACGAGATACGCCGGCTTGGTGTAATGGCGTTGCGCATCGAGGCGTTTGCCGAGCCGATGTTTGCCGCGTCGATTGTGGCGTATGGCGTTTGTGTCGGTGCCGCCGACACGCTGAAGCCTTGTCTGATGAACTTCCTGAGCATCTGGGCTGTGCGCCTTACGATGGCTGCATGGCTTGCTCCAACAATGGGACTGCGCGGTGTGTGGATTGCCATGTGTGTTGAGCTGACGTTCCGTGGCGCCATCTTCCTGGTGCATTTGTGGCGCCGACGCTGGATGAAGGCCGTATAAAGGGGTAAAAAAGGTTGAAAGTTCGGTAATTCGGATAGGTGGGTTTTGCGGAAAAACACGTAAATTTGCAGACAGCATAGAACATTAAAAAACACAGTTATGGAACTGATAAAAGATAAGGAATTCGGCGGCGAGCGACCGCTGTTTGAGTCGCACAACCTACACCTCGACAATGTAGTGATACGCGAAGGCGAGTCGGCGATAAAGGAGTGCAGCAACATCAAGGCGACAAATTGCCGTTTTGAGGGCAACTATCCGTTCTGGCATGTGCACGGGTTCGTGATTGATCGTTGCCATTTCGATGTGGGCGGACGCTCTGCACTGTGGTATAGCGACCATCTGCGGATGACCGACACGCACATCGACGCGCCGAAAATGTTTCGCGAGATGCACGACATCGACATTGAGAACGTGGTGATGACCGATGCCGACGAGACGTTCTGGCGATGCAAGGGCATACGTGCTAAGAACTTGCGGCTGCAAGGAGGAACGTATCCTTTTATGTTCAGCAGCGACATTGAAATCGACGGCTTGGTGTCTGACTCCAAATACGTGTTCCAATATGTGAGCAACGTAGTGGTGCGCAACGCGAGAATCACAACCAAAGATGCCTTTTGGGAGGTGGATAATGTGACCATCTACGATTCGGAACTCAATGGCGAGTATCTGGGATGGCATTCGCGCAACCTGCGCCTTGTCAACTGCCACATCTCTGGCGAACAACCGCTCTGTTATGCCGAGAATCTGGTGCTTGAGAATTGCACGTTTGATCCGGCTTGCGACCGCGCTTTCGAGTACAGTTCCGTGAACGCAACAATAAAAGGAAGCATAGGAGGCGTGAAAAATCCGCGCAGCGGACGCATCGAGGCTGACTGCCTCGGTGATGTGGTGCTCGACGGCAACATCAAGATGCCGGCCGACTGCCTGCTGATTGAACGAAACAAAAAATAATTGCCTGTATGAAATACGACTTCGACAAGACTATCGACAGGCGTGCCACAAACTCTTACAAGTGGGATAGCGCTCCCGAGGGCGTGCTGCCTATGTGGGTGGCTGACATGGACTTCCGCACGGCGCCTGCCATCATCGACGCGCTGCAGAAACGCGTGGCGCACGGAATCTTTGGCTACACCCGTGTGCCCGACGCCTACTACGATGCCGTGACATCGTGGTTCAGCCGGAGGCATGGATGGGACATCGACCGCGAATGGATAATCTACACATCTGGAGTGGTGCCGGCGGTATCGGCGGTGATAAAGGCTCTGACCGTGCCGGGCGACAAGGTGATTGTGCAGACTCCAGTCTACAACTGCTTCTTCTCGTCGATACGCAACAACGGCTGCGAGATTGTGAGCAATCCTCTGCGCCGCACCGCCGACACCTATAAGATGGATTTCGACGCTCTTGAGCGTTGTGCCGCCGACCCGCGCACCAAAGTGATGCTGCTCTGCAATCCCCACAATCCGGCTGGGCGCGTCTGGACTCCCGACGAGCTGACGCGGCTTGGCAACATCTGTCTGCGCAACGGCGTGACGGTGGTCGCTGATGAGATTCACTGCGAACTGGTGTATCAAGGGTTCAAATATACGCCTTTCGCGTCGCTGTCGGACGCTTTCCTGCACCGGTCGGTGACGTGTGTGTCGCCGAGCAAGGCTTTCAACATCGCCGGACTGCAGATTGCAAATATCGTGGCGTTCGACAACGATCTGCGAAGCCGTATCGACAAGGCGATAAACATCAACGAGGTGTGCGACGTGAATCCGTTTGGCGTGGCGGCGACAATCGCTGCCTACAACGAAGGGGAAGAGTGGCTCAACCAGCTGGTTGACTATCTGCATGGCAACTATGAGGCTATGGCGGAGTTCTGCCGACGTGAGCTGGCGGAATTTCCTATAACGCGTCTTGAGGGCACATATCTGGTGTGGATGGACTGCAGCAGCCTTGGCATGTCGTCTGATGCGCTTGAGCATGCTCTTCTGGACGACGCCCGCCTATGGCTCAATGCCGGCACGATGTATGGTGCCGAAGGCGAAGGCTACATGCGGTGGAACATCGCTTGTCCGCGCAGCGTGATGCTCGACGGACTCAACCGTTTCCTTAATTTCGTCAGAAGCCGCTAACCGTCTCTTCTTCTATCCCAAATCGGCCATCAGAATCACTCGTTGCCATACGACACTGAGAAATTCCAACGGCCGATTATTCAATTGACTTGACTTGGTTATAGCTGCCACAACCAATATGTCTCTCGGCAAACTGTTTGTCGTGAACTTCATGCTAAATCCGTATCCTGCCGTATAATCACCCAATGCCCGGACTTCTGTGAACCCTCACGGTGAATGATGTCGTTGTCTTGCATTTTCTTAAGATGCTTAGACACGGCGCTCCTGTTGATGCCCAATTTGTTAGCCATTTCGCGTGAAGTGATGCTTGCGTTCTCGGATATAAGACGTAAGATGGCATTCCGTGTTTCTGGTCCACTTTTCCGGTCCACCTTGCTTGTTTCTGGTCCACCTGCTTGGTCTCCCTTTTCTTCTTTGAATGTGAAGTCATCATCCATCGCCTTCTTGTATTCAGTTATTTCATTTTTAATGTTTTTGATGTGCTCATTCAGCATGAACATTTCTTGTTTGTTGGCATTGTTGTCTGTTGAATTATTTGCTGTGACTTTATTTTGAGCCGATGGCTATGCACACGGGGTGGGGCACGTGGATGTCGTGGCTGGTGTCGGAGAGCATGCCGGTGTCGGGGTCGATTGCAAACACTTGGATGGTGTCTGCGTCACGGCAGGCACAAAGCAGGAAGCGTCCGTTGGGCGTTATGGCAAAATTGCGTGGATGCCGCGCTGTGGCCTGGTAGCCAGCGCGTGTGAGCATCCCGCTTTCTTTATCCACGCTGAAGATGGCTATACCATCGCCTTGCAGACGGTTTGACGCATAGAGGAAGCGTCCGTCGGGTGTCAGATGGATGTCGGCGCTGCCGCGGGCATGGCTGTCGTCGGCGGTGATGGTTTGAATCTGTGTCAGCTTGCCTTCGTGGTGGCTGAACACCATCACTTCGCCCGACAGTTCGGTGATGAGGTAGGCATAGCGGCCTTCGTCGTCAAACGTGAGGTGGCGTGGCCCTGAACCTGCCGCTACATATAGGGTGCTGTCCACTTCAAGCCCGTCGCATGCGGCGTTGGGCTTGAGCGAGTAGATGCAGTCGTTGCCGAGGTCGCAGGCGAATGCGCGCCATTCGTAGGGGTCGGCGGTGACGCAGTGGAGATGGGCTGACTGCTGCCTTGTTTTGTCGGGAGCTTTGCCTGTGAGCGAAAACGTCATCACCTTGTTGGCTTTCTTGATGCTTCCGTCATCGGCAAGTCTGAACTCCGTGATGCTTCCGCCCGTATAGTTGGCGGTGTAGATCAGATTTTTTGTCTGGAAGATGTTGCACGGCGCTTTGCCGCCCGTCGCCACGGCGTTGATGCGGGTCAATGGCTTGTCGATGCCTTCATAGCGGAATGCTGCAAGGGCGTCGTCGTCGGTGCCCGACTCGTCGACGGCATAGACGTTGTCGCCGTTGTCGGAGAAAATCACAAACGACGGGTTGCGCGCCGGAGTGACGGCGGTGAGTTCTGCCGTTCCGCTTTCTTGGTTGAAGCGATATTGATAGATGCCTTTGCTGTCGGTGTCGGTGTAAGTGCCGACAAGCATCGGCAGCCATGCCTGCGAAGCCGCGGCGGCAAGGTCGAGCATAGCCATTGTTGATAGTGTGCAGAGTGATATTGCCATTGTGTCAGTGTTTTTGTTGCCGTAAAGTTACGCAAAAAAAGTGCAATCCTAAAATTCTCTTTTGCGTAATGCGCGCCGTAAATCCTTGTGTTTCCTATGCAGCATCGCTATAAAAACAATACCGGCGACAACCATTGTCGGTTGTCGCCGGTATGTGTGTGGGGTTGTCGACGAGAGTTAGTCGTTCATTGTCAGGAGCAGCTCCTCGTTGCTGCGGGTTTTCTCCATACGGTCCTTGATAAACTCCATTGCCTCGATAGGAGTGCGGTCGGAGAGGAACCGGCGGAGAATCCACATGCGGTTGATGGTGTCCTGGCTGAGGAGCAGGTCGTCGCGTCGAGTGCTCGACGAGATGATGTCGACGGCAGGGAAGATGCGTTTGTTCGACAGCTTGCGGTCGAGCTGCAGCTCCATGTTGCCGGTGCCCTTGAACTCTTCGAAAATCACCTCGTCCATCTTCGAACCTGTCTCGATAAGTGCGGTTGCGATGATTGTGAGCGATCCGCCGTTTTCAATGTTTCGTGCGGCGCCGAAGAAGCGTTTAGGCTTTTGCAGCGCGTTGGCGTCGACACCACCGGTGAGGATTTTGCCCGATGCCGGCGACACGGTGTTGTAGGCGCGTGCCAGACGTGTGATTGAGTCGAGCAGGATTACTACGTCGTGTCCGCACTCAACCATGCGTTTCGCCTTTTCAAGCACCAGTCCGGCAATCTTTACGTGGCGTTCGGCTGGCTCGTCGAATGTGGATGCGATTACTTCCGCATTCACGCTTCGTGCCATGTCGGTCACCTCCTCCGGACGCTCGTCGATGAGCAGGATGATCATGTATGTTTCCGGATGGTTTTCCGAGATTGCGTTGGCAATGTCTTTAAGCAGGATTGTCTTACCGGTTTTCGGCGGTGCCACGATAAGTCCGCGCTGACCTTTGCCGATAGGAGAGAACATGTCGACGATGCGTGTCGAGATGTTGCAGGTGGTGCGTCCCGATGTCAGGTCAAACTTCTCGTCGGGGAACAATGGCACAAGGTGTTCGAAAGGCACGCGGTCGCGCACGAATTCTGTGGTGCGCCCGTTGATTGAGTCTACGCTGCAGAGAGGGAAGAATTTTTCACCTTCTTTCGGCGGACGGATGTTGCCTTCCACCACGTCGCCTGTCTTCAAGCCGTTTTGCTTGATTTGCGACTGCGACACGTAGATGTCGTCGGGCGACGACAGGTAGTTGTAGTCGGAGGAGCGGAGGAATCCGTAGCCGTCGGGCATCACTTCCAGCACGCCTGCGCCTTTCACGATGCCTTCAAAGTCGTAGAGCGGCTGTTGAGGCTGTTGGCGCTGCTGCTGTTTTGCCGCGCGCTGCTGTTGTTGCTGCTGGCGGCGGTTTGCCTTCTGGTTTTTCTGTTGCTGTTGCTGTTTAGGTTCAGCCTGGAATGCCGCAACTTCTTCTTCGGCAGGCTGTTGCTGTTGTTGCTGGTCTTGCTGCTGGCGTTCGACTGGCGGCTGGGGCTGCTGAGCCTTGCGCCGGTGGTGCTGGCTTTCCTCATTATGGCGACCATGACCGGCAAGCGGATGGTTGAAAAAATGCGGCAGTACGGCAACGCCTTGGAGGCGATGTCCAACGAGGCAGTG
>OMCF01000474.1_pt1 | contig 16483 bp, 14 predicted proteins | sample 1673791 | NCBI WGS metagenome assembly OMCF01 (sample SAMEA103958127, study PRJEB25191) | human gut metagenome | biome: human-associated habitat [ENVO:00009003]; feature: intestine environment [ENVO:2100002]; material: feces | place: Germany | collected 2013/2015
AGTGCAGTTGCACCGATATACTCACGAAATTATTAACACCTTGTCGGTATGGATATGTTTTCAGCGGTGTTGGCTGTAATTTATTGTTTTGACATTTTTAATATGTCGCATTGTAATTTTAATGTAATTTGATATGCTGAGGAATTGTGTCGCAGCCCCTCTTGATTTTTACTGCGATTTGTGCGATAATATAAAATAGGAAAGTTTATCCGTACTATGTAAAACGCTGTACGGAAGGGAAATAATAACGATTGTTAACAGAAAGAGAAATATGGCGCAGTTTTTGAATTTCAGAGGAGATTATGTCGGTCTTAGTGCAGAAAAGGCGGCGGATAATCTCGAGATGTACGGAAGCAATATTTTCAGAGAAACCGAAGACAGAAGTTTTAAGGCGTATCACTATCTTTTTGATCCTGCAGCAATTCTTCTTTCGGTTGCGGGGATCATACAGATATCTGCACTGTCACAATATGTAACGGGTATTATGTGTCTTGCTATGGCAGTCGCGCAGATAGTAACGCTGTGCATTATCTGTCGCAGGAGCAATGACACCATACGAAACCGCACATTGTCGGCTAAAATGAAATACAGAGTTATCCGCGACGGTTCGCTTGAGCTTGTCCCGGCGGCTATGCTTGTGCCCGATGATATAATAATTGTTCAGGGCGGAGAAATAGTACCTACAGATGCGCATATACTTGAATGTATCGGACTTACCGTTGACGAAAGCCGATTTACGGATGATCCGACAGCGGTCGCAAAGCATGGCGGCTCTGACCCTAAAGCAAACGGTCTTAAAAAGAGTTGTATATATGCGGGAACGCGCATACTGTCAGGCTCGGCTGTTGCAAGAACAGTTGCTACCGGTGAAGACACATACAGGGCAAGAAACAGCGAAAAGCAGGGCAAGTCGTCCGATCCGAATTTCTCACGTTATGAGAAAACCTGTGTGAAGCTCCGTCTGCCGCTTGCAATAACGGCGGTCGTAATATGTGCGCTGGGTGCGCTTTTACAGATACTCACCGGAAGAAACACAGATGTAATGGGTGTTGCGGTAAGCGCCTGCGGCTGGCTTATCTGTATGTTTATGCCGTTTGTCGAACTGTTTATACGAATGTACAATATGAATTTTGTGCGGCGCATTGAGCGCAGGGGAGCGATAATAAAAAATCTTACCGTCCCTGAAAAGCTTAACGGACTGACAACGCTTATAATCGATAAATCTGCCGTAGTTGCACCGAATATGCTTGAGGTAGCGGGAATATACAGCAAAAATCCCGATCTTATGACTACCGTAACGGTACTCTCGTGTGACAGAGATGATCCGACACCGGCAGAGCAGGCTTTTCTGCTCAATGCCGCACTCGGAGGAGCAGATGTCAGTACACTGAAACGTAACGAGGTAGCGGCGCAATTCCCTTATAATGATACCGACAGAATAGGCGGCAATATCTACAAGATGGGTGACAAACATCTTGTCTGCGTAAAGGGCTCGGTCGAAAAAATCACCGGGCTGTGCGATATGGATACAGATACGCTTTTTGAAATAACAAACCGTGCCGCTTCTCTTGCCAAACGCGGACTTGAGGTGTGGGCATCTGCCTACTATATAATACCGGACGGCGAGGAATTGCCGAAAAGTCTTTATTCGGTACGTTATGACTATATGGGTCTTGTTTCGTTTATGAGTGCGACAAGAGATATGATACCGCTTGCAATGCAGGGCTGCAGAAGAGCGGGCGTAAGGCTTGTGCTTACCTCCTCTGACAGTCCCGAAACCGCAAGCTCTATGGGCAAGAAAATAGGTCTTTCGGATAAGGGAATGATATCAGGTGACGCTATCGCGGAAAGCTCGCTCACAGGCGAAAAGCTGAACTATACCGATGCTGAGATATTCTGTCGTGTAAGCGCCGCTCAACGCATAACAATAATAGATGAACTAAGGGCGGCGGGCGAAACTGTGGCGGTAGTCGGATATTCGGACAACGATTATGAGATGGTGAGCCATGCCGATCTCGGCATAACCTCGCTTGAAAACACCACAGGCTGTGTATATGAGGCAAGCGGACTGATAGTGCGTGACGATAACTTTGCCGCAGTAGTAGAAATGATAAAAGAAGCCAGACAGCTTCACCGAAACATAAAGCGCTGTATCTTTGCTTTACTGTTATCACTTGTGATGCTGTCGTTTACGGCGATTGCCGATATGGCGGCAGGAAGCAACGCGGTGACACCTATGCTCGCGGCATTGCTTACTGCTGTTGTTATTCCGCTTTTCTGTACGGGTTTCAGAAATGTCACGGCGGATATAAAGAGCGATATGACAGCTTCGGGCTTTATTTCACGAGGTAAGGGCGACAGAAGGTTCTTTGTCAGAAGCCTTGTATGCGGTGCAATATGCGGTATGATAAGTACGTTGTTTGTTTTAGTACTCAGCGGACTTATGCCGACTGCACAGGTGTCGTCAATTCTGCTGACGCTTCTTACCGTTATGACAGGTGCTATGTCTGTTGCGGCGGTCGACAAGCGTCCCGGTTCGTTCAGAAATAAAACGATACCGAAATATTTGCTTACAGCTGTAATATCGACATCACTTGCGGCAATACTTCTGCCGTACATACCTTTTGTCAATTCGCTGTTCGGATTTGCAATGCCGCACCCGCTTGCTTCTATAACGGCGGTTATAGCCGGTGTTGCGCCCGCAATAGCAATAGAAATAAAAAAACATCTTAACTGAAGGAGTAAATATGCTGACTCATTTTCTTAACATCGTATACGGAATAGTATTCGGTGTTGCAAACGTGATCCCAGGTGTAAGCGGCGGAACTATGATGGTAGTTTTCGGCGTGTATGACAAGATGGTAGACGTTCTGACATTAAAACTGTCGGCAATCAAAAAGAATATCGGTATAGGCGCGGCTGTCGGAGTGCTCGGCTTTTCGTTTGTGATAACGTGGCTGTTTGATAACTTCCCCGTTGCAACGAATATGTTCTTCATGGGACTTATAATCGGAAGTATCCCGCTTATCTACCGCAATATGACAGTCGGCGGCAGAAAGATCACGCCGAAATGCCTTATTGCATTTATCCCGGCACTTGCGCTTGTTGTCGGTATGACATTTGTAAACAAGCTCCCTCAGAATGAGGTGTTTGAGATAAGTGCCGTTCATAAAAGCACGGGTTGTACTGTTACAATTACAAATAACGGCAGTTATGATATGAACTCAGACTGGCAGCTTAAGGTCGCAGAAAAGATAGACGGAGAGCTTACCGGCTGTGCCGTAAAAAAATCCTCTGCCGATATGACCACTCTTGTCGGAACTGAAGGCAGTGAAATTCCAAAGGGTCAGAGCATCACTTTGACCCTGCCCGCGGATACCGATATATTCTCAATAGTTCAAGACAGCTTTACCTACACCTATAAAATGAACCCTGTGCTGTTTATAACACTTCTGCTCGGTGTTACCGTTGCGGCAATAGCAATGATAATTCCCGGTGTAAGCGGCTCGTTTGTTATGGTACTGCTCGGAATATACACGACTGTTATCGGTGCTATCAAGAGCCTTGACTTTATGATACTGATACCGACAGCTATCGGCGTGTTTATCGGCATTGTATTCGGAGCAAAGCTGATATCCGCACTGATGAAGCGTTACTCTCTGCTTGTATACAGCGCAATTATGGGACTTGTGCTCGGCTCGCTTTATGCGGTGTTCCCCGATGGCTTCGGATTTAACCTTGAAACGCTTGCGGGTTTTGCCGCGTTGCTTGTCGGCGCAGCTGTCGCAGTTCTTGTCGGAAAGAACACAAAGGTCGAAGAACAGTAAATTTGCTGTTGTTGTCACCGCCTTTCGGGGCGGTGATTTTTGTATTGCCCGCAGAAGTTTTACTTCCGGTTTACAGTTATTTTTCTTGACATCAAAGCGTAAAAATAATATAATAGACAATGGTGGAGTGTGTGAAATTCTCCGCTGTAAGTACAGCTTGAACAAAATCGAAAGGTAAGATTGACCTTGTTTATAGATATAAACGATCTAAGAATAAATTACATTGATGAAGGCGAAGATAACGGCAGGGGAGTAATATTGCTGCTGCACGGCTGGGGCAGTAATATTACGCTGTTTAAAAACATAGTAGATATGCTGTCGCCTCATATGAGAGTGGTCGCGCCCGATATGGCAGGCTTCGGTGAAAGCGACGAGCCGAAAAAGCCGTGGTGCGTTGACGATTATGTCGACTTTATCGGCACTTTCTGCAAAAAGCTTGGTATTGATCCGACTGTTGTCCTCGGTCACAGCTTTGGCGGAAGAGTTATAATAAAGGCGGTAACACGGGAAAAGCCTGTGCTTACCCCCGAAAAGATAATACTTACAGACAGTGCGGGAATAAAGCCTAAGCAAAGCACATCATCAAAAATAAAAACGAGAATTTACAAGATGGGTAAAGCTGTAATGAGCACAGCACCTATGAAAAAGCTTTTCCCGAATGCTGTTGAAAATATGAGAAAAAAGCGCGGCAGTGCAGACTATCTGGCGGCTTCTCCCGTTATGAGAGCTACACTTGTAAAGGTCGTAAACGAGGATCTGACCGAGCTTTTATCAGAAATAAAGCAGTCGACCCTGCTTATCTGGGGCGATAAAGACGATGCGACACCGCTTTCTGACGGTGTTAAAATGAGCGAGCTTATACCTGACAGCGGACTTGTAACAATAGAGGGTGCGGGACATTATGCGTTCATTGAGGGTTGGTTTACATTCTCAAGGGTGCTTGCGTCATTTCTTGATATAAAATAATACAGAACGGAGAGTTTATTTTGGATATTTTACAGACAATTGCGGTAGCTGTACTCGGTATGGCGCTCGGTGCATCATGCGGACTTAATTTTGTGCATTATATGCATATGTTCCAGCTCAATTCCTATCATTCCGATGAGCAGTTCAAGTGGATAGGAAAAAATATAAAAGAGGTCATACTGCGTCATATATTTACTTTGGGCTCGGTGCTTACATTCCTGATATGCGGCGAGATGAAGGCATCTACCTGCTTTATTGCGGCGGCTTTTCTGTGCCTTGATCTCGTTTTCTCAGCGCCGAAAAAGGCAAAGAAGAAGCTTGTGTTCACTCCGAGAGTAATCAGAATGACGGTAACATCGCTTATCGTTTATATACTTTTGATCCTGATCGTGTTCTTAACACTCGGTATGGGTTATCTGTCGCTTGCGATAACAATGTGTGTGCAGGTTTTGACGCTTGTTATGGCGATGCTTGCAAACCTTATCAATAAGCCGATCGAAGCAATGATAAACCGTCATTATATCAATGACGCAAAACGTGTAATAGACGGACTTCCGGATCTTACCGTAGTAGGACTTACCGGAAGCTACGGCAAGACCAGTACAAAGTTCTATCTTGAAAAGCTCCTCGGTGCAAAATACAATGTGCTTATGACCCCCGAGAGCTATAACACGACTATGGGTGTTGTAAAGGTAGTGCGCGGACAGCTTAATGCAACGCACGAAATATTTTTGTGCGAAATGGGCGCTAAGAATGTCGGCGAGATAAAGGAGATCTGCGATATAGTAAAGCCGAAGCACGGAATCATCACATCGATAGGTCCTCAGCACCTTGAAACCTTCAAGTCGATTGACAATATCATTAAAACAAAATTTGAGCTTGCGGACAGCCTGCCCGAGGACGGAATCATATTCCTCAATTACGATAACGAATATATAGCAAAGCACGACTGTGAAAAGAACAAGGTGACATATTCGCTCGGTGGCGGAACGGATTACTATGCGGATAATATTTCCGTCAGCGAGAACGGAACGCAGTTCACGGTTCACAACGGTAATGAAGAAAAGCAGTTTGCGACAAAGCTTATCGGCAGTCACAATGTACAGAATATAGTAGGTGCGATAGCCGTTGCTAATACGCTCGGTGTTCCGTTTGCTGACCTTGTTATGCCTGTCAAGCGTCTTGAATGCGTTCCACACAGGCTACAGATAATCAAGGGCACAAATAAGACTATAATTGACGACGCTTTCAATTCAAATCCTACAGGTGCAAAGGCGGCGCTTGATACGCTTGCGGTGTTTGACGGGTATAAGATACTTGTTTCACCGGGAATGGTGGAGCTCGGTGAAAAGGAATATGAGCTCAACAAGCGCTTTGGTGAGCAGGCGGCTGATATATGCGATTTTGTTATCGCGGTCGGTGAGCGTCAGGCGGTGCCGATAACCGATGGATTAAAAGCAAAGGGATATCCTGAGGAAAAAACTTACGTTGCAAAGGATCTTAACGAGGCACTTGCAAAGGTTGAAAATATAAAGACAGGCGGAGAAAAGAAGATAGTCCTTCTTGAAAACGATCTGCCGGATAACTATTGATAGTCTTAAGGAACAAGGATAAGGGAGATACTATGGACGTATTCTGCGATTACTGCGGAGCAAAGCTGGATGTAGAACACGAGAACTGCTGTACCCAGTGCGGTGCACCGTTTGACAACAATGCGGGCGTAAAGGCTTACCGTGAGGAAAAGAAAAGAAAAGAGGAAGAATACCGACGCAGACAAGAGATGCGTCAGAATGAGTATAACGCTTCACAACAGCCGTCACAGAGCACTGTAAGCAACTCTCAGAATGCCTCCACACAGAAGATAGCAAAGACGATTACGACTGTAATTATGATAGTGGTCTTTGCGCCTACGGTAATAGGCATCATTATTTCCATATTCGGCGGAATTTTCTCAATGATCGCTGACAATTTTGACAACGCCGACTACGATTACATAGAAGAAAGTGTCTCTGAAGAATCCTCAACAACTCAGGAGGTACAGCGTGTAAACTTCAACGAAACCGCTCAGACAGCCGAATACAGCTTTATCTGCGATGAGGTTTTCAGGACAGATATTATGTACGGCGGAGCGGATAAGGGCTATATGTATGTTGCGTTCCACCTGAAAGTCAAGAACACAACCGATGAAAAGCTGTGGCTCTCCAATGACCTTAACTGCATCTATGACGGCGATATAGGCTGCGACAGAGCGTGGGGTTTTGACGAAGGAAAGAGCTTCAGTACCTCTGTAGCTCTCTCAGCGGGGCTCGGCTCGGACGGCTATGTCTGCTACATAGTTCCCGAAAAAGCAAAGAGCGTTGTACTTGCATACGGCGATTACGTCAGGGTAAATATTGACCTGAGAGATCTCAGCTACAGGACGGAAAGCTCACAAACAAGCACAGATAATACTTAATTGACATAAAGAAAGGATAAAATCATGAAAATCAGAGTAGGTGTATTTTTCGGAGGAAAAAGCGTTGAGCATGAGGTATCCATCATATCCGCACTTCAGGCTTGCAATTCCATAAACAAGGATAAGTACGAGGTGATACCCGTATACATTACAAAGAACAATGAAATGTATGTCGGAGAAAAAATAGGAAACATCGCATCGTATAGGAATTTGAAGTCGCTTCTCAAGGAAAGCCACAGGGTGATACTTATAAATGACGGCGGGAAGGTACAGCTTGTGCTTTATCCCGGAAAGAAGTTCGGCAACAACGTATATGCAACGATAGATGTTGCGTTCCCGATAGTACACGGTACGAACGTTGAGGATGGCGTATTCCAGGGATATTTACAGACAATCGGCGTTCCTTATGTCGGCTGTGATGTAATATCATCTGCTGTAGGTATGGATAAGTATGTTATGAAAACCGTATTCAAGGATAACGGTATACCTGTCCTTGACGGAACGGTAATCCATATAAGCGACTACGCAAAGGATGTGGAAGCAGTAAAAAATGATATAAAGGCGAAGATCGCATATCCGCTTATAGTAAAGCCGATAAATCTCGGCTCGAGTGTCGGAATTATGATAGCACACAATGACGAACAGCTTGACGAAGCACTTGACAACGCATTCACATACGCGTCTAAGCTTCTTGTCGAGCCGGCTATAACAAACCTCAAGGAAATCAACTGTTCGGTATGCGGCGACTATGCTACCGCTCATGCATCGGAATGTGAAGAACCGGTAAACACCGATGAAATATTAAGCTACAAGGATAAGTATATTGCGGGCGATAAGGGCGGTAAGTCAAGCGGTATGGCAACGCTGAAAAGAAAAATCCCTGCCGATATATCCGATGAAACAAGAGAGCAGATACGCACCCTTGCGGTAAAGGCGTTCAAGTGTCTTGGCGCATCGGGCACATCGAGAATTGACTTTATGATAGATATGGACAACGGCAACGTTTATCTGAACGAAATAAACACGATACCGGGCAGCCTTGCGTTCTATCTGTGGGAGCCTGTCGGCGTGAAATATCCTGAGCTTCTTGACGAGATGATCTCGCTCGCATTAAAGCGTGAACGTGAGAATAAGGCGCTGACATTCAGCTTTGACACCAACATTCTTGACGGTTTTACAGGCGGTAAGCTCGGCGGAGCTAAGGGCGGAAAGCTGTAATTGCTGTGAACCCTAAAAATTGTAGGGGAGTGGGCTTGCCATCCCGTATTCAGCGGCTTTCCTGAAATAAAAAATCCGGTAGGAAAAAAGGAGAAACATGAAAAAAGCATATATAATCAATCTTAAATACGGTATCTGGGAAAACCAGCTCTGGCTTGAAGCCGATGATAACGAGGTAATGCAGGAAAAGTGGGAGATAGCAAAAGCGAAACTCACCGATGTTGCAACGGCTTGTCAAAGCTCAGGTGATTACTTCAACAAGGCGATAGAGCATTTCTCGCAGTACGGCTTTTCAAGAATACAGAAGTGAGCCGTAGATGAAAGAAATAAAGGTAACAAAGAATGACAGCGGTCAGCGTATTGACCGCTTTTTGTCTAAATCTTTTCCGCTGGGTCAGGGACAGATATGCAAGCTGGCACGCAAGAACTGCATAAAGCTAAACGGCAAGAAATGCAAGCCCGAAACTCATATTGAGGAAAATGATATAATAAAACTGTTTATCCCCGATGATATGCTGATACCGAAAGCAAAGGCTGATCCCGATGATTTCTCGGCGGTGAGTGATAAGATCGACATTGTCTATGAGGACGAGAACATTCTGCTTGTGGATAAGCCTGTCGGAATGGTAGTCCACGAGGACGAGAGCGGAGACAGCGACACGCTTATAAACCGCATAAAGAGCTATCTTTATCACAAGGGGGAATATTACCCTGAGAGCGAGCTGTCTTTCGCGCCTGCGCTCTGTAACCGCATAGACCGCAACACCTGCGGGATAGTGATCGCGGCGAAAAATGCGGAGGCGCTCAGAATACTAAATCAGAAGATAAGGGACAGGGAGCTTACAAAGCTGTATCTGTGCATTGCCTGCGGTAAGGTAACTCCCGACAGAGCTACGCTTACTGCTTATCTTGAAAAGAACAGTGACACCAACACGGTGAAAATCAGCGACAGAAAAACAAAAACCAATCTCACGATAAAGACAAAATACAAGGTTCTGGCGTACAACGGCGAAAACTCGCTGTTAAAGGTGGATCTGCTTACGGGCAGGACACATCAGATAAGAGCGCACCTTGCGTATATAGGACATCCGCTTCTTGGTGACGGAAAATACGGCAACAACAAGCAGAACAAAAAGTACGGCTTCAAATATCAGGCGCTGTGCAGTTATGAGCTTGAGTTTAAATTCACAACCGACGCAGGCTGTCTTTCCTATCTTGATGGCAAACGCTTCAAGGCGAAAGCGCCCGATTTTGTGAAAATGTTCGGCAGTAATATTAAGCTCTGACTAAGTGCCGTTCAGCCCGAAAGTGATATTACGGACAAAAATGCAAGAAATTTAAAAAAATCCGAAAAAAAGTGTTGACAAAACTCAAAATCCGTGCTATAATATTATAGCACGATACGGAGAGGTATCGAAGTGGTCATAACGAGGCGGTCTTGAAAACCGTTTGGGGGCAACCCCACAAGGGTTCGAATCCCTTCCTCTCCGCCATCTATATTTACACTTTCAAGGATACTACATGAGTAGTGTCCTTGAAGCTGTAAATTAAATTATATATCACACAGCAGAGCAGATGCAAGGTGCTCCACTGTGATAATATACAATTTGATACCGTCGCTTTGTTACTTTTGACTTTGACGCACCCAAGACGCATTACAGCAATACAGCTTCGTATGGTGTCCGCCCTTTCTTCGCTCGCTGATACAGCAGATACAATGTATCCCATGCCGGAGATCGGCTGTCGTCGCAAAGTCTTGTTATTACAAAGTTGGCTATTCAATTTGTACTGCCTTGGTGAAGCGGCAGGTGGGGATATACACTGCGGATTTACGCCTTGTATATCAAGTAAACAAAAAACAAGAGTTCCCAGCCGATAGGTGAAAGATGAAAATCAGCTGAAAACCCTTGCTAAAATGTATGTGATGTGCTATACTGAAAGCACATGAAAGCACTGATACACTAAGCTCGAGAGATGTGTCGTTTACATCTTTCCTGTTATCGGTAGAGTGATTCCGGCAAGAATCGCTCTATCTGTGTTAGGTGTTTTTTTATTTACTTTATTATACAACACTTTTACGCTATTGTCAATTAAGTTCAAGTAAGATATAGTATGCAGATTTGACAAAAATGCGGGTGAGTGTTTGTGCAATTAGACGGTATTTAATTAATATTAAATTCTCAAGGAGGGAGTGAATTACCAATGTTAAACTATTGTTAGTAAAACTGTACTCATTTGTGAAAAAATTGTTTACAACAAGCTCGTAAAATGATAAAATAAGAAAGGAAGTATATATGATTAATATCACACCTCAAGGAAAACAAGCTGAAGTATTCGCTTTACCTGCAAAAGGTCATCTAGTAGTACTGGGAACGGCAGGAAGCGGAAAAACAACCATTGCATTATTAAGAGCATATCATTTAGCAAATTTGGATAATAATAAAGTGCTTTTGGTCACGTTTAATGCCGCATTGGTACAATATATGAAAGATATTTGTGGAACAGTTCCCGACAATCTCACAATAGAAAATTATCATAAATTTGCACGTGGTTACCTTAACTGCAGAGGAAAAATGCCTAATCGTAATGGGATTTTATCACATAATGGTAAATTGAGTTTAATCGAGCAAGCGATAGAAATATGCAAAAATTGTTATCCTAATCAATCAACTTTAAGGCGTAATAAAGAATTTTTTTATGATGAGATTACTTTTATAGAGCAATTCGGCTTTGAAAATGAGGATGAATATTACAAAGCTGAACGTATAGGAAGAGCTTCGGCAAATATAAAGCGAGAAAATAGACATTGGATTTATTTGGTTTTCGAGCAATACAAAACATTGAGATTATCTAATGGTTTTAATTATGATTGGGACGATTTAGCTTATTATACTTATCAAGAATTAAAAAAAGATGATACTCCCAGGGTTTATAACCATATTATAGTTGACGAAGGTCAGGATTTTTCGCCAATGATGATTAAATCTTTAGTTAGAGCTGTAAGAGAAAATGGATCTTTTACTTTTATGGGAGATGTGGCACAGCAAATATATGGTAGCAGGCTATCGTGGAGAGATGCCGAAATTTCTACCGAAAGGATATGGAAATTTCAAATCAACTATCGTAATCCTGGAACCATTTCTGATTTTGCTTATGATATAACTAAAAGTAAGTTTTGGATACATACAAATGATATGATTAAACCCGAGTCTAAAATTGCAGAGGGACCAAAGCCAATTTTAATCAATTTTAAAAGTTCAGATAGCGAATTAGCATGGGTAGTTGGAAAAGCGATAGAAGTTTCAGAAAAATCAACAACTGTTATCATTTGTAGTATATTAAATTGTCATATGTTCAAAAGGAAACAACTAATCAACGTAAACCGAGTCTGCTGTTCAACCTATTAAAAAGTATATTGCGTATGCTTTTGTCAGCTTTCCATTTTCATCTCGTATATCCATATCTTCGGATATGTCTTGAATGTAGATTTTGAAGTAATCGCCTTTTTTCATATATCCTCGTGTAAAATTGTATTTTGCCATTTCACCAACATCTCTTTTAATGATGTTTGTATGCAAGTCATAAGAAATAACAAGAGGGGCAAACCACGTACTACCTTCGGGTGTCCATTCGGGAACATCATAATTAACAAGTCCGTAATTATTAACTGCGTCATCAACGATAACTTTCTTTATAGCGTCAAGGTTGAAAGGATATTCGTATATCGACTTCGGCTTGCTTTCCTGTTTCTTAGTTGTTGTCTGCGCAGGCTTAGGTGTTTCAGCTTTCTTTGCGGTCGTTGTAGCCTGTATAACAATCTTGCTGTCGCTCAGATAGTCACCGTGTATAAAGCTACCGTCAGAAAGTTTGAAGTAGCCTGTATCGGTCTTGGCTGTCACTGTCACCTTGTCGTTCACACTGTACAGCTTGACGGTTTCTGCACCGAGTACAGCTTTCTTACGGCTGTAGCAGTCGGTGTTAACGTACTTAGTACCGCTTGCCTTTGTTTCTGTCCATTCGGGTGCGGGCTTTGTTGTAGCGGCGGTTGTTGTCGTTGCCGGCTTTGGCTTTGCCGTTGTAGCTACAGTGGTAGTCTGAGCGGCGGTAGTTTCAGCTTTCTTTGTTTCCTGTGGCTTTGCAGTAGTTGCTGCTGTGGCAGCAGTGGTCTGAGCTGTAGTCGCTTCGGCTTTCGGCTCATCAATCCTATCCATTACCGTTCCCGTTACTGCCGGAGCGGTAGTTGTGGTAACTGCCGTTTCGGGTGCAGAGGACGTTGCGGTATTGCTGTTCGCACTGCCTGCCGTGCAAGCACTGGTCAGTATTACGCTGATAAGGGTTATTGTTGCGAGTATGGTGTGGGTACGTTTACGTTTCATTTTGGGGTCCTCCTTTGTGGGATTGGTAGATTGATCTTAACTGTTTAAGATAGCTTTTATCTGTTCTTCTGAAAGTCCGCTCTTTCTCATCTTGGCGAGGATTTCAGCTTCTTTTTTTCTTTCGCCTTCCTTAAGTCCGATTGCTTCGCCCTCGGCTCTTGCGTGTGCCTTTTCGGTTGCTTCGATATGCAGAGCCTTTTCACGCATTTCGGCAAGCTCTCTTGTCTTTTCGTCCGCACTCATCTTATGCAGTACAACTACTGCGTCCTGTATCTGCTTTACGCCTGTCTGCTGTAACATATCAAGTTCATCCTCCGTTTCTGCATTTATAAGTCTGAGCCATAGCTCCTGCTTGTTGTTCTTGTCGATATTCTTGCCTATTTTCTTCAGCTCGAAGTAATGAGCTGTAAACTTGTCTGTAAGCTGTTCGTTTCTGCTGTCCTCCCTCATTGAGAACGATGAATGATATTCTTCGCAGTCAAAGAGATTGAAGTTGATGATATTTATCGAAATGCACTGGTTCAGCGAGCCGTACACATCTCCGCTTTTAAGCTGACCGCTGTACAGCTTAGACAGGTAGTAGAGCGAACGGTCCTTGTAATTGCCCTCGTCCTTTATCTGCATTTCAACGTTTATCAGTCTGCCATTGGCTTTCATACGAATATCCATACGGCTGTATTTCTCGGTTATGCTGTCCGGCATTATCTCGGAATTGAGTACAACGAGGTTTTCTATCGAATCATACGGTATGCCGAGCGTATCCGATAAGTAAGCCTGTAGTAAATGCTGATTTCCCTCGTCCGTAAACAACTTCTTGAATATTATATCCAGCTTTGCCTTTACTATATTTCTTGCCATTTGTGCCTCTCCTTTCGATTCGGTACTATTTCCTCAAGTATATTGTAACACACTTACGGCAAAAAGTCCAGCCGACAGCGACAAAAATATTGACAAAGTATAGTATCACTTTTTGTTGCTTTCTGCCAACTTTTACACGATTACAGCATTTTGGGCAGGCTTTCTTTTTTCTGCGGCTGATTTAAGGTGCGACACGATGTCGCACCTTTACTTTCAGGGCTACGGGAATTGATTATTTTATTCGTGTTCAAGTCCGTACTTGAATTTTGCTATCTCATAAATCAAGCAAAACCTATAATCTTCAGCAAGGTACTCATTATAAGTATCGCCATTTACATACCAATAATCGCCGTCCGTATCGACATACGGGAATATTGTAGTTATATCAACTAATTTTGCCGTTATCTTTCCTTGCTTGAGATGATGTGCTATTGAGAGAGAATGCACGCCATCGCTCACAAAAGTACAAACATTCAGATATTCTATATACATAGCACGGTGACTGTCTTTATCAAAATAAAATCCGTAATCACTTATATATTTTAATAACTTCAACAACGAGTTAGTTTTACGAGTATTACAAAATAAGTGACATTTGGCTAAATCTATGTCGATCATAGAATCAGTTTCAATATTAATAGGTTTCCCTTTTACTGTTACGCTGACAGGAAACCAAATGAATGAAGAATATGGATTTTCATTTTCGTATTCATTTTCGTGAAATGGGAGAACAAAATCATCAACATTATGATTTATAAAATTTGATTGCATATTACTCTCTATGTTTTTGCACAGAATGTCGATAACATAATCGCAAAATTTTATTGCTGTCTTTTTGTCAACTTCATCAGCAGTATTTCTGACATATTCATAGACACAATTGAATTGATGCTTATTATCAATAGAACGTTTTTTTATTTTCTTCTTTACAAACATTAGTTTACCGCCATTTCAATTAATTTTTGTGTCGCGTATGCTATGTGTGGCTGAAAAACAGGCTCAAGCTCGAACAAATCCGATAATTCGTGACAGCAATTCCAATAATCGTTTTTCAAAAGATATTTAAATGCTCTCATCAGAATTTCTATGTAACGCTTTTCGTCGATTACTTCCACTTTCTTCTTATCATACGGTGTAACAGCCACAATCGCAGAGAGGTTATGGCTTGTGCCCATCTGTATTCATTGCTTTGGAGTAACTGTTCTTTTTGTTTTCTCATTTCGCTCTCATTCACAATAAATGTGTATGTATTCTTTGCGTTGTCTGCAACGCTATTAATGCTTTTCTTGATTTCTTCATTTAAGATTTTTTTAATATCTGTGTGATCTTCCATGAGAGTTTTATGTTGTGTGGTTAGATTTGTTCCTTCTCCGTTTGTTACACCGATCCGGTTTGCTATAGAGAGCTCGCCGTCTTTTACTCCTATTTGGCAATCCTGTAATTTAACAAGATTGTCATTTAATTTTTTGCTTTTTCTTCCATTACTTATACAAACGCCTATCAAACCTAATATACCGGCGAATATCGTTGCAGCTGAACCGATGATAGCACCAACTAAGGAATCCATTTTTAATACCTCACATATCACAAAATAAGTAATCCAATAAACCGTATTCGGTACAAGAATTGAATAAAATACAAGTTTCATATTTACGCTCCTTATTATATCTTGAATTTGAAAGTTTGTCAAACTGCTTTAATCATATCATAAAAAGAAAAAGAGCCTTGAAAAATCAAAGCTCTTAATGTATATTAAATTGTTGACAAAATTAGCGTTATTATGATATTATATAACTGCGAGAGCAACCTATAGATGAATAGGCGGTTACCCAACTCCCGAAGCAGAATTAACGCTGTGAGGGAGGTGAAGTGTGATGAACTACATAACATTAGAAGATCTTCTTCTATTCGGCTCATTTTTAGCTAATTTTGTTATTGCTGTTTTTACTGCACTTTCTTTTTATAACAAAAAGAAATAACCGCCCCATACTTGCAAACGTGAGCGGTTAAATCTTTTAACTTCTTCGGGAGCAACCGTCTAATCTGGTTGCTCTTGTATCTTTATTATATACATATAGTTTCAAGTTGTCAAGTCCATAATGAAGATTTACGAATAAACTGAGTCAGCTCTTTGACCTTAACCTCTTAAGAAGTATATTGCATAGCCTTCGATGCTGTTGCCGTTTTCGTCTTTCTTCAAATCCGGTATTGTTTCAATATACACCTTGAAGTAATCGCCTTTTTTCATATAACCACCTGTATAACTTGATTCTGCCTGTTCAGACACTCTCATACGGATGACATTAGGGTTGACCCCTTTCCATATAACAAGCGGTGGAAACCACGTACTGCCTTCAGGCGTCCAGCTCGGATCATCAAGATTTTTCAAACCATAATTATTAACTGCGTCATCAACAATGACCTTCTTTATAGCTTCAAGGTCGAAAGGATATTCATATATCGACTTCGGCTTGCTTTCCTGTTTCTTTGTGGTGGTCGCAGGCTTTGGTGTTTCCGCTTTCTTTGCGGTCGTTGTTGTCTGTATAACAATCTTGCTGTCGCTCAGATAGTCACTGTGTATATATGCACCTGTATCGAGCTTATAATAGCCCGTGTCGGTCTTGGCTGTTACCGTGACTTTATCGTTCACACTGTACAGCTTAACTGTGTCAGCGCCGAGTACGGCTTTCTTACGGCTGTAGCAGTCGGTGTTGACGTACTTTGTACCGCTTGCCTTTGTTTCTGTCCATTCGGGTGCGGGCTTTGTAGTGGCGGCGGTTGTT
>OMCF01000476.1_pt1 | contig 16417 bp, 18 predicted proteins | sample 1673791 | NCBI WGS metagenome assembly OMCF01 (sample SAMEA103958127, study PRJEB25191) | human gut metagenome | biome: human-associated habitat [ENVO:00009003]; feature: intestine environment [ENVO:2100002]; material: feces | place: Germany | collected 2013/2015
GGCTTGCGCACTGGACAGAAAGCCCGGACTACCTGAGCAGATTCGATTACGGGCAGAAAATGTGGCAGTGGGGCATTGACAGTATCGCAGGCAAGGACGTTGACGGGGATATTTGCTTTGTAGATTATCCTGCGATAACGGCAAAATGGTATAAGGAAAACTGCGGTGATATGCCGGAAAAGCCGGAAAAGCCCGTGAACCAGTTTAAAAAAGGCGACAGCGTGAGGGTGAAGCGTGGTGCAAGGTTTACGAACGGGGTAGAACCGTATTCTTATGTGTATGATACAATCTATACCGTTCAGCAGGTATCGGTAAGCGGTAAGGAAACGCTTATAGGCATAACGGGTGTGCCTACCGGATGGCTTTATGCAGAGAATCTGTACAAGGCGGAAAAGGCGGAAAGCACGGAAAACAATGATACAACGCAGAAATTTGCTGTAGGCGATAAAGTCAAGGTGAATTACGGTGCAAAGACGTATAACGGCGGTTCGCTTGCGCTGTTTGTGTATACGAATGTGTACGAGGTTATGCAGGCAGGCTCCGGCGACAGAGAGGACTATATCGTTATCGGTCAAGGCGGGCAGGTCACTGCGGCGGTAAAGGCAAAAGATTTAAAGAAGGTTTAATAAACAGTTATCCCCCGGCGGAGCGAAAAGGTTCTGTCGGGGGATTTTTTTTGTTTAATACATAGTTAGCTTCCTAACTTGACATGCATTTTGACATGCATACTACAGTAAATTTCAGCGAATTTCAGTAAAATTTCCGATTTGATAACAATTATCGAAAATACAAGAAAACCGCTTAAGCATTATGCTTAAGCGGTTGTTATTATGGTCGAGGTGACAAGAATTATAAAAGCTGTTTTCTGTATATTCACAGAAAGTGTTTAAATCGCTGTTAAAGCCTTATGCAATGCGGATTTACGGACTTTTTATTGCTGTAATATTTCGGGCTGTTTTTTCTTAAATGACAAAAAATCGTGTATAAATCGTGTACGGATATCACTTGATATTATTAAGAATGCTTACTGCTCGTTCCTCTTCTCGTGGGTACAGGTGGGCGTATGTTCGCCATGTCTGCTGAACGTCTGCATGACCGAGCCGCCGTGCGATTTCCTGTATGTTGATACCTTCGTTAATCAACAGAGTAGCGTGCGTGTGGCGGAAGTCGTGTATTCTTATATGCGGAAGCTCGGCAAGTGCGGCATATTTTATATTGTGTGTGTCAAGCGAAGCGTCGGGAAGGTAACTGATACCGCCGCAAACCCTATAATCTTCAGTAAAGTTTTTATCTGCTTGCTGACGTTTCTTGTGTTCGTTTAGTATTTTCAACAGTGGCAGAGGTATTTGCAGCGAACGATACGACGATTTGTTTTTAGGCGGGGTTTCTGTTATCTTGCCTTTTATTTTCTGTGATATGGAGCGGCGGATATTAAGTGTATTACCCGTTATATCGGACCATTTCAGCGCATTGATTTCCCCTTTGCGCGCACCAGTGTAGAAAGCAATGGAGAAAAACACATAGTACCCCCATTCGGTAATCGTGTCTTTTTCTTCACACATTTTCTTGACAACGCTTATATATTTCAGATACTGATCGGCTGTGTAGTAATGTAGCTTGTCCTCCGGTGTCTCAAAATACACTTCCTTAAAATTGCCCACAGCTAAAAGCGGATTTTTAGGCAGGTAGTCCATTTTTACAGCATAATTCAGCAGAGCTCTGAGTTCGCCGTAATAATTCTGCAATGTTTTGAGCTTATATCCTTTTTCAGATAGTATGTTCTTCCACTTCTGAAGCTGAGCCGTGTTGAGCTTGTTTAATTTAACATCAAACAGATACGGCTTTACAGAGGCGTTTATATTATCGTTGATCTTTGCAAGCGATGTTTCTCTGACTTCGCCCTTTTTTGTGATGTAATATTCGGCGTACAGCTCTCCCAAAGTCATAGAAGATACAGGTGCTTCCTTCGACTTTGAATAGGCACTCATCAGTTCGGCTTCAAGCTGTTTTGCTTCTGCCGCTCCGTAAGTGATACGGGTAAGCTGACGTGCTACACCGGTCCTGTCAATATAGTTTATGCGAACTCTGTATTGTTGCAAACCGTCTTTTTTTACGCTTGTTTTGTATATCGGCATTTTAACACCTCCTAAATTTATTTCAATCCACGCCCTCTGTGGAGGGCGACTTGCTCGTGATGCGTTTATACAAGATTTTAAGAGATTTCAATCCACACCCTCATGTAGAGGGTGACCATCGCCAAGGTCGTGAAATGCTACCTTAGCGGTAATTTATTGTTTTGCTTTTCTTGGCCTATAAACATAGCCTCTTTGTATTTTTTCACGCACATCGGCTAATGCGGCTTTACATCTATTGCGGACATCCTCGGTTACATTTTCATCTTCAATTGTTTTTAGATAATATTCTTCTGCGGATTTTGTATCAATTTTTACATAAACGTCACCGATTCTTATATAATCACTTGAATTTGTACCTGCGTCTACTTCAATACACTTTTTAAGCATTTGTATTGCTTTGTCAAATTGATACTCGGCTTCGTATATATTAGCAAAAGTTGAGTATAAATGCCACTTTGAATATAATACCGCACCAATGCGGTTAGTTATCGGTGGTAAATCTGTAGGGGATTCTAAAAATAACTCCCAATACTTTATAGCCAATGGGCGCTCTGCCGCATGCATACGAGCGTATGTAGTAGCAACGGCTAAAATGTCTAACGGCTCACATGAGTTATTATAAACACTTAAAATGAAATTGTTAAGAAATCGCCTACAGTTGCCTAAGACGCATTCAGAAGAACTGCTCATATAAATCAAGCGCTCTTTTGAACCAACCTTTATATAAGAGTTTTGCAGGAAATCTTCAATAAAGTCGCTTTCATCAGAAGATAAATCAAATTTTGCTTTACAGCTGTCACATACTAAAAATTCGTTGCGTACTTTTTCGGTTTTACAAAGCAGACAATGCTTTGTCATAATGTTGTCAATCATATATTTGAAAGGTGCAGATTCCTTATAATACGTCGTGTTTTTAGTTGCCGTAAGGGCTTTTGCGGCAAGGTCATATCTGCCTATTTCATTTAGTGTTTCAATCAGTTCAATGTATATCGAGGCGTTAGCAGGGGCAATTTTAAGGAGTCTGGTATAAGTGTTGATTGCCTCAGCAGGGTTGTTACCGTTTTTGTATAATTCCGCAAGCATAAAGAGCATTTGCATTTTTGTATAAAAAGGATTGCTGTAATTACCATCTATGTATGATTTTAATAATTCTGTGGCTTCGCTGTGGTTTTCTCCGAGATTTTTATATATGATAGCCAAAGCAAGTTTGTCGTGTGCGTTGTTGCTTGTTTTGCATTTCTCAATGACTTCGGTTAACTCACTTTCAGTATCAGCTAAATATTCCTTGTCAAACGAGCTTACGCCTTGTGCAAATTTGACATTATCATATAAATGATCAGGATCCTGGATTTCATACTGCTTTTGTTTTAAAAATTTAATCCACTCCGATGGAGCAGGGGTGATGGTGTGTATTCCGTCATTTTCGTATTTTAATAATGGCTTAACATTCATTATTGCAAACTCGATAGCCGATAGCGTAACAGAAAAGCAGTCGTTGCCTGACGTAATGGCTTCTTTTGCATTTTCGATAGCACTTTCAGCAACTAAAATACGTTCCTTAAATTCATTACGTTCCATTTTCACCTTGTTATTTCAAACGCTTAATAACAGCGACTGCCTTTCCGATTATCCTTATAGTTTCAAGTTCTTCATTTAAATATACGAAAGGTGAATATCGGGGATTTTCGGCTTGCAGTACAAGTTTATTTTTACCCTTGTAATAATATACACGCTTTAATGTAGCTTCATCATCTATTATAACCGCCGCTATTTCTCCGTTTTCAACAATAGGAGCTTCTCGTATAAGAACGGTGTCCCCGTTTTCAATGCCTGCATTTATCATACTATCGCCCTGAGCTGTAAGGCAAAAGTCCGCTCCATAGCTCTCGTCTACTTCAACGTATGTTTCGTGCTCTTCGTCGGCGAATATCGGTTCTCCACAAGCGATTTTGCCAAGCATGGGGAGTTTTATTTTCTTGACAGGTTTAATATTTGAATATTTTGAAACGTCTATTTCATCTTCGCTTGCTGACATTTCTTCGCCTGTGATAAGGGAAACCGGGTTCATTTCTAACACTTTTGCAAGTTTTGAAATTTTATCTCTTTTCATATTAGAAATAAAACCGTCCTCCCATTTTTTTACTGTGCTTTTACTGACACCTACGGCATTACCTACTTCTTCAAGTGTTAAGCCGAGTTCAGTACGTTTTTTATTTATAAGTTCACCTATATTCATATAAGATAACCTCCTTGCTTGGTTTTCTTTATTATATCATGTGAGTTTCAAAAATGCAACTATTTTTTCCGATTTAGGCTAAAAAGTTTCCTAAAGGGGTTGACAGGTTACATATTTTGTGATATACTCAAAGTGTCCTAAAGGAAACAGAAAGGAAGTGATAAGGTGAATTTTAATGATTTATATGCCGAAATCGCAAGGTGTGGATTAACTGTTCCAAAACTTGCAGAACGCATAGAAATGGACAAAAAGACGCTGTATTCTCGCTTAAAGGGAGAAACGGCGTTTAAACAGCCGGAAATAGCAAAGATTTCTGAAGTCCTTAATTTGTCTAAAGATAAGATATTCGCTATTTTTTTTGCTGATTCAGTTTCCTAAAAGAAACAATTGCAACAACCGGAGGAGGTGAGGAAGGTGGGATCAAAAAAGCGTGAACAGCTGCTTATAGTCACGAAAAGCACAAAGGGTGCAGGAACAGAAAATAACCCGTATATAGAGGTTATGCAGTTTTGGACACTTGACGGTGAACTACTGTATGAGATGGAGGAATAAGTCTAATGTGGCTTAATGAACTATGAATAAAGCAAAGGAGGAATTAAACATGACAAAGCACAGAGTAAGAGTACCGCAGGTAGCGGATATATCGGCGGCGATACGTCTTTATTACGAGCGCACCGAGATAGGCAATAAGGACATCAGGGCTATTTTCGGCGATATGGGAAACGGCAGGATCGGCAGGCTTAAGCAGCTTGCGCTTGAAGCAATGCACGAACGAGGCACAGTGCACTATAACGCACAGTACGTCAACACAGAGGTTGCTTATGACGTTTGGGGAATAGACATCAAGCGTCTTGAGCGTGGTATTGAACGGCTGAATAAGCTGAATATCGAGGTGACGATATGAAAATATCTAAGATAATCGCCTACATACTCTCCCAGCTCCTGCGGCTGTGGATAACAGCGTGTGCGGCCGTAATGATGTATGTTCCTATTTGTTGAGAAATCGGTGCTAAGAAATTACATGGAGGGTTAAACCAATGGCAAAGAAAATCTACAGCGTAGAGATAGACACTAGCGCCTATGATGCATACGAAATACTCCGTGCAGACACAGTCGGCGAATGCGAAGAGTTCATAAAAAGTCGAGGTCTTCTCGAAGATGAAGATGTCGGCGATGTCAGATTAGCGGTGCTATCCGTGCAGGATGACGGAGAAACAAACTGCGAAAAACTGTACAAATGCGAAAAGTCATGGGAATTTGATGAAAAGCAGAGAGCAGTACCAATCATCGTATATAGCGAGGTGACCGCATGATGAAAAAACAAGTTATCTTGTACCTATTCGCAAGAGCAGTACAGGCAATTGTAACGGCTCTTGTGTGCAACATAACAGCTCTGCTGTTTATGGATGCAGCATACCAAGAGCGTGGATACCTCGCTGTAGGCGGTGAATGGATAGTCATAGCAGGTCTGACAGTGACAGTGTGGTATCTGATGGGACTGCTGATGCGTGTGTGGTATAGGGATATGAGGAGTAAATAATGAATAAAGTAACTTTTGAATATCGCAACATAGTCAGACTGTTTAACGATATTTCCTGTTCAAAAAGTATGTGGCAAGTTTTCTCGGACTGCATTGAGATATACTCGCTGTCGATTTCTAACAGTTTTGATGTCGGAAAAGCTTTTGAAATGCGAGAGATGCGATACGCCGAAATCACAAAAGATTACAGCAAAGAGCAGTTAGACATTATCTCAAAAATATTTGTTGAAATAGCCTTCATGATAGAAGAAAATCCTTTTAGAGACACTCTCGGCGAATTGTATATGCAACTCGGAATGGGAAGCAAAGAAAGCGGTCAATTTTTTACACCGTATGTCGTTTCGCACACTCTTGCAAAAGAAGCATTGAGCAGAGATACTGTAAATAAGCTTATATCGGCAAAAAAGTACATAACAATACTCGAGCCTGCCGTTGGCGGGGGGGCAAATGCGATTGCCGCTTGTGAAGTGCTCAAGTCATATAACATCGACTATCAGGCAAAAGCGGTGTTTGTTTGTCAAGATTTAACAAAAATAACAGCTATGATGTGTCATGTCGTATTGTCGTTAATGGGTTGCTCGGCTGTTATAAAAATAGGCGACACATTAACAGAACCATATACGAATTACGCAAATGAAAGGCGAAAAGGAGCAGAGCTGCTGATTACCCCTATGTTTGCAAAAAACAATTGCTTTGAAAAAGTATGAAAGGCGAAAAAATGATAGATATTGAAGGGTTTAAAAATTACCTGTACGAAGACGAGTTATCGGAAAATACTGTTACGGTGTATACTTTTACGCTAAGTCAATATGCACAGCGATATGACGAAATAACAAAATCTAATTTAATTGCGTATAAAAAATATCTTATTGAAAACATGAGTCCAGGTACGGTCAATTTACGGATTACAGCGTTAATGAAATATTGCAAATATAAAAATATGTCTATGGCGCTGAAAAAAGTCAAGTTACCACACAAAACATATATAGATAATGTTATATCGGCAGAACAATACGAAACGCTGATAAGTGGGCTGTTGGCAGATCAAAACTACAGGTGGTTCGTGAACATAGAGCTGTTGGCGAAAACAGGAATGCGAGTTTCCGAAGCGATACGGATAAAAAAGAAAGACTTGCTATCAGGAGCTGTGACAATTCCAACAAAAGCACATCTTAGGACGATTTATTTTCCAAAACAATTGATAAACGAACTAAGTCCATATATCGAAGATAAGAGCGACAACGATTTGATCGCAACAAATCGGTTCGGAAGACAACTGACTACGAGAGGATATGCTCAATCGTTGTACGACTTTTCTTTTAAATACGGAATACCAAAAGAAGTGATGCACCCTCATAGTTTTAGACATTTTTTTGCAATCGAGTTTTTGAAGCGTAACAATAACATTGCTTTGTTAGCAGACGTGCTTGGTCACGCCGATGTAAAGATAACGTCAATATATTTGCGTCAGTCGCAGGAACAGCAAAAAGCGGCTGTTGATAACGCAGTAAATTGGTAGGAGGGCAAATTATGGAATTTGAAAAACGTTGCATTGTGTGTGGAAAATCGTTTTTAGCGGCAAATTCCCTGTATTGCTTGTGTAGCAACGAGTGCCGTGCAAAACGGAAGTTGGTGTATAAAAATCGGTACGAAAAGACACACGCTAAAGCAATAAAAGAACAAAGAAAAAAAAGAAATATAAAATATTATGAACAGCATAAAAAGAAGAGTTATTGCAAAATTTGTGGTATGCCGCTATCACACGGAAATCAAAAATACTGCCTTAAATGCTTGCTGAAAACATATCAGAACGAAAAAACGCGTTCGTGGGCATATGCTGTCTTGCGCTGCAGAGGATACGACAAGGAAACGATAATCAGCGAAATTGAGGAAAGGCAAAAAATGACGGACCTTGAAAGGCTCGCCAAAGAAGCCGCCGATTACGGCATGAGCTACGGCGAGTATGTTGCCTGGAAGGCAAGAGTCACAATTGAGCAACAGCAAAACTACTGCCGGGCAAGGCAGGTGGCGGAGCTGAACAGAAAGAGAGGACATCGAAAAAGAGTAAAAAAAGAGCTCCAGTAAGGGAGCAAAACAAATATTTAATTCACATTAAGTATAGCACGACAGCTATAATTTGTCAACTAATCAAACAAAAAGGCGCATAGCGTCTTAAATAAACAGGAGGATTTCAAAATGACAGAATTTAAGATCACAGTCGAGGCAACAGCCCTCGCTAACGCAATCGAGAACCTTGCTAGAGCAATATCGGCAAACGGAATGGGCAACACCATCCCTGCGGTTACGGCATCCGTTCCTAAAGTCGCTGCGACTCAGGCGTCCACATCTGCACCTGCACAGCAGTTTGTTTCTGCTCCGACAGTTCCGACAGCAACAGCGCCCGTAGTGCCGGTAGCCGCACAGGTACCAGTTACTGTGTCGGCACCCGTGACCGCTCCGGTTCAGCAGTCCGCAAATGCCGCATTGACACCGATTCCCACTGCCGCACCTACCTATACACTTGATATGCTTGCGGCGGCGGGCTCAACGTTAATAGATGCAGGTAAGATGAATGATTTGCTGGGCATTCTCAGTCGCTATGGTGTTAATGCGCTAACGGAGTTACAGCCTGCCGTTTATGGAGCGGTAGCCGCAGAACTCAGAAATCTCGGCGCAAATATATAAGGAGGTAGCAATATGCGTAATAAAATCCAGATTAGAATTCCCCGTTCAGCAGAAGGTCGCGTGATCAGAATATCTCCTGCGGCGGAAGCCGTTCTTGCAGAATTACAGCGCACTACGAGATTGCCAATATCTCAGATTGCGTCACAGATGATAATACAGGGCGCAGATTTTGTTGAAATAATCGAGGAGGATGACAATGCCAACACCTGAAAAACACGCACTGCTTTCTGCGTCAGCGTCATCAAGGTGGCTTAAATGTACTGCCGCACCGAGATTTGAAGAACAGTTTCCCGAAACCACATCGCCGTATGCAGAAGAAGGAAGAATAGCTCACGCTATGTGCGAATTAAAGGTACTTAAAACCTTTACCGCCGGAATTAAGCCCAGAAGCTATACCGCACGAATAAACAAAATAAAGGAGATGCCCGGTTACAACTCCGAGATGGATAGAACCTCAGACCTTTATATAGAGCACCTCAGTCAGTTAGCGCTTTCGTATAAGGCAAAACCCAACATATCCCCGGAAGTACAGGTTGATCTTACAGGCTACATACCTGGTGGCTTCGGCACTTGCGACTGCATCATGATAGGCAGTGATACACTTAGCATAGTGGACTACAAGCACGGTAAAGGCGTACCCGTATCGGCGGAGGGAAACACGCAGATGCGGTTGTATGCTCTCGGTGCTCTCAAGCGTTATTCACCTGTCTACGGGAACAGCATAAAGAACATAAGAATGACGATTGATCAGCCTCGTATCAGTGATGAAGTCAGTACCGAAACAATATCTGTAGAGGAACTGCTCGCTTGGGGTGAAAGCATAAAGCCGATAGCACAGGCGGCCTATACCGGTCCCGGCGAGTTTGTGCCGGGTGAGCATTGCAGATTTTGCAGAGGAAAGGAACACTGTCGTGCCAGAGCCGAACAGTATACAGCCCTTGAAGAATTTAAGGATTGCGTACTACCCGGCACTTCCGGTGATCAGGACAAGCGTATTCTTTCCGACAGCGAAATAGGTGACCTGCTTACAAAAGGTGCTGAACTCGTGAAATGGTATAAGGATCTCGAGGAATATGCACTCGGTGCAATCCTTAAAGGCGTTAATATACCCGGTTGGAAAGCAGTCCAGGGGCGCAGTAACAGAGCCTTTTCCGATCAGGATAAAGCTATTGACGCAGTTATCAAAGCAGGTTATGATGAAGCCCTGGTGTTTGAGAGAAAACCCAAAACGCTTACCGAGCTTGAAAAGCTTATGGGTAAAGCTGATTTTGCCGAAAAGGTTGGCGCTTATGTTATCAAGCCGCCCGGCAAACCTACGCTTGCGCCCTTATCGGATAAAAGAGAGACGTACAGTCCTGCGGCCGCCGATTTTGCGGAGGTGGGCAAGTGAACGAACTGCATCTTGTAACTATATCGTTTCCGGAAGGTTATTTTAAGATTCTTTATGAGGACTATCTTAAACAGCGACCGTTGCCGGTTATAAAAAAGCTGATGCGGATCGCCTATGATAACTTTTCGCTGAATTCGCACGATATACGCAAAATATGGCATTACGCATTATCGGAGCAGGACGCTAAAAGGCAGAAATGGCACGAAGAAAGCAAAACATACAAGGAAGAATATGTTGCTTTGCAGTTCCTGTTTGATTTAACCGAAAAGGAAATCAAAGAAATCAAGGCTAAAAATAAAAAATTGCTCTCGAACGTGATTAAAGCAAAGCGTGATTTCGAGCGTTGGTGCAAGATTGTTGCACTAATGGAAGAATTAAACGTCAAAATGGGCATTGCCCTTTAAGAAAGGAAAATATTATGTACCAGAACATAGCAACCAAAGTTTTAACCGGAGAAGTAAGGCTGTCTTATACGAATCTCACAGCCCCTGTTCCCTCAAAAAGTGATCCTAACGGTAAACCGAAATACTCGGTCACCATACTTATCCCCAAGTCAGATACCGCTACTAAAGCGGATCTTGACGCAAGCTTTATGGCGGCGTATAACGAGGGTGTTACCACAAAATGGGGCGGAGCAAGACCGCAGGCTCAGTCAGTAATCCATGACGGTGACGGTCTCAGACAGAGCGGTACTCCTTATGGGGAGGAATGCAAAGGGCACTGGGTGCTTACCGCAAGCAGTATAAATAAGCCTCAGGTTGTCGGTATCGATAATATCAACTGTGAATTGGCTCCGTCTGATATTTACAGCGGAATGTACGGAAGGGTCACCCTCAACTTTTACCCCTATAATGCAGGCGTTAATAAAGGCGTCGGCTGCGGACTCGGAAATGTACTTAAAACCCGTGACGGTGAAGTGCTTTCGGGTGGTGCTACAGCGGCAAGCGACTTCAACGGTTTAGGACAGAGTGTACAGGTATACCCGCAGACCGCTCCTATTCAGGGTACGCCTGTGTATCAGCAGCCTGTAGCGCCTGTTCAGCCGACGGGTATCAATCCCATAACAGGGCTTCCTTTCTGATAAAGGAGGCCATATGCACCACTTAAATATTGACCTTGAAACATTTTCAAGCGAACCTATCGGAGAAACGGGGGCTTTTAAATACATAGAAAGCCCTGACTTTGAAATCCTGTTATTCGCATACTCTTTAAATGGTGCGCCTGTTACGGTAATAGATCTTGCGCAGGGAGAGACAATACCGCCCGAGATAACAGCAGCGGTTTTCTCTCCCGATTGCATAAAACACGCATATAATGCCGCTTTTGAGTGGAGGTGCCTGTCAAAGTATTTCGGTAAGGCGCTTCCGCTTGAGCAGTGGCGGTGCACGATGTTGCACGGATTGTATGCGGGTTATACAAAAGGTCTTGATGCAACCGGCAGAGCTTTGGGGCTTCCTGAAGACAGGCGCAAACTCAACACCGGAAAAGCTCTTATCAGATATTTTTGTTGTCCGTGTAAAGCAACAAAGGCAAACGGTATGCGTACAAGAAATATGCCGTCACACGACCTTGAAAAATGGAAGCTGTTTAAAGAATACAACCGCAGAGATGTAGAAGCCGAAATGGAAATAGAACGCAGGTTATCAGCCGTCACGGTTCCCGACTTTGTTCAGAAAGAATGGGAAACAGATCTCAAGATAAACAATAGAGGCGTTGCGGTAGACATGGATTTTGTAAACGGTGCGCTTGAAATAGGAAGCACCACACGAAATGCACTGATAGAAGAAGCCGTGAAGATAACCAGTCTCGACAATCCGAACAGCGTTGCACAGTTGCAAGGGTGGCTGGAAAACGAAACAGGTGAAGAAATAGAATCTTTACGCAAGGACACCGTAGCAAAAATGCTGACGGCGAATGATAACAGTGCCGAAGTACAGCGTATGCTCGAAATACGTCAGGAACTCGGCAAGACAAGCACTAAAAAATACAACGCTATAGAAAAAGCGATTTGTCGTGATAACAGAGTACGAGGTCTTTTGCAGTTCTACGGAGCGAACAGAACAGGAAGGTGGGCGGGTCGTCTTGTACAGGTGCAGAACCTGCCGAGAACTTATATTGAGCCTTTGCCGCTTGCAAGAACTCTTGTTAAAGAAAGAAAAGCAGACGCTCTCAGATTTGTTTACGGAAGTGTTCCAGACACGCTTTCACAACTCATACGGACCGCTTTTGTTGCCGCAGAGGGTAATGTTCTTATAGATGCTGATTTCTCGGCCATTGAAGCCCGTGTTATATCATGGCTCGCCGGCGAAGAATGGCGGCTTGAGGTGTTCCGCACTCACGGAAAAATCTATGAAGCGTCTGCTTCACAGATGTTCGGCGTTCCGATTGAGCTTATAAAAAAGGGCAATCCGGAATATGCTTTGCGTCAGAAAGGCAAGGTAGCGGAGCTTGCTCTCGGCTATCAGGGCGGTACTTCTGCACTTATTACTATGGGCGCACTTAATATGGGTATACCTGAAAGTGACTTGCCCGATATAGTACATCGGTGGCGAGATGCCAACAGACGTATAAGAGACTTATGGTATGCCGTGGATAATGCGGCGGTTCAGACGGTCACGAACGGCGGAGCCGTCGGTGTGCGTAACATTATAGTTTCCAAAGAATACAACGCCGCCTTGAATACAGACAGTCTGACAATTACTCTACCGAGTGGCAGAAAGCTCTATTATATATCTCCTCAGATCTATGAGAATCAGTGGGGATCACCGTCGCTCGCTTATATGGGTATGGATCAGAAGACAAAAAAGTGGAAACGGCTCGAAACATACGGAGGAAAGCTCGTTGAGAATTGTGTTCAGGCTATAGCCCGAGATTGTCTCGCCGGAGCGATATCACGCCTGGAAGAAGCCGGACTTCCTGTTGTATTTCACATTCATGACGAAGTAGTAATCGACTGCCGTAAGGATACGGCAAGCCTTGAAGATGTTATAAGAATAATGACCGAACCTATACCGTGGGCGCCGACGGTTGGGTCGGCGACTTCTTCAGAAAGGATTAAGAGAGCATCTATGTTATTTGACCGAAAAATAACTATTTCCTGCGGGTCAAGCAGAAAAGCGACTGTGTGGAAAGCACAGACACTCATGCTGTCGGAACTGTGGGAGAAATTGAAAATCCCGGCAAGAAGCACGGAAACACTTGCTGACTATATGAATATGAAAAAGGCTCAGCAAGACGATCTTAAAGATGTCGGCGGATATGTGGGCGGTACTCTTAGCGGAACCAGGCGTAAGGCAAATAACGTTATCGGCAGGGACATAGTTACCCTCGACCTTGACAGTATTCCGGCGGGATATAAAGATGATACTCTGCGGAGAGTTGAAGCTCTCGGTTGCGGATACTGCGTTTACAGCACAAGAAAACATCAGCCCGCCGCACCGAGACTGCGTGTAATACTTCCGCTCGATCGCACTGTCACTGCCGATGAGTATGAGCCTATAGCACGGAAACTCGCCGAGTACATAGGTATCGAATTTGCCAATCCATCTACTTTTGAAGCCAGCCGCTTAATGTATTGGCCAAGCTGTTGTTCAGACGGAGAATATGTGTATATAGTAGGCGATAAGCCTTTCACTTGCGCCGACGGTATTTTGGCCTTATATGCCGACTGGAAAGACGTATCGGCCTGGCCGAGCATACCGGGACAGCAGGCTGTTAAGAAGCTGGCTGTAAAGCAGGGTGATCCTGATGCTAAGAACGGCGTTGTCGGCGCTTTCTGCCGTACATACGACGTATATCGTGCAATGGCAGAATTATTACCGGGAATATATGAGGCGGTTGATGATTCTTCGGAGCGTTTCACCTATCTTGGTGGATCAACCACCGGCGGTGCTGTTGTCTACGAAAACGGCAAGTATTTATACAGCCACCATGCTACAGATCCATGCGGCGGCAGGCTTGTAAATGCTTTTGACCTTGTACGACTTCATAAGTTTGCGGATAAGGATGACGAGGCTTCAATAGGTACGCCGACAAACAGATTGCCTTCATTCAGTGCAATGTGCGAATTTGCGTGCGGAATAAATGAAGTGTCGGCACTGCTCAGCAAAGAACGGTATGATTCGGCGGTTAAAGATTTTGAGGGCGTAAGCGGTACAGATGATTGTGCTGAAGATGAAAACTGGATGCAGTTGCTTGAGAAAAGCACGCAGACTGGCGCGATACGTTCTACTATAGACAACGTGAAAATTATACTCGAGCATGATCCTCTGCTTAAAGGAAAGTTTGCTTTGAATGAATTTGCAGGCAGGGGCGAGGTGCTGGCGGCGTTACCGTGGGACAAAAACAATAAGCGCAGGCTGTGGGACGATAACGATATAGCAGGTCTGTATTGGTATCTCGAACGGGTATATAAAATTACCGGCAACGGAAAGATAGACGGGGCATTATCGCTCCATTCGCACGCACACGCATTCAACCTTGTAAAAAACTATCTGACGGGACTTAACGGTAAATGGGACGGAGTGCCCCGTCTTGATACAGTTTTCGTCGATTATCTGGGTGCACAGGACAGCCCGTACAACAGAGCAGTTACCCGTAAGGCATTCACTGCCGCTGTCGCCAGAGCAATGACTCCCGGTTGTAAGTTTGATAATATGCTTATTCTGACGGGTTCTCAGGGCATAGGAAAGTCAACGCTACTTGATAAAATGAGCCGAGGGTGGTTCAATGACAGCATAAGGACGTTTGAGGGTAAAGAAGCGAGCGAGCTTCTCCAGGGCGTATGGCTCGTTGAAATAAGCGAGCTTGACGCATTCAGACAGTCAGATGTAAGCAGAATCAAGCAATTTCTCAGCTTACGAGCAGACCGCTTTCGAGCGGCTTACGGAAGAAATGTCAAGGAACTGCCCAGGTCGTGCGTGTTCTTCGGCACTACCAATAATACTGAGTTCTTACGGGATACAACAGGAAACCGCCGCTTCTGGCCTGTTGATACAGGAGAACAAAAGGCTGTAAAGAGCGTATGGCATGATCTTGATAACGAAATAGACATGTTATGGGCGGAGGCTCTGGTGAGATGGCAAGGCGGGGAGCCATTGTATCTCAGCGGTGAAATAGAAAGCGTCGCTAAGGACAAGCAGGAAGAACACAGAGAAGTATCAAGCAGAGAAAGTATAGTGCGTGCTTTCGTAGAAAAACAGATACCGAGCGATTGGCAGAAGTGGCCGCTTGACCGTAGAAGAATGTACTGGGGCGGTGCAGTTACCGGTGCAGAAAATCTGATGCTTGTGGAGCGCAGAAGCGTATGCGCCGCCGAGATATGGTGCGAGGCTCTAGGCGGGAATGTCAAAGATATGAAAAATACGGACACCCGTGAGCTTAATGCTATCGTAGCTATGATGCCCGAATGGAAAAGGACGGAAAATCCTATACGTCAAGGACCTTATGGTATAGTCAGAGGATTCAGAAAAACGTAACAATTTGTCGTAACAAACACGAAACAAAACGGTTTTTCGGTCAAAAACGTTACAAACGTTTGTAACAATTTGTAACAATTAAAAAGCAATTGTTACGAGAATTGTTACGCTATAAACCGCAGGGTTAAGCGAAAAATCTTAAAATGTAACAATTGTAACAATTATTCTATATAGAGTATTGTAAATAGAGGATTAGAGCGTATATATACCCTCTAATCCGCCTGTATGCACACGCGTATAGGAAAAATGCTGAAATTGTTACAATCAAAAAGGAAAAAAGAGGAATTAAAATGCTTGAAAGTAGTATTGAAAAATATCTTGTATCCAGAATTAAGCAGGAATGCGATGGTATGGCACTGAAGTTTGTATCACCGGGGTTTAACGGGGTGCCTGACAGGATCATATTTCTTCCCGGAGGAAAAATAGTTCTGGCGGAGCTTAAAGCACCGCAGAAAAAGCTGAGAGCCTTACAGACTTATGTCTGTGATCTTCTTGAAGCAACAGGCGTAAAAGTGTTCAGAGCGGTCGATTCAAAAGAAAAGGTTGACCGCCTGATAGAGGAGCTGAAAAGAAATGATATATAAACCGCACAATTACCAGGCATATTGCATTGACAGGATAGTAAAAGATCCTGCGGTAGGGCTGTTTTTACGCCCCGGGCTTGGTAAGACCTCAATCACTCTGTCGGCGATAAACACTCTGAAATATTATCACTGGAGTATTGGCAAGGCACTTGTGGTGGCTCCGAAAAAAGTTGCCGAGGGTACCTGGAGTAAAGAGGCAGGCAAGTGGGACCACTTGAAGCATCTCAGAGTAGTTACGGTTCTCGGCTCTCTGGCCAAACGTGTACGAGCTCTTAATACTCCCGGTGATGTGTATGTTATCAATCGTGAGAACGTCCCCTGGCTTGTCGAGTATTACCGACAGGACTGGCCGTTTGATATGGTTGTGCTT
>OMCF01000484.1_pt1 | contig 16159 bp, 14 predicted proteins | sample 1673791 | NCBI WGS metagenome assembly OMCF01 (sample SAMEA103958127, study PRJEB25191) | human gut metagenome | biome: human-associated habitat [ENVO:00009003]; feature: intestine environment [ENVO:2100002]; material: feces | place: Germany | collected 2013/2015
AAATCCCTCGCTTTTCTTTTTTATTATATTTATATGTATATATTATAGCATAAAAGTAGGGGAGTTCCTATGTAAAAGTCAAAAAACCGTATAAATATAACTCATGGATTACACATATCTCTATAAATTTGAGTTATGTCCCATATAAGCCTTTGGAATAATCTTGACACTGTGAAAAAAAAGTATAATAATTGACAACAGAAGCGAGAAGCATGAGAAAGAGAGGACGTGGAGATATGGACATCAGATTCGTAGAGGCAAAAACATTAAAGGAAAAACCGGATCAGAAAAATCTGGGATTTGGAAAATACATGACAGATTACATGTTTGTGATGGATTGGACAAAGGATGAGGGTTGGAAGGATGCCAGAATCGTGCCTTATGAGCCGATTACTCTGGACCCGGCATGTGTAACCCTGCACTATGCACAGGAGACCTTTGAAGGAATGAAAGCTTACCGCACAGCAGAGGGTAAGATTCAGTTGTTCCGTCCGGAGATGAACGCAAAACGTATGATTAATTCCAACGCAAGACTTTGTATGCCGGAATTCCCGGTGGATATGTTTGTGGAGGCAGTAAAGGCATTGGTAAAGGTGGAAGAAGACTGGGTTCCGTCTGAGCCGGAGACTTCCCTTTATATCAGACCATTTATGTTTGCCACAGAAAATGCATTGGGCGTACATATGGCAAGTGCATATAAATTTATGATTATCTGCTGTCCAGTTGGTGCATATTACGCAGAGGGAATCAATCCGGTTAAGATTCTGGTAGAAGATGAACTGGTTCGTGCCGTAAAAGGTGGTACCGGATTTACCAAATGTGGCGGTAACTATGCAGGTTCTATTTTGGGACAGGTAAAAGCAGAGAAAATGGGATATTCACAGGTTCTGTGGTTGGACGGTGAGCAGCGGAAATATGTAGAAGAAGTGGGAACCATGAATATTATGTTTAAAATTGCAGGAGAAATCTATACAGCACCGATTGAAGGAACCGTACTTCCGGGTGTTACCAGAGATTCCATGATTCATATTTTGAGAGATTGGGGCTACAAGGTAAATGAGACCAGATTATCCATAGATGATTTGATGAAAGCAGGTCATGACGGAACCTTAGAAGAGGTTTTCGGAACCGGAACAGCAGCAGTTGTATCACCGGTAGGCGAGCTTCGTTATAAAGATGATGTAGTTACTATCAATGATTTTAAGATTGGTGAGCTGACTCAGAAACTCTATGATACCCTGACAGGAATCCAATGGGGCAAGCTGGAGGATAAATACAACTGGACTGTTGAAGTAAAATAAGAGAAAAAAGGAACCAAATCCTGACTTCGTGCATAGATTAGAAGGAAGAAAAACATGAGGTTTTCTATGGCAAAAAACAGATTAAGAGCCATGCAGACCGATGGCACGGACAAAGGAAGACTCCAAGTCAATGTAACGGGATTTCGAAGACACAGACCCATTCCCAATGCACGGATTCAGGTCTATTTTACAGGAGATCCGGAATCTCAGATAGAAGAATTAAGTACCAATGAGTCGGGTCAAACGGAACAGATAGAGGTGGCAACGCCTCCGTTGGAATACAGTATGGAACCTTCGGAGCAGCAGCCATATGCAGAGTATACTGTACAGGTAACGGCACCGGGATATCATTCCATCAATGTATCGGGAATTCAGATTTTTTCCGATGAGACGGCAATCCAAGATATTGAACTGGAACCTATTGAAGAAGAAAAGCGGGAAGACCGTATTGTAATTCCGGCAAATACTCTTTTTGGAGATTTTCCGCCAAAGATTGCAGAAGCCGAGATTAAACCGGTGGCGGAGTCGGGAGAAATTGTACTTAGCAGGGTAGTAATACCGGAATATGTGATTGTACATGATGGTGTGCCTACCGACAACACGGCGGCGAACTACTATGTGAAATACAGAGATTATATTAAAAATGTGGCATCCAGTGAAATTTATGCCACATGGCCGGATGCAACCATCAGAGCTAACATATTGGCAATCATGTCCTTTACGCTGAACCGTGTGTATACAGAGTGGTATCGGAACAGGGGTTATGATTTTACCATTACCTCCTCCACCGCATATGACCACAAGTGGGTCTTTGGAAGAAATATTCACTCCAATATTTCCAGAGTGGTGGATGAAATGTTTGTGAACTATCTCTCCAGACCAAATGTAAGACAGCCGATTTTGACCCAATACTGTGATGGGGAACGGGTGTCTTGTCCGAATTGGTTGAGTCAGTGGGGAAGTAAATTCTTAGGGGATCAGGGATACAGTACCATTGAGATTCTTCGTTACTATTATGGAAATAATATGTATATCAATACCTCTGAGCAGGTATCCGGTGTTCCAGCATCATGGCCGAGAGTGGATTTGCAGGTGGGCTCCAGAGGAAACAGTGTCAGAATTATACAGGAGCAGCTCAATACCATTGCTAATAATTATCCGGCGATTCCGAAAATTGCCGTGGATGGTATTTATGGTCCGGCAACCAAAGCTGCGGTGGAGAAATTCCAATCCATCTTCTATCTGCCGGTTAGCGGGATTGTGGATTATCCCACATGGTATCGGATTTCAGACATTTATGTGGCTGTAACCAGAATGGCAGAGTTATATCAATAGTATATAAGTATATGAGGAAAATACCGTTTTACGGTGGGAAACCACTGCAAGCGGTATTTTTGTGATACACTGCCGTATGGGATTATGGTACAATAGAAAAAAATCAAGGAATGATAGGAAGAAACTATGCCTAATTATAAAATGATATTACAGTACGACGGAACCAGATACAAAGGCTGGCAGAGGCAGGCGAATACCGATGCCACCATTCAGGGAAAATTGCAGAATATTTTACAGAGGATGACCGGAGAAGAAGCGGATGTGCAGGGGTCGGGAAGAACCGATGCAGGAGTTCATGCGAAAGGTCAGGTTGCTCATGTGCATCTGCAAAATGAATGGCAGCCGGAGAAAATAAAAGATTATGTAAACTACTATCTGCCGGAAGATATTGCGGTTTTAGAGGTGGAAGAGGTAGAGGAACGTTTTCATGCAAGATTACTTGCAACGTCTAAAACATATGAATATCGAATTGCAAAGGGGAAGAAGGCGGATGTGTTTCAACGGAAATATGTTCATGTAATAGAGGAGGCATTGGATGTGGCTGCCATGAATGAGGCAGCAAAAAAGCTGATAGGAACCCATGATTTTAAAGCTTTTTGCGGAAACCCGAAGATGAAAAAGTCTACGGTGCGGACCATTTATGAAATCGAGATTACAGAGACAGCACAGGAGATAAGGTTGCGTTTTACCGGTAACGGATTTTTGCAGAATATGGTGAGGATTCTAACCGGAACATTGGTGGAAGTGGGACTGGGACAGCGAAGCTCAAAAGAGATGGAAAAAATACTGGAAAGTAAAAAGCGGGAAAATGCAGGTGCTACCATGCCGGCAAAGGGATTGACGCTTTTGGAAGTAAGATACAGGTGATGAAATGGAACAGTGGTTGGAAATACGGAAAAGCGGGAGATTTGACGAGATTGGAAAGAAATATGGCATTGACCCTGTTGTGGCGAGGATTATGCGAAACAGGGATGTGACGGAAGATGGAGAAATAGAAAGTTACCTGAATGGAACGACAGCCTCTATGGGGAATCCGTGGCTGTTAAAGGATGCCAAAGAGGGAGCGGAGCTTTTACGGGAAAAAATTCAGGAGAAAAAGAAAATACGGATTATCGGAGATTATGATATTGATGGAGTTATGTCAACCTATATTCTGTTACAGGCAATTAGGGAGCTGGGGGGAGTGGTGGATGTTGAGATACCGGACCGAATTAAAGATGGATACGGCGTGAATGAACAGTTGGTGGAGCAGGCAGTTGCGGACGGCGTAGATACAATTTTAACCTGCGATAACGGTATTGCAGCAAAAAAAGAGCTGGAGGATGCCAAGGACGCAGGATTGACGGTAATCATTACCGATCATCACGAAATTCCCTATCAGGAGGAAGAACAGGAGCGAATCTATCTGATACCAAAAGTGGATGCGGTAATCGACCCGAAGCAGGAGGAATGTACCTATCCATATAAGGGAATCTGCGGAGCCGTAGTGGCATGGAAACTGATACAGGTGCTTTATGAAACCATGGGAAGAGACAGACAGGAAGCGGATAAATTTCTGGAGTATGCGGCCTTTGCCACCGTGGGAGACGTGATGGAGCTGCGGGGTGAGAACCGCATTTTGGTAAAAGAAGGACTGAAATGGTTGAACCAGACAGAAAACATGGGATTAAAAGCACTGATTTTTCGGAATCAGCTGCAAAATCGAGAGATTAAGGCTTATCATATAGGGTTTGTTTTAGGTCCTTGTCTCAATGCCAGCGGCAGATTGGACACAGCCAGAAAAGCATTAAAGCTTTTGTGTGCCGAAAACTGGCAAGAGGCAGTGTCATTGGCGGAAGATTTAACCGGGCTGAATGAGATTCGTAAAGATATGACCCAAAAAGGAGTGGAAGAAGCGGTAAATCAGATTGAACAATCTCCTTGGAAACAGGACAAGGTTTATGTGGTGTATCTGCCGGAATGCCATGAAAGCATTGCAGGAATCATAGCGGGCAGAATCAGAGAAAAGTATCACCGTCCTGTGTTTGTGCTGACAAAAGCTGCAGAAGGTGTCAAGGGCTCCGGGCGTTCCATAGAGGCCTACTCCATGTATGAAGAGCTATGTAAATGTCAGGAATTATTGGATAAGTTCGGCGGGCATCCAATGGCGGCGGGACTCAGCATGCAGGAGGAACATATTGAAGAGTTCCGTCAGATGCTTAACAGAAACAGTGTCTTAGAGGATGGAGATATTGAGCCGGTCATCCGCTTTGATGCGGTTTTGCAGTTAAAGGATTGGACAGAAGAGAGAGTGCTGCAGTTGGAGAAACTGGAACCCTTTGGGAATGGAAATGAGAAACCGATTTTTGCAGCGAAAAATCTTCGGGCACAGCATATAAGACAGGTGGGAAAAGAAGGACAGATGCAGAAAATGATTTTGATGGACAAAGATGGGACAAAGTGTGAGGCCATTTCTTTTGAAAACCATAATATTTCAGAAGGAGAGGAGTTTCGTATTCTCTATTATCCACAGATAAACAGCTATGGGGGATATGAGACCATTCAGTTGGTGATTTCGGGAATCTGTCGGTAAAAAGTTGCCAATAAATGAAAAAAAATATATAATGCTTCTAAGAAAAATAAAGGGAGAGAGAAGGTTATGCAGCATATACTTTTGGTAGACGACAATTTGACTAGCTTAAAACAGGCAGCAGCATTGCTGAAGGACACCTACAAGGTAAGTATGGTAAAATCCGGAAGCCAGGCATTGGAGTTTTTGGAAAAGTTTACTCCCAATTTGATTCTGTTGGATATTGAGATGCCTCAGATGGATGGCTTTGAGACCATTCAGAGAATCAAACTGGATGAACGTTTTCGCAAGATACCGGTGATTTTCCTGACAGGAGATCATGATACCGCCACAGAGACAAAAGGTTTCGAATATGGAGCAGTAGATTTTATCACAAAACCGTATTCTCAGGAAGTAATGCTGCATCGAATCAGCCTTCAGATGGAGCTGGCAGAATATCAGGTGCAGTTGGAAAACATGATTGAGAAACGTACGGAAAAATTGCTTCAGACCAGAGTTGAGATGGCAAGAATGACAGCAGAGCTGGATGTAGCCAGAAGAGTACAGACAAGTATGCTTCCAAAAGGATGTAAAGCGGATAGGATCAAAGACGGATTTTCTATTTGTGCAGGAATGAAGCCTGCCAAGGAAGTAGGGGGAGATTTCTTTGATTATTTCAAAGTGGACGACAATCATGCGGCAGTAGTCATTGCGGATGTATCGGGAAAAGGTGTACCGGCGGCTCTTTTTATGGTAGTCGCAAAGACCTTAATCAAGACCAAAACCAAAGAGATTCTTTCTCCGGGCAAAATTTTGGAGGAGGTCAACAATGAAATCTGTGAGAATAACGAAGAGGACATGTTTGTAACTTTGTTTTTAGGAATTGTGGAGATATCCACCGGTAAAGTGGTATGTGCCAATGCGGGACACAATCCGCCGATTAAAATAAAGGCAGACGGAACCACAGAATATTTGAGTGTGGAAAAAAACTTTGTCCTTGGAGCTATGCCACAGATTGAGTTTTTGGAAAATGAATTGTATTTGGAACATGGAGACTGGTTGTTTTTGTATACCGACGGAGTTACAGAGGCAGTGGACGAGAAAAATGAATTTTTCGGGGAAGAACGGTTGCTGAAGATTTTACAAACCTCTGAAATTAAAGGAATGATTGGCAAGGATTTTTTGTCCTATGTAAAAAAAGAAGTGGAGACTTTTGTGGGAAATACAGAACAGGCAGATGACATTACCATGTTGGTATTCCAATATACATAGTAGAAAAGTGACGGAAATTCTAAAGATTTCATTAAATTTGCTTCATATTTTTGACAGAGGCTCGTTTCTGTGTCAGAATGTATGGAGCAAATCTTTTTTATAGGCAGAAATTGCCAAAGGAAAAGGGAGAATGGGTTAGAATGGAGGATAATATGAAGAAGCAATTAAAGAGAATACTGGGACTTTGTCTGGCAGTTACAATCTGTTTTTCTATGACGGTTACGGCATTGGCGTCGGAGGTTTCCGAAACAGAAAATACAGATTCCGGTGAAATAAAGGGTGAGGTAACCACGGATGAAGGAAACAGCGAGGACTCTACCGACAAAGATGATGATAATGTAGTGGTAGAAAAGGATGACAAACCATATCTTGCTTTAGGAGCAGACCTGACTGCGGAGCAGCAGGCAACAGTGCTGGGATTGATGGGAATTGACCCGGCAAATTTGGACAATTATGATGTGGTATATGTGACCAATGATATGGAGCATCAATATTTAGATTCCTATCTGCCATCTAAGACAATCGGAAGTAAAGCATTGTCTTCCGTATTAATTATGAAAGGCAAAAAGGGAAGTGGTATTCAGATATCCACTAAAAATATCTCTTATTGTACCGTGGGAATGTATAAGAATGCATTGGCAACCGCAGGTTTGGAAGATGCGGAAATCATTGTGGCAGGTCCGTTTCCTATTTCGGGAACAGCAGCATTGATTGGAGCGTTACAGGCCTATGCGGAGATGACCGGAGAAGAAGTTTCCGAGGATGGTCTGGATGCCGCAATGAATGAGATTGTGGTAACGGGAGAACTGGCAGATGCGGTTGGCGGAGATAAAGCACAGGCAGAAGAATTTATGGCATATCTGAAACAGCAGGTAGTCAAAGATGGACTGGATGATGAGAAAAGTATCAAAGAAGCCATCGACGATGCGTGCAAGAAGTTCGATATTACTTTGAGCGATGCTCAGATAGATAAGCTGGTGGATTTGCTGATGAAAATCAGTGACTTGGATTTAGACTGGAGTTCACTGAAAAAACAGGCAGCGGATTTGTATGACAGATTAGGAGATTTAGGTCTGTCGGACAGTGGCTTTTTAGATGCCATTAAGAGCTTTTTCCAAGCCATTATAGATTTCTTTAAGAATCTGTTTTCTTAACAGAAAGTTTTTGGATAAACTGAATAAAGATATATAGGAATATGAAGGCACAGTTGGAACTGAACAAAGTTCCGGCTGTGCCTTTATATTTTTTTAATTCCTTTGAGCTATTCCTTTTTCCCATCTTAATTTTTCCAATGCTACACTTACAGCATGAGAAGGTGGCAAGCATGATGAAGATGGTAAGAAAAATAAAAGAAGGAGAAACAATGATTGAAAATGAGATGGAGAATTATCTATTTCATCATCCGTGTATAGGATTCCTTCTGGCGGTAGTGGGAATGCCGATTTTTATTTTGCTGGTTGTGGGACTTTTGACAGCAGTTGTTATGCTTCCAGTATCTTATTTTATGGGATGGATGTAATACTTAATAGAATCTTTATGGGAGAAAAAGCTTGTTAACACTATATTTATGGGGACAGTGTTAAGATTGAGCAAAAAGGAGGTCAAAGTTATGCAGATTTTAACATGTGCAATTGGAATAATTGCAGGGGGATTATTAATTTACTATATCTATATTCTCATGAAGGGAGATGAAGAGAAATGACGCAGGTCATATTACAATATGTGATATATCTCCTGATTTTAGTAGGGTTGGCGATACCTTTAGGAACATATATCAGAAAAGTTATGAATGGCGAAAAAACATTTTTATCGAAACTGCTAACGCCATTGGAAAAAGGAATTTATCGATTGATGCGAATCGATGACTTAGAAGAAATGAATTGGAAAAAATATGCCAAATGCGTAATTTATTTTTCAGTTTTTGGATTAGTATTCCTATTTTTGTTACAGATAATTCAGGGAGTGCTTCCGGGCAATCCGCAGAAGTTATCCAATGTCAAATGGGATTTGGCATTTAACACAGCGGTAAGCTTTGTGACCAATACTAACTGGCAGGCATATTCAGGAGAAAGTACCCTGAGTTATCTGACGCAGGCCATGGGACTTACGGTTCAGAACTTTGTTTCAGCAGCAACAGGAATCGCTGTATTATTTGCGATGATTCGTGGATTTGTCAGACGTCAGACAGATAGTCTGGGAAATTTCTGGGTTGATATGACAAGAATTATCATACATGTATTAATTCCATTGAATCTGGTAATTTCACTGATGTTAGTAGGCGGCGGTGTAATCCAGAATTTCAAGGGAGCAGAAGAAGTAGAAATTTTGGAGCCGATTGCTGTAGATGAAGAAGGAAATATTATAGAAAATGCCCGAATTGATTTGGATAAGGGTGAGGTTTATTTAGATGGAGAAACCGTAGAAGGAGTAGAAATTGTTACAAAAGAGTTTGTTCCAATGGGACCGGCAGCCAGTCAGGTAGCAATCAAACAAAGCGGAACCAATGGTGGTGGATATATGGGTGTAAACTCTGCACATCCATTGGAAAATCCAAATGCTTTTACAAACTTAATGGAGATGATTTCCATTCTGTTAATTCCGGCAGCATTGTGCTTTACCTTTGGACAAGGAATTAAGGATAAGAAACAAGGCAAGGCTATTTTTGTAGCGATGTTTATCTGTCTGGTTCTTTCTATGGCTATCGTGGGAGTGAACGAGCAGAAAGCTACACCGCAGCTTGCACAGAATGGAACCGTAGATATTTCCACAGTAAATCAGGCAGGCGGAAATATGGAAGGAAAGGAAACCCGTTTTGGAATTGCAACTTCTGCCACATGGGCCACCTTTACAACAGCCGCATCTAATGGTTCAGTAAACTCTATGCATGACAGTTATACCCCGATTGGCGGTATGATACCAATGCTTTTAATGCAGCTTGGTGAAGTGGTTTTTGGAGGTACCGGATGTGGTCTGTACGGAATGTTGGCGTTTGCTATTCTAACCGTATTCATAGCAGGCTTGATGGTAGGACGTACACCGGAATTTTTGGGTAAAAAGATAGAGCCTTATGAGATGAAATGGTCTGTGCTGGTATGCTTGGCAACCCCGATAGCAATTCTGGTAGGAAGCGGTATCGCAGCAGCAGTACCTAGTGTGGCGGATAGCCTGAATAATACCGGAGCACATGGTCTTTCAGAATTGATGTATGCATATTCTTCCTGTGGCGGTAATAATGGTTCTGCTTTTGCAGGGTTTAATGCAAATACTGTATTTTTAAATGTAACACTTGGAATTGTAATGTTGTTTGCAAGATTTTTGCCAATTATCGGAACTCTGGCAATTGCAGGTTCTCTGGCAAACAAGAAAAAAATTGCAAAAACAGCCGGAACATTATCAACATCAAACGGTATGTTTGTATTTTTACTGATATTGATTGTTTTACTGATAGGTGCTTTGAGCTTTTTCCCGGCACTTTCGCTGGGACCACTTGCAGAATATTTTAGTAGCTAGTCTAGGAGGTGTAAAAAGATGAGCCAGAATGAAAAGAAAGGCTTTGCAAATAAGAAGATGTTCGGCAGAGCCGTAAAAGATTCATTTTTAAAGTTAAGACCGGATATTCAAGTGAAAAACCCGGTTATGTTATTGGTATACATATCTGCCATCTTAACCACAGGACTTTGGATTCTTTCACTATTTGGTATAAAAGATGCAGCCAGCGGATATACATTTGCGATTGCCATTATTTTATGGTTTACGGTATTGTTTGCCAATTTTGCCGAAGCAATTGCAGAGGGAAGAGGAAAGGCACAGGCAGATTCTCTGCGGGCAGCAAAAAGAGATGTGCAGGCAAGAAAGATATCGGATTTGCAGGACAAGGATAAGGAATGCTTTGTTGCTTCTCATACCTTGAAAAAAGGGGATATTGTTTTAGTAAAAGCCGGAGAACAGATTCCGGGTGATGGTGAAGTAATAGAGGGTGCGGCCTCTGTGGACGAGAGTGCCATTACCGGAGAGTCCGCTCCGGTCATCCGGGAAGCCGGAGGCGATAGAAGTGCTGTTACAGGAGGTACAATGGTTCTGTCAGATTGGATTGTAGTAGAGATTACCAGTGAACCGGGAGAAAGTTTTTTGGATAAGATGATAGCAATGGTAGAGGGTGCCGCAAGAAAAAAGACACCAAATGAGATTGCATTACAGATTTTTTTGGTAGCTCTCTCCATTATCTTTATTTTGGTAACTATGTCCTTATATACTTACTCGATCTTTTCAGCAAAGCAGGCGGGAATTGAAAATCCAACCTCTATTACAACTTTAGTGGCACTTTTAGTATGCCTTGCACCTACAACCATAGGAGCTTTATTATCAGCTATCGGTATTGCAGGCATGAGCAGATTAAATCAGGCAAATGTGCTTGCCATGAGCGGTCGTGCCATTGAGGCAGCTGGTGATGTAGATATATTGATGTTGGATAAGACAGGTACCATTACCTTAGGAAACAGACAGGCATATCAGTTTATTCCGGTAGACGGAAATGACAGCAGAGAACTGGCAGACGCAGCACAGTTGGCATCTCTTGCAGATGAAACCCCGGAGGGTAGAAGTGTCGTGGTATTGGCAAAGGAACAGTTTGGTATACGAGAGCGGAAATTGCAGGATACAGGAATGACATTCATTCCATTTACAGCAGTGACCCGAATGAGCGGTGTAGACTATGAAGGAAATGAAATCAGAAAAGGAGCCGCAGATGCTATCAAGGATTATGTCACTCAAGCAGGTGGAAGATATTCAACGGAATGTGAAGAGATTGTAAAAGAAATTGCAACACAGGGAGGAACGCCTCTTGTAGTGGCAAAGAACCATCAGGTTTTGGGTGTTATCCACCTAAAAGATATCATCAAACAGGGAGTAAAGGAAAAATTTGCAGATTTAAGGAAAATGGGAATCAAAACCATTATGATTACCGGGGATAATCCTATGACAGCAGCAGCTATTGCGGCAGAAGCCGGTGTAGACGATTTCCTTGCAGAGGCTACGCCGGAAGGCAAGCTGAATATGATTCGGGATTTGCAGAAAAAAGGTCATATGGTTGCAATGACCGGGGACGGAACCAACGATGCACCGGCTCTGGCACAGGCAGATGTGGCAGTGGCCATGAACAGTGGTACACAGGCGGCAAAAGAAGCGGGAAATATGGTGGATTTAGATTCATCACCTACCAAATTGATTGACATTGTGCGTATCGGAAAACAGCTTCTTATGACACGGGGAAGTCTTACGACCTTTTCCATTGCCAATGATGTAGCAAAGTATTTTGCCATTATTCCGGCAATGTTTATGGGATTATATCCGGGGCTTTCTAGATTAAATATTATGAGCCTTCATTCACCCCAGAGTGCAGTACTTTCAGCAATTATCTATAATGCTTTGATTATCATTGCACTGATACCATTGGCATTGAAGGGTGTAAAATATCGTGAAGTTCCGGCAGGAAAGCTTCTGTCAAGAAACCTTTTGATTTACGGGTTGGGAGGATTAATTACCCCGTTTATCTTTGTGAAGCTGATTGATATTTTGCTGGTCCTGACCGGTTTGGTATAGAGAGAGGAAACGGGATTTTTCCTTTGAAAATTGGAGGTTAAGAAAATGAAAGAAACAAAGAAATCATCAATCGTGCCGGCTTTGAAGATGTTTCTCATATTTATGATTATTTGCGGAGCTGTTTATACATTAGTGGTTACAGGTCTGGCACAGTTATTATTTCCAAAGCAGGCAAACGGAAGCATTATAGAAGTAAACGGAAAAAAATACGGAAGTGAGCTTTTGGGACAATATTACACAGATGAAGGGCATATGTGGGGACGTATTATGAATCTGGATGTGTCTACGTTTAAGAATGAAGATGGTGAGACATTGATGTATGCTTCTCCCTCCAACTTAAGTCCAGCCAGTGATGAATATAAAGAACTGGTAAAAGAAAGAGTTGATATGCTGAAGAAAGCAAACCCAGATATGGATGAGTCTAAAATCCCGGTGGATTTGGTAACCTGCTCCGGCAGCGGTCTTGATCCGCACATCTCACCTGCGGCAGCAGAATACCAAGTATCTCGGATTGCAAAGGCACAGGGAATGTCTGAGGAAGAAGTCAGGAATATTATTGGCAAATGTACTGATGGAAAATTGTTCGGAGTGCTGGGAGAGAAAACCGTAAATGTATTAGAAGTAAACCTTATGCTGGACGGTATTTTAGAATAATCAATTTTATCGTATTTGCCGCACCTTTATACTATCTTAATGCGAGAGAAAATATCCTTATACAAACTTTAAATGAAAGAAGGGATAATTAAGATAGTATAAAGATTGATTAAGAAAGTTGGCAGGTACGAAAATGGAATATTTACGATATAGAAAAAAACGATTGACTTCTTTTCAGATTATTATTATGGGCTTTTTACTGGTTATATTAACGGGAAGCATTTTCTTGATGCTTCCTGTTTCTTCGAGAAATGGGGAAGCTACTCCTTTTTTTGATGCCCTGTTTACGGCAACCTCAGCCACCTGTGTAACAGGACTTGTGGTACATGATACGGCAACCTACTGGTCAGCCTTTGGGCAGGCGGTCATCTTACTTCTGATACAGATTGGAGGTATGGGGGTTGTGACGGTGGCAGTATCGGTGGTTACTATTTCAGGAAGAAAAATAGGACTCATGCAGAGAAGCACCATGAAAGAAGCCATTGCAGCTCCCAGTGTAGGGGGAATTGTAAGGCTGACAGGATTTATTTTAAAGGCAACCATTCTGATAGAAGTGTTGGGAGCTTTTCTTATGGTTCCGGTTTTCTGGAAAGATTTCGGAGCATTGAAGGGAATCTGGTATGCATTGTTTCATTCCATATCTGCCTTTTGTAATGCGGGCTTTGATTTGATGGGAAATATGGGGCAATATTCTTCTTTGACCGGATATGTGGCAAATGGTTGGATAAATACCGTCATTATAGGACTTATCGTTGTGGGAGGAATTGGTTTTCTTACATGGGATGATGTGAAATCCAAAGGAATACATATTAGAAGATATCGGATGCAGAGCAAAGTAATACTGGTAATGACTGCTCTTTTAATCGTAATCCCCTTTGTCATATTCCTTTTTGGAGAATTTAGCAGGCAGGTATGGGATGGAATGCCGCTGGGAGAAAAGATATGGGCATCCCTGTTTCAGTCTGTTACCCCCAGAACTGCGGGATTTAATACCATTGATTTAAACCTGTTCAGTGAAGCCGGGCGGACCATAGTCATTCTTCTGATGCTGACAGGCGGTTCTCCGGGTTCTACGGCAGGAGGTATGAAAACCACTACCTTAGCGGTTCTATTTATGACCTTGTTTGCCATATTTAAAAGAAAAGGGGATACGGAGTGTTTCGGAAGAAGAATTGAGGAAAACACCATAAAATATGCTGCTGCTATTTTGATGATGTATCTGACCTTGTTCCTGACAGGTGGAGTCATCATCAGCTGTATGGAGGGATTGCCTATATTGACCTGCCTCTTTGAAACAGCTTCTGCCATAGGTACGGTGGGATTGTCGCTGGGAATTACGCCCGGACTTGGAACGGTATCGAGACTGATATTGATGATACTGATGTTCTTTGGCAGAGTAGGAGGTCTTACTCTGGTGTTTGCGGCATTTTCAGATAAAGAGATACATATATCAAGGCTGCCAAAAGAAAAAATTACGGTAGGTTAAAAGAGAAAGGAAGGTACAAAGATGAAGTCAGTTTTACTAATTGGATTGGGAAGGTTCGGAAAGCATGTTGCCATAAAACTCCATGAACTGAATCATGAAGTGATGGCTATTGATAAAAAGGAAGAGAGAGTAGAGGAAGTACTACCTTACGTTACAAATGCACAGATTGGAGACAGTATGAATGAGGCGTTTTTGCGTTCTCTTGGAATCGGCAATTTTGATGTCTGTTTTGTCGCCATTGGAAATGATTTTCAAGGCTCCTTGGAGACAACATCATTGTTGAAGGAGTTGGGAGCCAAGATGGTGGTGTCCAGAGCTGCCAGAGATGTACAGGCAAAATTCCTGCTTCGTAACGGTGCCGATGAAATTGTCTATCCGGAGAAACAGATGGCTACATGGACAGCTATTCGATACACCTCGGATCATATTTTTGATTACATAGAGCTGGATAATGATTATGCGATTTTTGAAATAGAAGTACCTACGGCGTGGATTGGAAGAACCGTAGGGGAAATTAATATCCGCCAGAAGTATAAGATTAATATTATGGCATTAAAGAGGAACCAGAAAATGGAGTTGACTATAACCCCGGATACCCGTTTTACAGAGGAGGATGCCATATTGGTGTTGGGTAACAACCGGGATATACAGAAGTGTTTCCATATATAGGATATAGGAGGACTTAATCGGAGGTGGTATAATGAAAATGGTCCTATTACTGGTGGCATATCTGGTAGTCGGAATCATACTTTTTTTCTTTATAAAAAAATGGGATGTTTTTTTGGAGGAATGTCAAAAACAGAAGGAAATATCTGATAGGAGTAAATTACATGGAAGAGAATCGTCAGAATCCGGAACAACTGTTACAGGCAGTGAAAAGAGAGGAAAATGAAAAGGGACGGGGACATTTAAAAATATTTTTTGGCTATGCAGCAGGAGTAGGAAAAACCTATGCTATGCTACAGGCTGCCCATGCCGCAAAACAGAGAGGGATAGATGTGGTGGCAGGATATGTGGAGCCTCACGCCAGACCTCAGACCGCAGCTTTGTTGCATGGACTGGAACAATTGCCGAACCTTGTGGTAGATTATAACGGTATTACACTAAAAGAATTTGATTTAGATGCGGCAATCAAAAGAAAGCCAACTCTGATGCTGGTGGACGAGCTTGCCCATACAAATGCACAGGGATGCCGTCATACAAAACGTTATCAGGATGTGGAAGAGCTGCTGAAAGCCGGCATAGATGTTTATACCACCGTCAATGTGCAGCATATAGAAAGCCTGAATGATATGGTGGCGGCAATTACAGGGATCATGGTCAGGGAGAGGGTTCCTGACTCGGTATTTGACAATGCTTCGCAGGTAGAACTGATTGATATAGAGCCTCAGGAATTGCTGGAGCGGTTACAGTCTGGGAATGTATACAAAGAGACGCAGGCAAAACAGGCTACTCAGAACTTTTTCCAGATTGAAAATCTGATTGCATTAAGAGAAATTGCGTTGCGAAGATGTGCAGAGCGTATCAACACCCTTTCAGAGGAAGCCAGAATTAAAAACGGAGGGGATTATTATACCGATGAGCATGTGTTGGTCTGCCTGTCCCCTGCACCGTCAAATATGAAAATTATCCGTACAGCAGCACGTATGGCAAAAGCATTTCGCGGCTCCTTTACCGCATTGTATGTAGAAACCTCCGAGTTTGCCGTGATGGACGAGGAAAATAAAAAAAGGCTGAGAAGTAATATGCGGCTGGCAGAGCAGCTGGGAGCCAGAATAGAGATGGTATATGGTGAGGATGTGCCTTTCCAGATTGCGGAATTTGCCCGGTTGTCCGGTATTTCCAAAATTGTAATCGGAAGAAGCACCGCAACCAGAAAATCCATATTCAGCAAACCTACCTTGACAGAGAAACTGATTTCACAGGCACCGAATTTGGATATCTATATTATTCCGGACAGTACCT
>OMCF01000491.1_pt1 | contig 15945 bp, 11 predicted proteins | sample 1673791 | NCBI WGS metagenome assembly OMCF01 (sample SAMEA103958127, study PRJEB25191) | human gut metagenome | biome: human-associated habitat [ENVO:00009003]; feature: intestine environment [ENVO:2100002]; material: feces | place: Germany | collected 2013/2015
CTCGTTGAGCGTCCCCGCAACCTCGCCGAATTTGAAGATGGTGGTGATGAGGACCTTTCTCATGTCCTGCTTGAAGAAGGACTCAAGCTCCTCCTTGCTGCCGGCGCTTGCGAGGTTGGGGATATCGGATGCGTTGAAGGTCCCTGTGATCTGGGTCTCGAGGTCGATTCGGTCATCCACGATGACGACGGTCGGGTTCTTGAGTTCGGGGACCATGCGCAGCTTCTGGGCGGCGAATACCATGAGCAGTGACTTTCCTGAGCCCTGGAAATGCCAAATGAGGCCACACTTCGGGTATCCTGCGCGGACGCGGTCCACGATGAGGTTCGCGCCCTCGAACTGTTGGTAGCGACAGATCAGCTTGATGCGTCGATGCTTCTTGTCGGTGGCGAAGAGCGTGAAGAACTGGAAGATGTCCATGACGTTCGAGGGGGTGAGCATGGATGCCATGCTTCTCTTGACGTCGGCAAGTGTGCCCTCGCTCTTCTTGTCGCCCTCATGCCAGGGTCCCCACATCTCGGGAGGCATGTTCACCGACCCGTAGCGATAGCATTTTCCTTCGCTGGCGAAGTTGATGGCGCTACAGACGAACATCTGCGGGATGCTCTTCTCATATTTAGCGATGTCGCCAGCGCCGTCGAGCCAGGTTATCGAATCGCGCACCGGCGTCTTGAGCTCGCCGATGACGAGCGGAAATCCATTGACAAGAAGGACGAGGTCGAGGCGCTTGCCGCCCTGTTCCTGGGGGTAGACCCACTGGTTGGTGACGATGTACTCGTTTTTGTCAAGATCGCCGTCCGCCGCCGTGCCAAAGAAGCGGATGGGGACCATGCGGCCGTCTTTGCCGTAGGGGAATGAGTTCTCCTCGATGACGAGCTTTTTGAACCGCTCGTTGGTGGAGACCAGGTTCTGCGGACTTGTGGACTGAATGAGGGCCCTGAGTCGGTAGATGATCTCGTCGGCGCGATCGGGGTCTTCTGCAATCTCCGGGTTAAGCCTGATGAGGGCGTCCTTGACCATGGGCTCGACCATGACGTCGGCATGGCGGCGCGGGAGGTCTTCGGCAGCCACGTATCTCCAGCCAAGGCTGGCAAGCGCCTCGACGCTCATTTGCTCGATGGTGTTGTCCTCGTTAAACATTTCCGAGCCCTAACTCCTGGTTCAAGATTTTCTTCGTCGTGGCGTTTAGCTCATCGAGGGCCTTTTGTACGGCAAATTTCGATTTGTCGATCGAAGTGGCGAAGTCAGCGAATTCTCTCTGGAGGGAAAACGGAGGCACAGGAATCTCAATTGATCGAATTTTCCTGGTACTTAAGGTGTGTAAACCTGAGGTATTGACCGCTTTAGCCATGATTTGTCTCCTTCCTTCGGAGGACGACAAGAAAGTTTGAACATAAAGCGGGAGGGCCTCGTCTCTTAGGCGAACTCGGATTAGGTGATTCTGATGGACGCAAGGATCAATTTGACCATTCCAAATTGCCGATCTTCCTATTTGTGTATCGCTGCCATTACCCTCAACAATTAACAAGTCGCCGGATATTAGCCTAACGGCTTCATACTCCTGTTCCGTCAGTCCAATGGTCTTCACTTCCGTTAGGTCAAGTTCATTGGGGAGAATATTGGCGACACGAAGGTATGGAAGCTGCAACTTCATGGCTTCTCGTTTTTTGTTCTTTGTAATCCCGCCCTGAATATCAGCTATGTCTTCAAGATGTTTTATCGGAATGCCAGGCTTATCGAACATCTCGACAAATTGTGATTTGACGACGTCATCGCAGGCTGTAAGCAGCTGCCTGTAGTGAGACCTCGTTTCTTGTGCGGTCCAGAGTATGTCGGCAAGATCTTCTTGCTTAGCGATGCTGGGAAGCTCGAATTCAAATTGCGAAAGGCTCTGCCACTTGACTCTTGGCGAGAGGGAGCCTGCCGAATTGGTGACGGCGTGCTCGAATAGGGCGTCGTTCTGGATGATGAACGGGAGCAGCCTCGGAGAGAGGTTGTCCTTGGGGGCGATGACGGTGATGTCTCCAGAGCAGATTCCGTCGAATGGGGCGACGGCCGCTTTGCGCAGGTAGGCCCTGCGACGCCCGAACAGCACCTGCCCCTTTGAGAAAGCCTTAGTGAAGGTGGTCTCGACACCTTCGTCCCAATGGGCGAGTTCGACTTCGCCGGGGTCCAGATGCTCAAGGCCGACCGTCGGCAGTTCTTGGTCTACAGGGACCTTCTGTTTGATTTCGCGGGCCACATCGTCCAGGCAAACGTGGGTCATGTTACTCACCATCGTTTTCATGCAATTTCGCAGCAATAATATCGAGCAGGGACGCGGCCTCTGTGGAGGCGGCTCTCCAGCTTTCTACCGTCTCCTCGATGCTTCTGTCGTCAGCATTTTCATCATTGGAGGGCTTCACGTACAGAGGGATGGAGAGCGAGAAGGCGTTGCCCTCGAGCTCACTAAACGATGCGTGGGATGAGAACCCTTCGATGTCCTCGTCAGATCGGTAGGCATCGACGATTCTCTTGATGTGTTGAGGCTCAAGGTAGCTTTGCGCGTTCTTGCGGGTTACCTCGGCAGAGGCATCTACGAACAGTATTTTCTTGCTTCGATTCGGCGCTTTCTCGCTGCGGCAGATGAGGATGCAGGCCTCCATGGGCGAGTTGAAGAAGAGGTTTGCGCCGAGTCCGATGACCGCCTCAACGAGATCGCTTCTCACGAGCCTTTCGCGCATCTCCGATTCCTCGTTGCGGAAGAGTACGCCATGGGGGAGGAGAATGGAGCACCTGCCTGTGTGTGGGTCCATACTCTTGAGGATGTGCTGTATGAAGGCGTAGTCTGCTCGTCCCTGCGGCGGGGTGCCGAGGAAGTTGCGGCCGTAGGGGTCCGACGCGAACGCCTCGCGGTCCCATTGTTTGATCGAGTAGGGAGGGTTAGCGAGTACCATATCGAAGGTGCGCAGCTTTCCCGCCTCGAGGAAGGCTGGGTGCCGTAGCGTGTCGTCGTTTGCGATTTCGAAGTCCTCGACGCCGTGCAGGAATAGGTTCATGCGTCCGATGGCGGAGGATAGCTGGTTGATCTCCTGTCCGTAGGCGTGAACATTGCGCCATTCCTCTCCGTGCTGTTTGAGGTGGGCAATGGAGGAGATGAGCATGCCGGCGCTGCCGCAGGTGGGGTCGTAGATGGACTCGCCGGGCCTGGGCTGGAGGATTTCGGTCATTAGGTGGACGACCGTGCGATTGGTGTAGAACTCTTGAGCGGTGTGTCCAGAATCGTCCGCAAACTTCTTGATGAGGTACTCGTAGCCCTGGCCGAGCTCGTCCTCGGGGCAATTGGCGATGGAGAGCGTTATAGCGCTGAAGTGCTCGATGAGGTCCTTGAGCAGGCGGTCGGGAAGTCGTTTCTTGTTAGTCCAGGCGGCGTCGCCGAAGATACCACGCAGCTTGGAACCGTTGGCCGTCTCGATGGCGCGGAAGGCGCCCACGATGGCCTTACCGATGTTTTCCGTGGCCTCGCGGACATCGCACCAGTGGGCGCCGTCCGGGATTGCGAAGCTGTGATTCTCGGGAAGGGCGGCGAACTCCGCATCTCCGTCAGAGGCTTCCAATGCCTCGGCGGTCTCCTCGTCGTAAACATCTGAGAGGCGCTTGAAGAATAGCAGCGGGAATATGTACTGCTTGTACGAGCCGGCATCGATGTAGGTGCGCAGCAGAACCGCCGCGTTCCATAGATGGTTGTTCAGCTCTTCCTGGGGGATTCTACTCTCCATCGACATAGCCTCCCTTTGAGAGCAGCTCAAGGAGCTTCTCCTCGGACTTCCTCGTCTGGCGAAGGAGGTCGTAGAAACGTTTCCTGGTTTCCGCCGGCGGCTCGATCTCCTCGCGCCTTCTTTCGACGTAATTGTTCGCCGAGAGCACGTAACCCTCGCGCTCTATATCATCGAGCGTCGCGATGGCGCACTTCTCTACGACGGGTTCGTAGGATTGATAGAGGGAGAGCATCTCCTGAGCGTTCTCCTCCGTGATCATGTTCTGCGCGCGCTGGGCGGTGAAGATCTCGGTACCGTCGATGATGCAGACGCGGCCCCGATGCGCCGGAGGCTTGTCATTCCGGAGGAACAGCACGCAGGCGGAGACGCCGGTGCTGTAGAAGACGCCGCTCGCGAGCGAGATCACTGCCTCGACCTTGTCTGACTTGAGCAACTCCTTGCGGATGGCACCCTCCTTGCCGCCGTGGAACAGTGCGCCCTGGGGCAGCACTACGGCGCAGCGACCGCTCTTCTCGTCCATGGAGCAGACCATATGCTGCACCCATGCGAAGTCCGCCGACTTGTCGGTGGGGACACCCCAGATGTTGCGGCCCCATGGGTCCGAGGAGAACTCTGCGGATCCCCAGTTCTTAAGGGAGAAGGGTGGATTGGCGAGGACGCAGTCGAACGACCTGAGGGTGTTCCCGGCAAGGAAGGCGGGCTCGCGCAGGGTGTCGCCCTGGGCGATGCGGAAGTCCTTCGCGCCGTGGAGATACAGGTTCATTCGCGCTATGGCGGACGTGCTGAGGTTCTTCTCTTGGCCATAGAGCTTTCCGTAAGCTAGCTTGGAGTTGTCCATCTGCCGCACGGCTTCGATGAGCATACCGCCCGTGCCGCAGGCGGGGTCATAGACGGTCTCGCCAGGTTTCGGCTCAAGCAGGGAGACCATCATCTTGACGATTTCGCGCGGGGTGTAGAACTCGCCGGCGTTCTTCTTCTGCATGTCGGCGAACTTCTTGATCAGGTATTCGTAGGCGTCGCCCATCATGTCGGCGCTGTAGTTTCTGTTGCCGAACTTCTTTGCTGAGAAGTGCTCGACGAGGTCCTTCAGGCGCTCGTCGGAGAGCTTGCCTTTGTCTGTCCAGCTCGCATCGTCGAAGCTACTGAAGAGGCCGCTGAGGGTATCGGGGTTGGCTCGTTCGATTCCTACCATGGCGTCTACGATTGCCTTGCCGACGTTTGCGCCGGTGTTGCGCACGTCCTGCCAATGGCAGCCGTCCGGCACCGCGAAGCTGTGGTTTTCGGGCAGGGCGGCGTAGTCTTCGTCTCCGTCCGACATCTCTAGAGCTTCGGTGGTCTCCTCGTCGTAGACGTCGGAGATGCGCTTGAAGAAGAGCAACGGTGTGATGTAGCTCTTGTACTCGTCCTGGTTGATGGGGCCACGCAGGATATCGCAGGCTCCGAGTAAGTGGTTTCCCAGCTCGGATTTACTTATCGGTTCTTCAGTCATTCAGGTACCTATGAGCTCAAAAATACAAATTACAGCCCTTGTGATTATACCGTCATATTTGCCGAGATAAATGAGCTGAGCATCGCCGCCCATTCAGACATCCTGCGTCTGTAAATCACAATTTAGCGGCCGGAGGTGCGCAGCGTGACAAGGTATAGGTTCGACCAAATAGCAGAGAACAGCACCGCGAAGAAGAAACCCGAGGACAGCGACCGCGAGCGATATGTCGGCCTCGAGCACCTAGACCCCGGCACGCTCGAAGTGACCCGCTGGGGTGCCGAGGTGACGCCGAAGGGCGACAAGCTCCTCATGGAGAGGGGCGACGTGTTGTTCGGTCGTCGCAGGGCCTACCAGAAGAAGGTCGGCATCGCCCCGTTCGACGGCATCTTCTCGGCGCATGGCATGGTGCTGCGCCCGAGAACCGACGTTGTCGATCCGGACTTCTTCCCGTTCTTCATTAGCTCGGACGTGTTTCTCGATGAGGCCATCCGCGTCTCCGTGGGCTCGCTCTCGCCGACGGCGAACTGGAAGGACCTCAGGGTCCTGGAGTTCAGCCTGCCGACGTTGGATAAGCAACGCGAGCTTGCCGGCATCCTCTCTGAGGCCGAGCAGCTCAAGGGGTGTTACCGCGGCTTGCTTGCCACCTGCGACGACATCGTCAAATCACAATTTGTCGAAATGTTTGGGGATGAGAAATGGGGTTTCAAGCCCCTATCGGAGTGCGTTGATTCCATTGATACCGGTAAAAGTATGAATTGCGGAGAAGGCCCACGAGGAGTTGGTGGTTTTGGGGTCCTTAAGCTGAGCGCGCTATCTTCAGGTACTTTTGTCGCCTCCGAAAACAAAGTGATTTCTAAAGACAACTTCATGTCTATAAAAGAGGTCGAAAAGGGTGACCTCTTGTTTGCACGCAAAAATACGCCTGAGCTAGTTGGCACAACCGTTTATGTTCCAAACGAAGTGAGGGGCCTTATGTTTCCCGATCTCGTCTTTCGTATGAAACCGAAGGATGTCAACGCGCTGTATTTACTTGCGTACATGAGAAGTGACCGTGGCCTCGATTTAATTCAAGGCATGGCCCACGGATCGGCAAAATCCATGGTCAACATCCCTAAAACTCAGCTGGCAAGGCTGCCGGTTCCGGTTCCTCCGCTCGAGCTCCAACAGGAGTTCGCCGACTTCGTCGCCCAGGTCGACAAATCGAAATTTAAGTTAGGTACCTGCGGTGGGATGCTTTGACATTGCGCTGGTCGACCATTGCGTACCTTAATGTGGTGTCTATTTTTTTATGGCCAAGGAGCACCTGGACTTGTTCGATGGGCATTCCTTTGTCGATTGCCTTTGTGGCAAGCGTTCTTCTGAACTTATGAGGGTGGACCCTTCCTAAATCAAGCTCGCGCCCCAGTTTTCTAAGCAGCGCCTCGACGCCGCCAATTTGTAGCCTCTCGTGTGGCGCCTTGCTCGACACGAAGAGTGCTTCCGAGCTGTCCATTCGGGTTGACAGGTAATTCTCGATATGGACTTTAGTCTTTGCGTCAAAATAGACGATGCGGTCCTTATTTCCCTTGCCGTGTACGATGCACTCACGATTGATGGTGTCGACAGAGCTCCTGTCCAACGAGACAAGTTCGCCCACACGCATGCCCGTGGAGCGCAACAGGTCGATCAGGGCAAGGTTTCGGGGCGACCCGCAGTTATCACAAAGAATCTCAACGACTTCATCGCTATACGTTTCCTTAATGGGTTGTGGGGCCTTGACCCTTTTAATGCGTCTAACCGGACTCTTGATGATATGGTCTTCATCTTCGAGCCATGAGTAGAAGCTTGAGATGATTCTTCGGACATTGTCGACGGTGACGCGACTGACGCCGGCTTTTTGCTGATAGTCGGAAAGATAGGACCTAATCTCTTCGGTTCCCAGGTCGCAGGCTGGCGTGTCGAACGATTCAAGCAGTTTATTAATGGTTGCTTCGTAGTAGGCGACAGTCCTATCCGAGCAACCTTCGAGGCGTTTCGCGGACAGAAAAAGATTGAGGAATGATTTGTTGTCACTGTCGCCGCTGTTCTCAGCTAACTGGTTTTCATCGAAAAGGCAGTGCGATAAAACCTTTTTGAGCTGGCGGTTCTGCTGCGTGGTCAGGTAGGGGAGCATGAGGCGGGTAATTTCTCTAGCCGTTTTCGTGAGATCCATGGTGGCGTCCTTCCTTGCGCGGTGGGTGGCGCTATTTCCCTTTGTTTACCCGTGCGTTATGGAAGGGATGCCGGGTGGCACTTCCGCTAGGCAGCGTCAAGGGGACCCGTGAAACCCTGCGCAGGCCTCTGCATCACTCCGGTGCGGCTTTGCCTGCAAAGCGAGATGTTCAGAAGCGTTTTCTTAGCGGGGGATGTCTTTCGGATTCTTTTGATGGGGATGTGGAAACACTGATGAAGTTTACGAATAGCGAGGTTGAGGGGTTCGCCTGTGCCCATCGCCTCTCGTGTGCGGATGGATGGTGCCGGTGGTTGTTTGAGACTGCAGTCGCGCCGACGGGATTGGTTGGGGTCGGTACAAGGCGAGCACGCCCCATGCCGTTATGGTAGATGCATCTTTGTCGATAGAGCGCTCGATTAATCTACGCGGGAGCGCTGAGAAGATCTTCCAGCATCGGGTCTACCCCGGCGGCGACCATGCCCTCGATCAGGTGCTGGGCGTGGAACCGACCAACTGTCCATGCGATTTATGAAAGCGTCTGACAAGCGCGCTCCTTGATATCAAATGCAGCTTTGCTTAGAACGATTGCCTCTGCGATGTCGGCAAATACGTCGTGATCTCCCCATGTCTTACAGGCTTGTATCATGCCCTGGTCGATAGCATCCATAACAAAGGTGCCGGATCCGTCCGCAACGCACACGCCGTCGGCGAAGAGTTTCCAGCTGGACGGCTCACGCGAGTCGTTTCTGGGCAGCTTAATCTGTAGTACGTGCGGGTCGCCAGCAGCACAGAGCTCTTCCTCGAGCACCTGCACCGTAAAGCGCATCTGGTGGGAGAGGCTGCTCTTGACCATGGCCGAGGCATAGCCGCTCGGCTCGTCCAGAAGATGCATTCGTTTTGGCTTGGTTGCCAGGTTGTGGAAGTTGCGCTCACTGCGCACGGAGAAATTGTCCATACGGACTCCTTTCATCGATGTTGGCAGGGCCACCGTGCCTCTTGGCCGGTTGGCGTCGGGATCGTGGAGCCAACTCTCTACCCCGACTCTGGATAAAACGCGCCCGCTCCTTGCGGGCAAGAGAAAGTCTATCAACGTGTACGGACAGAAATCAAGCGCCGCCTGCGAAATGACGTGCAAGCGGCGCTTGATTTCGCCGGCTGCTGTTAGGCTTAAATTCGAAAAAGTGTCGAAATATCCCGTGTAAAAGTACGGAAAAGTGTCGTAATGCACACTTTAGAACTTCGAAAAAGTGTCGAAATGAGTACCTAACAACCGCGGAAAAGTGTATCCTAGTGCTAAAACAGCACGTAATAAGGGATGCACTTATGCTGCAGAGAAAAGCGAAAGCACAGTTTGAATCTTGGCTTGCCTCGTCGCCTAACAAGGCTCTTTTGGTCAAGGGCGCCCGACAGGTAGGAAAGTCATATCTGGTCAACGTCTTTGCAAACGAATCGTTCGAAAATGTCGTGACGTTCGACCTTATCGCCGACGCGTCCGTGCGTGATTCGTTTTTGGCGGCGAAAAGTGCGGATGACCTGCTTATGCGCATGTCTATCGCTGCGACGCAGCCGATGGTTGCGAACAAGACCGTCGTGGTTATCGACGAGGTGCAGCGATGCCCCAACGTGGTGACGTTTATCAAATACCTGGTCCAGCGCGGCGACTTTCGATACATCCTTACCGGATCGCTCCTTGGCGTTGAGCTCGAGGGCATCGATTCCCTGCCGGTGGGGTATGTCGAGCAGGTCCAGATGTACCCGCTCGACTTTGAAGAGTTTTGCTGGGCAAATGGCGTTGGTGCCAGCGTGTTTGACATGCTCAGGGGCTGTCTAAAGGATGAGGAGGAGCTCCCCGGCTACCTGTATGACCGCTTGCTCGATCTGTTCCATCAGTATGTGGTGGTGGGAGGCATGCCCGACGCGGTCAATTCCTTCTTGGCGACGCGCAATGTCGACGAGGTTCGAAACATCCACCGCGATCTTCACGCCCTGTATTGCGATGACATCGCAAAGTACGCTCCGCCCGAGCTACGCTTGGTTATTCGCGATATCTATGATTTGATTCCCAGCGAGGCCGGTTCAAAAAACAAGCGATTCAAGCTGTCGTCGATTAGCGGTGTTAAGCGTTTTTCGCAGGTGACAGACCATTTTCTTTGGCTTTCGGAGGCGGGTGTTGCGCTTCCCGTGTATAACGTGACAGCTCCGGTAGCGCCTCTTTTAATGGGGGAGCAGCGAAATCTGTTTAAGCTGTTTTACTTGGACACCGGAATGCTCATGTCCTCATATTCCAAGAAGGTTGCCCAAGGAGTTTTTGATGGAGAGGCAGAAGGCCCCTTTGGCATGAATATGGGGGCGGCATTCGAGGGCTTTGTCGCGCAAGAGCTCAAGGCCCACGGATTCAGATTGCGCTACTTTACGTCTAAAAAGGTCGGCGAGCTCGATTTTGTTGAGGAGACGCTCGATGGGGAAGTGCTTGCTATTGAGGTCAAATCGGGCAAGAGCTTTAAGTCCCACGCGGCGCTCGATAACGCACTGGCAACGAAGGGCTACGGAATCGATCGCGCCCTGGTACTTGCGGAATGTAATCTTCACCGCGATGGTGACGTGCTGTATCTACCCATCTTTATGACAGGGCTTTTGGAGCCGTAATGTGCCGCCGGCTCTTCCGGCCCTCCCTTAACCCTCGCTACTCGTCGTCCTCGTCGTTGGGGTCGCCCTTGAGGGTGTTGATGTCCAGGTACTGGTTATCGTCCTCTTTTTGCTGGGTCTCCGACTCCGCTTGGGTGGGGCCGCGGAACAGCTGGAATCCCTCAAACGCAATGACGCCGAGCAGGGCAATGACAATGGCGATAAAGGCAACCTTGACTGCCTGCGGAAATTCCGAGAAACGCAGCGCCTTTTCCTTGGCGTAATAATCGGCGAAGCGCTCTTCGCCCGTGCTTTTGGTATACGCCGGTGCGGACGCGGCCTCCGGGTCATATTCCGGTGCAGGCGTGGCAGCGTACGGATCGTTGAGATAATCGCTCGATGCGGTGCCATAATCCTCTGTCTCGATGCGACCGTTGCCAGCATAGTCATCGGAATAATCGGAATATGCCGCACCGCCCTCATAGTCCGCGGCGCCCGTGTTGGCGGCAAAAAGCGGGTTAACTGGAACATCGAGCGCCGGCATGCCGGTAGAGGTCTCATCCAGATCGGCTGCAGCCCAGGAATCGTGGGCAACCTGATGGGCAACGGGCTCATCGAGCCTTGCGACCGGAGGCTTGCGTGCCGCAGGAACAGGTAACTGCTGGGCGTTGTACATAACGGTGCTGTCGGCCGATTTGCCCTGCGTCGCTGCAGCGAGAAATGCCGCCGTCTCGGACGGGTCGCTTGCGGGGCGGGGAGCGGGCGTGGGCGCCGAAGTGGGTGCGGGCGTAGGCGCGGGTGTCGAAACAGGCGACTGCGCAGGAGCCGGCGCAGATGCGGACTTAGGCGCAAGTTCGGGATTGGGGCTTGACGGGCGAGCCCCGCCGCCGCCCATGAGTTCGTCGGCGGTCCACGGGCGATCATCCATCACGTCGTCAAGGCTCAGTGAAAACAGGTCATCTTCACCCTCATCGAACATGCGGTGCACATGTCCACCAATTGCCGGAATCAATCCGCGACCGGTGCATGATGCCTTGCTCAACGCCATTCTGTTCCATCCTTTCGAAATACTAATGACATCGATTATATGGAACTTCCCAAGCTGCTCGGTCTTGGATTCGCGCTTTCCAGAACTCGCGCCCAAAAGGGGAGGGCAATCCAGGCGAGTGCCTACTTGTCGCCGGCCGCCGCCTTGGCCTCATTGAGGTAGCTATAGAAGCTGTATTTGGAGATGCCAAAGAACTCGCAGGCGCGCTCGCTCGACTTGGAAATGAGGAAGGCGCCGCGACGGTCGAGGTAGCCAATGGCACGAATGCGCTCGTCTTTGGTCATAAGTGCCGCGGGCTTGCCCACAAACTGCTCACACTCGTGCAGCAGGTCCTCGAGCAGGTCGCCGATGTTCTTGGTAATGGGCTCGGGCTCGGTATAGCCCGAGCCGCCGGTGCCGGTAAAGGCGTCGAGCGAACGCTCAAAAGCCTTCATGAGCGTAATGTCAAAGTTGATGCCCAAAATGCCGACGGGCTTGCCTTCGTCGTTGCGGATAAAGATGGTCGAGGACTTGAGCAGCTTGCCATCGGTGGTTTTAGTGAGGTACGGCTCGCGGTCGTGTACGTCGGTGCTGCCCTCGTGCATGGACTCAAACACGATATGGCTGGGGCCGTCACCCAGTTTGCGCCCGCTGACGTGGCCGTTTTCGATCACTACGATGGAGTGGTCCACGTCCTCGGTCTCCAGATCGTGGACGACGACTTCGCAGTTGGGGCCAAATTGGAGCGCCAGACCGTGTGCGAGGCGCTTGTAAAACTCAATCTGTGCGGGGGTCATGGGTGCCTTCCTAAAAATTAGTTTGGGCACACTTTGCCATAAACCACACTTGACCGCAAACAAATCCATCAACAAGGCAATTCATGACCGTTCGGCGGCGAAAAAGTACCGATTACGGCAACAAACAATTCGTTAGGTATGCCAATCAAAAAGTGTGATAGAACATTACTAACAAACTTTTTGTTTGGCATCCACATAAAAGTTCAGCCGTGTGAATGGGATCGGGCTGAAACGCGTATGCGGGGCCGGCAAGAGAGGACTTAAGGAGTTCACCGTATGGCCGATAAGATCCAGTGGGCGGGCAACACGATGCCCAAGAGCGATGACAAGCACTTGGGAATCATGAGCCTCGACCACGTGAAGAAGGCCCGCGCCTTCCACCAGTCGTTCCCTCAATATACCGTCACCCCGCTTGCCCGCCTGGACGGTCAGGCTGCGCGCTTGGGTCTGTCCAACCTGTGCGTTAAGGACGAGAGCTATCGCTTTGGCCTCAACGCCTTTAAGGTTCTGGGCGGATCGTTTGCCATGGCCAACTATATTGCCGACGAGACCGGCAAGGACGTTGCCGACTGCACCTTCGATTACCTGACCTCCGATCAGCTTGCCAAGGACTTTGGCCAGGCTACCTTCTTTACCGCCACCGACGGCAACCATGGCCGCGGCGTGGCATGGGCTGCCAACAAGCTGGGCCAGAAGGCCGTCGTGCACATGCCCAAGGGTTCCACCAAGCCCCGCTTCGATAACATCGCCGCCGAGGGCGCCACGGTGACCATCGAAGAGGTCAACTACGACGAGTGCGTGCGCATGGCCGCCGCCGAGGCCGACGCCTGCGAGCGCGGCGTCATCGTTCAGGACACCGCCTGGGAGGGCTACGAGAAGATCCCGTCCTGGATCATGGAGGGCTACGGCACCATGGCTTCCGAGGCTGCCGAGCAGCTGCGCGAGATGGCCATCAACCGCCCGACGCACGTGTTTGTCCAGGCTGGCGTGGGTTCGCTCGCGGGCGCCGTGGTGGGCTACTTCACCAACCTGTATCCCGATAACCCGCCTACCTTTGTCGTGGTTGAGTGCGCTCCTGCCGCCTGCCTGTACAAGGGCGCTGCCGCCGGCGACGGCGATCCGCGCATCGTGGACGGTGACATGCCCTCCATCATGGCCGGCCTGTGCTGCGGCGAGCCCAACATTCTGGGCTGGGATATCCTGCGCAACCACACCACCGCCTTCGTGTCCTGCCCCGACTGGGTCACCGCTCGCGGCATGCGCACCCTGGGCGCTCCCGAGAAGGGCGACCCGCGCGTCATTTCCGGCGAGTCCGGCGCTGTGACCACTGGCCTGGTCGAGACCCTCATGCTCGATCCCGAGTACGCCGAGCTCAAGGAGCTCATCGGCCTGGACAAGACGAGCTCCGTGCTCTGCTTCTCCACCGAGGGCGACACCGATCCCGACCAGTATCGCCGCATTGTTTGGGAAGGCGAATATCCCACTTGCTAATCGTTAGGGCGGAGTAAATAGGTATCGCTCCGCCACCTCACAGGTAGATTCCTTCGTTTGAAAGGTTATGAACAATGGCTAAAGAACTCGATTTCGACGCTATCAAGGCTGCTGCTGAGTCTCACCGCGCCGACATGACTCGCTTCCTGCGCGCTATGATCTCCCACCCCTCTGAGTCCTGCGAGGAGGGTGAGGTTGTCGCTTGCATTAAGGCCGAGATGGAGAGCCTTGGCTATGACGAGGTCAAGGTCGACGGCCTGGGCAACGTCATGGGCTTTATGGGCGAGGGCGACAAGATCATCGCCATCGACTCTCACATCGACACCGTCGGCATCGGCAACATCGAGAACTGGGACGCCGATCCCTACGAGGGCTACGAGACTGACGAGATCATTTACGGCCGCGGCGGCTCCGACCAGGAGGGCGGCATGGCTTCCGCTACCTACGCTGCCAAGATGATGAAGGACATGGGCCTCATCCCCGAGGGTTACAAGATCATGGTCGTCGGCACCGTCCAGGAAGAGGACTGCGACGGCATGTGCTGGCAGTACATCTACAACAAGGACGGCATTAAGCCCGAGTTCGTCATTTCCACCGAGCCCACCGACGGCGGCATCTATCGCGGTCACCGCGGCCGCATGGAGATCCGCGTCGACGTTCACGGCACCTCCTGCCACGGCTCCGCTCCCGACCGCGGCGACAACGCCATCTACAAGATGGCCGACATCATCGCCGACGTCCGCGCCCTCAACAACAACGGCTGCGACGAGTCGACCGACATCAAGGGTCTCGTCAAGATGCTCGACCCCAAGTACAACCCCGAGCACTACGAGGATGCCCGCTTCCTGGGCCGCGGCCGCCGCATGACCGCCGGCGAGACCTGGGAGTCCTGCCTGGACGAGATCCGCAACCTGCCGGCCGCCAAGAAGTACGGCGACGACGTGAAGGTCTCCATGTACATGTACGACCGTCCGTCCTGGACCGGCGAGGTCTACGAGACCGAGGCTTACTTCCCCACGTGGATCAACAAGGAGACTGCTCCGCACGTCAAGGCCCTCGTCGACGCCCACAAGGCCATGTTCGGTGACGAGCGCATCGGCTGCGAGCCCAGCATGGACAAGCGCACCGGTCGCCCGCTGTGCGACAAGTGGACCTTCTCCACGAACTGCGTTTCCATCCAGGGCCGCTACGGCATCCCCTGCGTGGGCTTTGGCCCGGGTGCCGAGTCTCAGGCTCACGCTCCCAACGAGGTCACCTACAAGGACGACCTGGTCACCGCTGCCGCCATGTATGTGGCTGCCCTGAACCTCTACGATCCGAGCCAGGCCGATGGCGACGCCACCGTGTTCCGTGCCGGTCTGACCAACAACAAGATCGATTAGTCCCATTCCTCGATTTTGTTGAGCCGGGGGCCGCTCGTGTCCCCGGCACCCCCCCCTGTTGACTTGGGGCCCGCGGTCGTTATCTCCCATGCTTCCTCAACGGTGGCGGGTCCTCGTCATGGTGCTCTGCATGTTCTAGCCACACGCGCATGCCGGAGCACATCTACTCATTGCGATCGTTTCACCTTTAGAAAGGACATTTCCATGGACGCCAAGTTTACCGAGCTCGTCGAGCAGCTGAACGGCCTCGATTTTAAGGGCATGTACGGCAGCGACTTCCTGCACACCTGGGACAAGACCACCGATGAGCTCAAGGCTCTCTACATCGTCGCCGACGCCCTGCGCGAGCTGCGCGAGAACAACGTTTCGTCCAAGATCTTCGACTCGGGCCTGGCCGTCTCCCTGTTCCGCGACAACTCCACCCGTACGCGCTTCTCCTTCTCTAAGGCCGCCAACCTGCTCGGCCTTGAGCTGCAGGACCTGGACGAGAAGAAGTCCCAGATCGCTCACGGCGAGACCGTCCGCGAGACCGCTACCATGATCTCCTTCATGGCCGACGTCATCGGCATCCGCGACGACATGTACATCGGCAAGGGCGACGCCTACATGGCCGAGGTCTCCGAGTCCGTGCAGCAGGCTTACGAGGACGGCGTTCTGGATCACCGTCCCACGCTCATCTCCCTGCAGTCCGACTCCGATCACCCCACGCAGTCCTCTGCCGACATGCTCTACCTCATTAACGAGTTTGGCGGCCTCGAGAACCTCAAGGGCAAGAAGGTTGCCGTTACCTGGGCCTATTCGCCCTCTTACGGCAAGCCGCTGTCCTGCCCGCAGTCGCTGATCAGCCTGCTGCCCCGCTTTGGCATGGACGTCACCCTGGCCCACCCCGAGGGCTACGACCTCATGCCCGAGGTCGTCGAGCGCGCCAAGGGCTATGCCGCCGAGTCCGGCACCACCTTTAAGCAGGTCAACACCATGGCCGAGGCCTTCGAGGGAGCCGACATCGTGATCCCCAAGAGCTGGGCTCCGTTTGCCGCCATGGAGAAGCGTACCAATCTGTACGCCGAGGGCGACGACGCCGGCATCGCTGCGCTCGAGAAGGAGCTGCTCGCCCAGAACGCCACCCATCAGGACTGGTGCTCCACGACCGAGCTCATGGAGAAGACTGCCAACGGCCAGGACACC
>OMCF01000492.1_pt1 | contig 15904 bp, 15 predicted proteins | sample 1673791 | NCBI WGS metagenome assembly OMCF01 (sample SAMEA103958127, study PRJEB25191) | human gut metagenome | biome: human-associated habitat [ENVO:00009003]; feature: intestine environment [ENVO:2100002]; material: feces | place: Germany | collected 2013/2015
CGAGCCTGCGCGTCAAGCTCCCAGAGGGTGTGTTCGATATGACGACGGAGGTACATGGGGTGTATGGAGAATAAAAAAAGAGGAATGGATTTCTCCGTTCCTCCTGAATGGGTAGGATTTAATTCAGACAAAGTCAATTTTTAACTGCTTTCCGAGCCCAGCCGCAATTCTTGCCAGTGTATCGATTGTGGGACTTGCAGAGCCGTTTTCGATCCGGCTGATATTGGACTGCCGGATCCCGGTCTTTTCAGCAAGCTCTTTCTGCGTCATATTACAGGCAAGCCGCGCAGCGATCACCGCGCGAATCGCTTCGTATTCCGGCCGCTGCGCTTCATATTCAGCAGCAAACGCAGGATCTTCCATTTGCTGTGCAAGATAATTCTTGAAATCACTCATAGCAATGACTCCTTTCATAGTCTGCCTTATATTTACGGGCAAGTATCAGTTCTGATTTTGGGGTTTTCGTGGTCTTTTTTACAAATCCATTTGTAATAACAATCGTATGATTGACCACAAAGAAATAAAATAGTCTGGAAATGTCACTCGCAAATTTGATCCTAAGCTCAAACAGACCGTCTTCTAACTGTTTGGAATATGGCTCACGCAGTTGATTTCCGAACTCTTCTAAAATCGAAAGACTATGCAATGCTTTCGCGCGCATCTTTGTATCCAGCGAGTCCAGAAACTCCGCTACCGGTTTTGTGCCATTCGGTAATTGATAAAACTCGATTTCAAACATACGCGCACCTTCTCTCTGCACACGATCAGTATATTCCTTTTATGATATATTGTCAAGTCACTACGAACAATGACCGCGCTATATGGCGTTAAAAAAGGCGGGAAATTCTTCCCGCCTGTGGCTAGGACGCGATTGCCTTCCCGTACTCATACAGCGTATCGCTCGGCAAGTCAATTTCATCGTTCCAGTACACACAGGTACGGCTCGGATCAAGCTGTACCTGATTGAACAGACCGTGAATCGTCGCCAAATCGCGATAGCTCTCGATCTGCTCCATATCATCTTTTACATCATACAAAACCTTGCGACCATCATCAAACACAATGCGTAGGCAATAATCCGGCATGGGTCTTACTTCTTTGATTCTTGGCAGCATAACAGCACCTCCATTACAGCGGCGGCAGCTTCTCCAGCTTCTGCGTATCCCACATTTCAAGCAGCTTCTCCTGATTGGGACTCATCCATTCCTGAACAAGCTGCTGCGCTTTTGCTGGGAGGTCGCCCTCCGTCATTTCCATGCAGTACCGTCCTATCTTTATTATATCCAAAACCCGAATAATTTCAAGGAGGTCACATCACTTGAAAAAGAACCGCAAGAACAAACCCGCCCCACCGCCCGGTTTTCCGCCGGAGTCGGAGCAGCCCGTCGAGGAGCAGCCAAAGAAACAGCCATTTCTCAAGCGGCTGCTGTTCGGCGAGGATACGCCGGATCTGAGTGAGCTGGAGGCAGGCTCCACGACAATCTTGGATATCCTTTCGCCCACAAGCGTGGACACCAAAAGCCGGGACTACATCGTAGTGGACGGCATTTTTCATGCCTATCTTTACATCACGGGCTACGGGTATTCCACGACCGTCGGCGCAAGCTGGCTGGCTCCGCTGGTCGAGGCCGGCGAGGGCGTCAGCATTTCGTTCCACTTTGACAAGCAATCCAAAGAAAAAATTCTGGCGAAGATCTCGCAGCAGACCATGATGAACCGCAGCCGGATGCGTGACGTTGCGGATACCCGGCAGGACTTCGAGGAGCTGGACAGTGCCATATCTTCCGGGATGTACCTAAAGGACGTGATGAACCGGCAGGGCGAGGATTTTTATTATATGCACACGCTCATTGAGGTCACGGCGTCTGACGCGGAAACGCTGGAGCATCGCGTCACGGCGGTTGAAAAGCTGTGTGTCTCCGTGGACATGATCGCCCGCCGCTGCGAGTACAAGCAGGAGCAGGCATTTTTGTCCATGCTGCCAATTCTCTACCTCGACCCGGACATTGAACGCAAATCGCGCCGCAATGCGCTTACCAATGGCGTAGCGGCGGCGTTCCCGTTTGCGTCCTATGAGTTGTCTGACCGGAACGGCATTTTTCTCGGTCTCAATATGTACAACCGCTCACCGGTCTTTCTGAACCCCTATGACGACTATAAATATACGAACGGCAACATCTGGATCGGCGGCTCGTCGGGTGCAGGTAAGACGTTCACGCTCCAATGCGTCGGCGGGCGTCTGCGGCAGCAGGGCAAGCGCGTCATTTACATCATCCCGAAGAAAGGCCACGAATTTCGCCCGCGCTGCGAACAGCTCGGCGGTCTGTATCTGCGGATGTCCCCGTCCTCGCCGGACTGCCCGAATATCATGGCGATCCGCAGAAAATCGCTCGACACCTACGCAGGCCTCAAGGGGCTTGCCTCCCGAGACGATTCCGTGCTGGCAGATAAAATCTCCCGGCTTATCATCTGGTACAGCCTGCAGAAGCGCGATCTCAGCGACGAAGACCGGAACTATCTGGACACGTCGCTGGTCGAGTGTTACCGGCGGTACGGCATCACGTTTGACAATGCTTCCGTTCTGAACGAAGACGGGAGCTTCTGCGAAATGCCTGTGCTTGCAGACTGGTACGACGTGCTTCAGGAAAGCGCGGATACGCGGCATCTGGCCGTCGTGCTGGCGCGGTATGTGACCGGCTCGGCCTCCGCGATGGGCGGCCGGAATGAGATCGACCTCGACAACAAATATATCGTCATTGACACATCGGGTATGCCGGACGACCTGCTCCTGCCCGGTATCTTCTGGGCAACGGACATTGCGAACGACCTCATTTCAAGTGCGGGCGGGCAGCTTTCGGCACTGATCTCAGACGAGCTCTGGTCGCTGGTCGGCGCAAACTCCAACCCACTGGCGGCAGGGTACATTCAGGAAATGGTCAAGACCATCCGCGGCCTCGGCGGTATCGCCATCACATCCACACAGGGTATGCAAGACCTGTTCTCGCTGGATAACGGCAAATACGGCAAAGGCATCCTGGATTCCAGCCGCATCAAGATCGTCATGCAGATGGAAGAACAGGAGGCGCGGCTGATTCAAAATGTCCTGAATCTCTCCGAGGAGGAGGTTCGTCAGATCACAAGATTCCGCCGCGGCGAAGGGCTTCTGTGCATCGGGTATAACCATGTACCCATCGCTTTTTACGCGACGCAGAAAGAATATGACGCCATTACAACATCCCCAACAGATTTGTTAAAGAGAAAGGAACAAGACAGATGAACGAAGAACGCTTTGCAAAGGAAATGAAGAAGATCCAGTCGGTCGTCAGCCGGGCTTTACAGAAAGCCAATACGCTGACGGCGCTTGCGGACGGCGGTAAAATGAGCCGCGAGAAATTGCAGCTCACGCTGGAGGAAACCGCGTATTTCTTTGAATCCGCGACGCTCTATCTGCGCGCCCTCTGCGAAACACAGATGCCGGGCGCTGGCGGATACGGGCGGCGCGACGGGCTGGAGTTCCAGCTTCCGTCCGGGCACATCGAGATCGCGGGCGCGGGCTGGGTGCATATGCAGATCGACACGCTTCTTCCTCACTGCCGGTATATGCCCGCGACTTGGCTGACGGATACCGTGCGGCAGCTTTTGAGCGCGTATATGCAGCACACGAATTTCCGGCTGCATTTCAAGCAGATGCTTTTGGTGATCGACGAACACAGTGACGTGGATGGGCGGCATGTATTCGATCAGGACAACAAGGGGTGGAAAGCCGTGAGCAATGCGCTCAAGGGTCTGGTCATTGACGATGACGACCAGTACCATCTATCCGTCCACATGATGTCCAGCCGCAGCGCGGAGAATGTCTGCCATATCAGCCTGGTGCTGTCGGAATCGGAGGAAGAATTTTTCCGGTTTCATCGAAAAGGGATCGCATACCGGCCGTTGGAGCCATCCGTTACCCTGTGCTCCGCGACTTCATTTTGCCTTGTCTGAGGCTCGGACAGACCCGATGGGTCAAATCGCTTGTAATTCCATGCTTTTTCGTAATTTGAAGCGTCTGGTGGACGGCAAAAACCCGGCATCTACGGCTACCCATCGGTCAAGCAGGCAAAAGTCACGCAGAAGCACCGAAATTGTGGTTGCGCCGGAACCGGCGCAAGCGCAGTTTCGGTGCCTCGCAGGAAAATGGGAACTGCCATGATTTTTACGACCCGCGACCTTGATATCCTGCGCTTTCTCCGCTGGTGCCGCTTTGTGCTGGCGGAAGATCTGACCAATGTGTTTTCCAAGATTGAGGTTCAGAATCTTGAAATTCTCCGCCTGATAAAACTCTATTTGCCCGCACAAGCCTACACACTGACTGCTTCCGGGAATCGACTGCTCGAAGCTGCTTTTCCAAAGCTCCCTGCCGCAGTTGCTCCGGCTTACAAAGCCGCTGATACCATACGCCGCATCCGGCAAGCAAAGCTGATGCTCACCGTATATCATGCGGGCGTTTCCGTTTTTACGACAGATGTTTCCGCGCTGTGCGAACAGGCGATGTTCCTCCCCATGATTGCCCGTAATCGCGGCGCCAATCCGTGGGGCAGCACCCGTGTGGCGGCGCTGCTCCATACCGGCAACCTCATGTGCGCGATCCACTGGGTCAGTCCCAATATCGGCTGCGTTGCGCTGACGGATGAGCTGACCGCTTTCCAGAATCACACGGCGGCGATCCCCGCAAAGCAGCGCGCCATAATTTTTGCCGCGTCCAGCTATGAGGAAATCCTTTCCGAGCTGGATACCGTGCAAGAGAAGCAAAACACGCGCCTGCAAACCTACCGCGAGGTCTACGACTGCCTGAAGCTGCCGCTCTTTCTGCTGCCGTGCAACGACACGGGCTGCTTGCAGCTCCGCATCATGGGTGTTCCAAATTACCGCGAACTTCTGGCGAGAATCATCCTGAAGTCGCATTACGTTCCACCGCCCGCTGGTCAACCGATGTACGATGCTCTGTATCAGGGCGTCCCATTCGTCATGGCGGCGGATATGGATCTGCGGCGCATTGACGCGGCGGTGGAAATGGCCCGTTCGGATGGACTTCCTCAAATCGCGCTGGCCGCACTGCCGGAGCAGGTGGAATCTGTCCTGAACCGCCGCTACCGCGAAACCGGAAAAGCGCGTGTCTTTACCATTACGGATGCGGCGCTGCGGGAGCTGCTTGGAAGCACCGCGCCATACGCGCCGCCTGACCTGCCATTTTACACATCGGAAGGAAGTGTTCTGGATGTTCCGCCTCTCAAAGCTCCTTGAAAAGCTGGAGGACAAACTGGATGCGAGATTCAAAAGCTGGCTTGCCCGAAACAAAGCCAAGCTGCCTATGCGCATACCAGCCGTCATTGTCGGCTGGTATTTTTATGGGATGTTTCTCAATTCTCTGCGGCTTGGAATCGCTTCGACCTTTCACTCTGGCGAAGAAATCAAAAGCATCTGGGTGCTGAACCCCTTCAAAAACTTAGGAGCCGTCTTCACCGGCTTTGGAATTGTAACGACGCTGGTGATCATCCTGATCATCTGCCTCATCACGAAAAAGGGCTACATCTGGTTCTCCGGTTACAAATACACGCATGACCCGCGCGGGTTTGACATTCTCCCGGACGGTACGCATGGCACGTCCGGTTTTCTGACGGAAAAAGAAATGCGCGAGTTTTTGGAACTCTCGCCCGCGGGCAAGGCGGAGGGTATGATCCTCGGCAAAGTCAAAAAGCATCCGGACGATCCGGATGCTTACGCACTCTATGCCGCGCACCGGATGGTTGCCGGAGACAATAATAACTTACTCTGCATCGGCGCGCCGGGCAGCGGCAAGTCCAGAGGCTTTATTATCCCGTTCCTCATGGGCTGCGCAAAGCGCGGCGAGTCTGCGTTCATTACGGACGCCAAGGGAGAATTGTTTGAACGTCTTTCCCCGTATTTCAGGCAGCACGGCTTTTATGTGAAAGCGGTAAACTTTCTGGACATGGAGCACTCGGACGGATGGAACTGCCTGTACGGTCTGGACACCCAGCCGCAGCTCGTGCAGACGGTGGCCAACACGATCGTGCAGAACACGTCAGGACCGAAAGAAGCCAACGACTTCTGGAGCCGGGCGGAGCTGAACCTCCTGATGGCGCTCATTCACTATGTCGTCAATCTGCGCGATGCAAACGGGAATTTGCTCCCCATTGAACAGCGCGGACTCGGCGATGTGTACCGCATGATCGCGACGGAGAGCATTGAGGAGATCAACCGCAAGCTCGAAGCCCTCCCGCCGGAGCATCCGGCCAAATACCCACACGGTCTGTTCCTCAAGGCAAAGGAAAATCTCTGGGGCAACATCGTCATTGGGCTTGGCAACCGTCTGGCGGTCTTTCAGAGCCGTCTGGCGGACAAGATCACGCGCAACCACGATGTAGACCTCCTGCTCCCCGGCAAGCGGCCGTGTGTGTACTTTGTCATCATTTCCGCGCAGGACAGCGCGTACCGCTTTTTGTCCTCGCTGTTCTTCTCGCTGGCGCTGCCGCAGCTTTCGAACTTCGCACGTCTGCAATGCGCGGGCGGACGGCTGCCGGTTTTGACAAACTTCTGCCTTGACGAATACTGCAACATTGGCTATCTGGACGGCGTAGCGGACAGCCTGAACAGCATCCGCGGGTTTAATATGTCCGCGCAGATCGTCGTGCAGAGCCTTTCTCAGTGGCAGGAAAAATATCCGGGCAAGGAATGGGAAAATCAGCTGGCGACGTTCGACCAGACGCTCTACATGGGCTGCAACGATCTGACGTCGGCAAAGTACATTTCAGAGAAATGCGGCAAGGTGACGATCTCCGTTCTCAATAACCAGATGCCGATGATGCCGCTGTTCTCTCCTGTATATTCGTCCACGCGGCCGTACTCGCAGACGCGAAGCAACACGCAGCGCGATCTGATGAACCCCGATGAAGTTTTGCGCTTGGAAAACCGGAAGTGTCTGGCGCTGTTTAAGGGTCATAAGCCCGCGCTCCTCTACAAAATGACGCCGGAGGAGCTGCCGGACTATGCCGGTCTCACCACCTGCCGCGTCATTGACTACATCCCGGAATGGCGGAGAAACGAAGCCGAGACAGCGCCGCAAAAGCGGCCTCAAGCCCCAGCACAAAAAGAACCGTCAAACATCCCCAAACCACCCGTCAAAGAAAAGCAGCCAGACCGCAGCGAGCAGCCGCCCGCCTACGATCTGGCTGAGGATGATGAGATTGGAATGGTGGAGTGTACGGTGGAATCTATTCGCGGCTTATAATCGGATGATCTGGTCTTCATTGATCAGCAGCAGGTCATCACACTCTTTGCTGAATGCGAGCAGTCGGTCAGAAAAGCCGCTCTTGGAAAACAGACCATAGAGTACGTGATAGCCTTGCCGGATAAAGCTGTTCTGGAGATCAACCGAAGCTGCGACCTTTTGCTGCAGCGCCGTGAGGACAGGCAGATCGACCGGTTTTTGATGGTACTTGCATTCTCCGATAAACAGCCGTTTATTCTGGCGGTCAACCGCCGCTACATCGATCTCCGTGTCAGCATTCAGATCGTTATGCCAATACGAGCCGATTCGGGAGGGAACGAACGCAAGCTGTCCGCTCCGGCAAAGCTCTGCAAAGATGTTCTTGCAGACATCTTCATACGCAAACGCGACAAAGCTGCTGATAAAGGTCTTTTGCAGCTCGTCCAACACGATCTGCTGATTGTCCAGTTCCAGTTCTCCCTTATACGGATAGACATATCGGAACCAGAAGCGGGTAAAGTTGTCCGATACAAAATACAGTCCTTTTCGGGAATGCTCCGGATTCTTTTCCGTGATCGGCGTGTCCTTCACAACAAAGCCCAGCTCGGACAGTGTTGCCAGATACGGCGAGATGGAGGGACTTTCCTGCTCAAGAACGCCGCAGATCTTACTCAGCTTATGATTGCCGTCCGCAATGACCCGGATGATGGAGAAATAATTGATCGGCGTCTGTACCTCATCGCGCAGCAGGAAGTTTGGCTCCTCGTATAGAAATCCGTTTTTGGACAGCACGATCGAGCGGATCTGATCGATCAGCGGTTCCTGCTCGGTAAAGAACTCCAGATATTTCGGCACACCGCCGGTCAGCGCATATTGCTGGACAGCCTGATCGAAGGGTAAGGACTGCGCGGCATAGACCGCCGTAAACGGCAGAGGCATTAAGCGGATCTGCGCTGTTCTTCTGCCATAGAGCGGACTGTCATAGGAAAGCGCGTGCTTTTTCATCATCCCGATCAGCGAACCGCTGAGGATCAGCATGACATTGCTGTCCTGTAAAAACTCATCCCAGATATTTTGCAGAATGGACGGGAAGGCCGGGTTTGTTTTGACCATGTATGGAAACTCATCAAGCACGATCACCTTTTTCTGGTCCGGCTGGTATGTTGCGACCGCACGAAACAGGTCAGCCCAATCAGAAAACGTCACATTGCCAAGCAGCGCATTCCCAGTGGCTCTTGCGATCACACCGGCCATTCGCTTCATGCTCTGCGCCTCAACCTCCTCCGTGGCGAGGAAATATACGGCAGGCTTATCCTTGATAAATTCCTTGATCAGCCGGGTCTTTCCGACGCGCCGCCGACCATAGATCACAACAAAGCCGCCGTCACGACGATATTCCTGTTCCAGCGTCTGCAATTCACTTTGCCGTCCAATAAATTTCATTTCGGCTCACGTCCTTTAATATATTTTCAATTATGCTAATTCGAATTATGCTATTAGTATGGCAGACGATTGTAAAAAAGTCAATCGAAACTTCTGTTTTAGTGAAACTATCTGATTTGGAGGGAATCCCCATGAAAGCAGCCAAGCTGACCGAGCATCCAAGTTTCCGGCTTATGCGGCAGACGGACGTACAGAACGTCTGGCATATGCAGATGCCGCGATGGTTATTTTCCGACCCGCGATATGCGGATATGAGTCTGGACGCGAAAGTGACGTATACATTTCTTCTCAACCGCTTTCAGCTTTCACGGCGCAACGGCTGGGTAAATGATGCCGGTGAGGTGTTCGTGATCTTTCCGCGCAAGGCGCTGGCGAAGGAGCTTCGCATCTGTGAGCAGCGCGTCACGGCGGCATTCCGTAAGCTGGCGGAGCTTCAGCTCATCTGGGAAAAGCGCTGCGGCCGCGGCGACGCCAATCAGATCTATCTGGCCAGCGTCACGCCCATCGACGATCCCGGCTACGAATGTGCACCGTTCTGCTCTGAATCGTATGAATCCTGCGGTTCCAGAACCGCGGATTCTGCGTTTCTTGAAGCGGAAGAACCACAGGATGTGCCGCCCCAGAACCCCGAAATCCCCGCCTTTAGAACCGCAGCTTCTGATGTTCCAGAACCACAGGATCCGGGCGCAAGTAATACTGATTTTAGTCAACCTGATACAGCTTTCTCAAATGTCAGTCTATCCGTACCTTCGGAGGACGGGCCGGCGGACGATGAAAAAGAGCTCACGGGCATTCTGGATGCTTGTGAGCTTTCGTATTTCGAGCCGGAGGTAGCGCGTGTTTTTGAGAACGCCATTGAGCGGCTTTTCTACTCGGACAACCTGCGCATCGGGCAGGCTGTTCTGCCGCGAAGCAGGGTGCGGTCACGGCTGCACCGGCTGAACTATTTCGTTTTGCAGGAAGCGGAGATCAAGCTGCACGCGAACCGGAATGTGCCGGTCAGGGATTCTACGAAATACGTTATGTCAACTATCTACAACTGCATCACGGAAACGGAAAGTGACCTGCTGGTCGATCCGTACCTCAATTCGCTGCGTTCGCCGCCGGGAAAGGGGCGAGGCTGATGCTGCTGACGAAACAGCAAAAGTATCTGCTTGCGGCACTCGAAAAGCTCGGCTGCGCGGAGCTGCGGCAGCTTGCCGCGCTGCTGCAAAAGACGTTTGCCTTTTCATCGATTGACAATGCCGTGCGCGTAACCGCTGCCTGTGTGCGGCAGATGCAGATGGGCGGACTGCTGCAAATTTCCGACAACATCGTCAGTCAATGCGAAGAATGGGCAATTCCACAGCGGATTGAAGCCATTGACGTGATGCTGGAGCTGTCCGCGGCGCAGCCGGAGAGTTTTTATGCCGTAGACAGACATATCCTGCTCCGCTTTTCGCTTGGAGAACCCAGCTTCAAGCAATTCGTCATCGTGTCCGGCAGTGATCCGCCGCCGGAGCATGAGATCCAGCAGGACAAAAAGATCATTGCTCTGCTGCCTGATAGCATCAAGCCAGAGGCGTTTTCATACACCAGACCCGTCATTTTTGCGATCCGGCAAGAGAGCGGCACACACCGCTTCTTTGCCAGAAAATAATATTTACAGGAGGAATTACATATGCCCAGAAAGAAAGCTGAACCCGAAGTGCTGCAAGAAGAAACTGTGCAGCCGGAAATCACCGACATTGAAGAACTCACCCCCGCAGAACAGCCTGCATTAGAGACACAAATCGAAGAACCCGTGCAGCCATACGGCGAAGAAGAATCGAGCGCTGCGGAAGAACCGCCAGACCCAAGTGAACCGGAGAAGAAGTCCTTCTATGATCTGGACTTCCGTGCGCTCGACCAGGATCTCTCGCCGGAGCAGCGGCAGGAGTGGAACACGATCTACGCCTCTTTCCGCAGCCGAAGCGTCATGCGCGGCACGATCATCGGCGTCGATCCGCATTCCATGACCATCCGCAGCGCACAGACCGGCGAGGTAGAAACAAAGCGGATGTACTGCGCGGTCATTGTGCCGTTCCGCGCCCGCATTTTGATCCCGGAAACGGAAATGTGGGCAGAAAGTGAAGAACGCCCAGCGTTCGTTTTACGGAACATGCCGGGCGCTCAGATCGATTTTGTCATTACGCATGTGGATCGTGAAGCGGGCTTCGCTATCGGCTCCCGCCGTCTGGCGCTGGCGTCCCGGCGCTATTTCTTCTCCACGCAGCCGCTCCACCAGCCGGGCAGCCGCGTGCCGTGCCATGTGCTGGCCGTCGGCCCGCGCCGGTGTCTGGTCGAGTGTTACGGCTACGACGTGAATCTTTCGCAGCGCGATATGAGCTATGCTGCTATTCCCGACCTGCGGGAGCAGTATCATCCGGGCGATGAGCTGACCTGCGTGGTCAAGCAGTTTGACCGCAAGGCTGGTAACTTGGAGATCTCCGTCAAGGAGACCGTTCCAAACCCCTTCGACGAAGCCAGCCTGCGCCACCCCGTCGGCTGCCGCCGCAGGGCAAGCATTGCGGGCAAATACGCCGGCGGCGTGTTCTGCAACCTCCCTGACGGCGCTGTCGTCATGTGCCGGTATTCGTTCCATTACGAGGACTCGGATTTCAAAACCGGCGATACCGTCATGGTCGTGATCCAGCGGTATGACGAGGGGAAGAAGCAGATTTTTGGAAAAATCGTTGGTAAATAAGTGCTTTACGTTGATATGGGCAAAAGAATGCCGTCTCGTTATAAAACGAGACGGCAATGGCAGTAAGTTTGATTATGGGCTTCATACAACGAAATAAGCAAACTCATTTCGCCATAAACGTATACCGAAGTTCATCGAGCAACTTGCCCTCCCAATCCTACCATGCTTATATTATATGATTGAACGTCCATTGTCAAGCCCCCAAATTTATGGTACGGAGTATCTTTGAGGAATTACTTTGAACCCGTATTTATCGCGCAGTCCAACTCCGCCATTATATGCCTGCCTTAATACGGTCTGCTTAAACGAATCGTGTTTGGGTGGCATTCTCGCTGCTGAACGTGCCATTGTGTTTGGAATGAAATCGGCAAGTTGTAGTCCGGCAAGATTTTCATTCTTTCCGCAAAACTCAATATCTCCAATATGTGTTTGAAAAAAGTGAGGGGTGTAATACATTGTTCCAAGGGCTTCAAGTTCATAAAACCGCTGCCTAAGTGGCTGATTTCCCGGTTCTTGGAGTGATTCATAACAGATGTCTCCAGTCGCCGTATTATGCTTTAGAAAATGGCAGTAATTTTCAAGGAGCATTTGCAATGCAATGGTTAGCTTCGGGTTTGTTTCACCAGGATATAGACGAGACAACTCATCACTATTAACACAAACCCCATTGTTGTAATAGAGTGCATTTTAATAAGTTTTGACAGACCGGCATATAGTTTTTCTACCGTTCCATTTGCTCTGAATATAGTATAACATGGATCATTTGAACGGCCGGACTTGTTTGCTTCTGTAATTTCTTTTTCGTGTAAAATATGGGTCGTTGCCTGTTGATCTCCTGCCCACAGGCTTAATTTGAGCGCATTTAACTCTTGTGCAACAGCAACCTCACTACTGGCATTCAGAATAACGCCACCGACAACAAAAAAGGACGATCCAGAAGCATTGCGTGTTTCGCTCTCATCAAGATACAATCTATAATGTGCCATACTGACCACCATAATTCGAGTGATTTATATATAGTGTAGTATAGCTGATTCGCCCATCTATTTCAATGATTTTATTGTAACTAGACGAAAACTGGACGAAAAGGCCCCCTCTCCTGTGTTGCTACCAATAGTATTCACAATCCGCGTCCAAGCAGTGGTGCTTCATCGTATAGGTATTTCCTTTGCAGCCTCGGATGGAGAATTGCTCGTTCTCGCTGAGTGTCACAATATTTGCTGAACCACATACCGGACAAATTACGGGATATAGGTCTTTTTTCTCGACCTCGTCCGGAATATCTGCCAATTTGTATTTTGGCACATGCGTGATTTGTCTGGACGTAATGCGTCGGCAGCCAAGAACCCATTCCTTTTTGCATCGCTCAGTTAAAAGAATTTGCTGTGCGCCACCAGAGAGTATCGTTCCACTTTTCATTTTCACCGGCGCAACGATTCCAAGATAAAATTCTGTCCCGGCAGGAACGAGCAATTTTTCCTCATACATTTTTGTGTTAAACCACTCTGGTGCCAGCGCCAGCCTGTTTTTCACATCGATCATAGACTCGGCAAACTCTGTTGAAATAAACCGGCCTGTTGCCCACGCTCCCGCGATTTTACCGGAATCCTTTTTAACCGCGCCAAATGCGCGATACAAAATCAGGGGAGCTGTCGTTATATAGGACTCATAAGATTGATTGAGAAAGCTATTCAGATCGTCCATATCTGTTATCGCGTTCAGATTTACTCTTTCAATTCTTCCGGTCAGATCCGTCCTATGTTGAGAGCAGAAAGAACCAGGTTCATAGGTCGTAAGCGCATCATAATCACAACAGAACATATGCTTTCCTCCATACATTTGTATGCGTATAAAACCCTCAAGAAAATACACAGGCCGCTGCAAGAGAATTTATTATTTCTCTTGATTCTTCCGCTTCAAAATCTTATCCTGCAAGAATGCGATCTGGATCAGCTCCTCCGGCGTTACATCAAGCGCGTCGGCAATGTTGAAGAACGCTTCCATGGAGAACGCACGGACCATATTCGGTGCTTCGATCGCGCTCAGATGAGAGCGGCTGATGCTTGCTTTTTCGGCTAACTGTTCCTGTGACATCCCGCGCATCTTCCGCAGGGAGGAGATCGCAATGCCCATCTGGATAAATCGGTCCCGGTTTTTGAAGCTGATTTCGTCTTTGCTCATAGCAAACGCCCCCTTCTGTGAAAATTATAGAAGCTGCGGCGTCTTGGTTCAGCTTCGTCTATAAAGCGATTGACTTATTTATAGAGCGTTATATAATTATATTATGCAATTCGCTAAAATATACGGCATATATGCTTTATAATAGACATTCAGAACATGGGATGAAGTCAGGATGGGAGAGGAGCGGCTATGATCTGTGCGCTGATCGGAGACCGGACGATTGGGAATCTGGCGGAAGGCCATCTGGAAGACCGGCTTCGTGTGCTGATTGAGGAACGGCACGTCTCCGCGTTTGTCATGGGCTATTTCGGCCCGTTTGAACGGCTTGCGCTCCGCGTGATCCGGCGCTTGCAGCAGGACTATCCGCTGCTGGACTATACGGTGATCCTGTGCGGGCCGCGAAAAGAGACGCCGGCAGATCCGGAGCTTGACTATCTGCACACTCTGTACCCGCAGGGCTGCTGGCTCTGGCCCGGACGGATCGGGTTGACGCGGAAGCTGTGCTATCTTGCATCGGCGTCGGACATGATCGCCTATTATGATGATACAGAGCAGCGCAGGGCCGCCAGCTGGATTCGCCGCGCTGCCCGGAGAAAGCGGCCAAACAATACACCACTTGCGTAATCCGCAAGTTTACACCCGCCTGCCGCTGCGCTACAATCAATCTGTATTCAGGTCAGAGCAGATTAAGGGCGGAGCAATTTCAGGGCGGAGGTGAAAACTTGGGGACAGGTATGCCCCGGTTCCGCGCGCAGGCCAGTGAATACCAAAATACAAAAGGACCAGTAAGACCGTAATTGCCGCTTGGCAGTTACGGCCTTTTTGCGTCCAAAAACGATGGAAGGAGTGAAACCATGAATGCCAGAGAAAAGCAGACTCATGCCAATCAGCTATTACAATCCCAAGCAGGAGATCCGTCTCAGCGCGTATGCGGACACGATCGTCCTTGAACCGGACGGACGCGAGCAGCATCTTCGGGCGATCCGCTTCGGCGGGTATCCGGAGATGGTGCGCGCCATGTCGGATGCGATCTATGCCGGCGCGACGCTGGAAACGGAATTTGCCGGTGAACCAGCCATGCTCGCCTGCGAACCAAAGAAGTACGAATGCCATCTGAGCCACGACGGAATTTACGCCGAGGCGACCATCCTCTCGCTGGACGATGCGGACACTGCGGCAAAAAAGGACGAAGATGCACAGGCGGACGGTCAGACAAATGTAGAGCTGCCGCCGCGGAAGTGCGTTCTTTTTTGCCCGACCGGAGACCGGCAGGCGCTGTGTGAAGCGCTGGACCGGAAAACGGCTGTGCCGCTTATCCCGGAGTTTCAGGACTATGTTCTGGACGAATTGCAGCGGCGCAGACTTCTCAAGCCGCTGCGCGTCATCTCCATCCGGGAACGGCTGGAGGCGTGGCTGCTGCTGTGCAAGAAGGACGACGCCAATATCGTCAAGGTGCTGGAGGATGGCCTGAAAAGCGGCGCAATTCGTATTCCCGGAACAGTTCAGAACCTCAACGGCTTTGACAGTGTGCATTCTGTCACCAGCTACCTAAGCGCGTTCGGCGTGACCGTCGCAGAGCGTATCCGAGAGCAATTCCAACCGTTGTTTGACCCTGCCGCGGAGCAGCTTTCCCCGGAGGTTCTGCGCATCAACGACTATATCCGCGCACACGCAGGCTACAGCCTTTACCCGGCGCAGCTTGCTGTCGCGGAATCGGTCAAGCGCAAGCTCTCGGAGGGAAAGTCCGCGTTCATCGTGGCAGAGTGCGGCAGCGGCAAAACGAAGATCGGCGCGACCGCGCTGGCTGCGTATCAGGCGCAGAAACGGAAAAAGACGTTCAACATTATTCTTTGCCCGTCGCACGTTGCGAAGAAGTGGGTACGCGAACTTGCCGAAACGCTGCCAGAGACTGCGGGCGTCATCGTCCGCAGCATTACAGAGTTGGACAGCCTGTACGCACAGTACCGGCAGGGCGATAAAAGCATCTACGCCGTCATCAGCAAGGAAAAGGCACGAGACGGCTATATGCGCCGCCCGGCGGTTCTGTTTGACGCGCGAAAAGGCGCGTTCCGCTGCCCCGGCTGTGGTTCCGTCATAGAATTGCCAAGCAGCGACGATACATACGACTGGGTGACCGCGAAACCGGAGGCGTTCCGCATGGAAAACCGGCGCAATCATCAATGTATGAATTGCGAAAGTCCCTTGTGGACAGCGGTGAATCCAAGCGTCCCGTCTCCGTGGGTCAAGATTCCGGAATACGGCTGGGTGCATCGGAAGCTGGCAGT
>OMCF01000493.1_pt1 | contig 15900 bp, 20 predicted proteins | sample 1673791 | NCBI WGS metagenome assembly OMCF01 (sample SAMEA103958127, study PRJEB25191) | human gut metagenome | biome: human-associated habitat [ENVO:00009003]; feature: intestine environment [ENVO:2100002]; material: feces | place: Germany | collected 2013/2015
AATTACTAAAGCAATATAATAGGAGCAAACCATACAAAAAAGTGAGCCGAGCGCATTATCCTTTGCGCTTCGACTCGCTTTTTCTTTTCCGGGCTGTATCACAGCCCCATTTTCACACTCACTTCTCCCCATCAGGTCTGAACGTATGCTCCTTGAACGCTATACAGTTTCCTCCTATACGCTTTGCAACATTCTGCGAACGCATAGCCCTTTCGTATATATCGTCATATGTATCACCCGGCATACCCCTTGCGGCACTGACCGTAACAGTTACACTATGATAGCGCTGTGCCTCGGGGAACGATATCTTCATATCCCTCACAGCACTTCTTATCTCTTCACTGAGCACTATAGCTTCCTTATCAGTCTTTACAGGCAGACAAACAAGTATCTTGTCGCTTTCGTAGCGGCAGGTTATATCCGTGCGTGATTTTGATATTATCTTGACGCAGTTTGCCACATTCGCAAGCACCTCGTCTGACTTTTCTGTGCCGTAAAGCCTGTTGTACTCTGCAAAGTTATCTATATCAACAAGTAAAAGCGCAACGCTGTTACCCGTCCTTAAAAGCTCAGTTGCCTTTTCTATGCCGTACGCCCTGTTATAGAGGTCTGTACGGCTGTCCATGACCGCCGACATCTTCATTCTCTGCCTGTCGTCCTTTATCCGCTTTGAGTTTATCATTCTTGCGGTATAAAGGCTGTACATCGAGCAGGATATAAAGAAGCCGAGGAGCGCCAGTCCCCACACAGTAAAGGGATAATAACCCGATACATTGTTCATACAACAGAGTATTGTGTACCACACCGGGATAATTCCGAGGAAGAATGCCGATGCGGCAGGCGCAAACACGGGAACTGCGGCAAATACCATAACAGTCACAGCCGTCTGTGAAAGTCCCGATGCTCCGGCGGCGCACCCCGTAACCTTTATACAGTAGGATATAAGATACAGCCCCCAGAAAACATATGGATAATATGACGGGTATTTACCGCTGAAATAAAAGCCGAAGCCGACACCGCACACTGCGGTGAACAGTATCAGAACCTCACCCGCTATCTCCGCCGAGCCGCCATCGGTGATTATTCCCTCAAATATTACCGAGAGGAACGTACACAATATCATTATAAGCGCCGCTATCGGTATAATGCGGCAGTTATAGCGTGAAATACAAGCATCAAGCAGGCTTTTGCCGCTCTTTCCCTCTATCTTCTGAGTAGAAAACTTTGCCGCAGTTGCCATAGGCAGGCGGTTCTTTATTTCGTTTGCTCCGAGTGAAAACAACTCTGTTACTTTCATTATTTGTTATTCCTTTCGGGAATTATCCTCACCGTTATCCGCCGGTTCGGTGAAATTTCTTCCGCAGTGCTCACAGAAGGACGAATTGCCGTTTATCTTTGCGTGGCAGAACGGGCACTCGTCATAATGCTCAAGCTGAACGCTTCCGTCATCGCCCGAGTAATCCTCAATTTCAAGGTTATCCGTAAACAGGCTCTTACGCTTTCTGAAGTAAATATAGTTAAGCAGTGATATGACACCCGAAAATACTACGCTCACTATTATATTTCTGACAGCGCCGCCGAATGTATAAACCTCAGGATTGACCATAACATTAAGACACCCTGACATAAGCTGTCGCACGCCGTTGATAACAGGAACAGAGATCAGAAAAGCTACTATCAGATTATATCCCGACACTGCGAGCGTCCCCATTCTTTTGAATACAAGCACACACAGCACAAGAAGATAGACCGTTACCAGAAAATCCGCTACGGTGATTATCGTGAATAATTCCATATTTATTCCGGGATTGGCGGACTGTATCTTTTCGATGGCTTCGGGATTGTTAATTGCGGCGGCTATAAGAATATAACTGATTATACCCGATATGCAGTTTATGATATTGAGTATCATCGACACATATCTGAAAAATTTAAACCACTTCAGCGGCAGCGGATAATAATCCATTCTGCGCCGCACCATATCTTTTCTTAAAGCTTTTTCGTTGTTTACGTTTGTGTTTTCCATTTTGCTACGTCCTTTCAATCACTGAAAAGGCTCCTTCTGTTTTTGAAATATCTTAAATTCAGAATGAGCCATACTGCCATAAATACTACTGAGAAAATTGCGAAAAGTATATTTGTTATGCTGACTTCATAGCCGTCAACACCACTGAACAGTGCAACTCTGAAAAGCTCGCTTGCCGAGGTGCTGACTGCGTTTACCGCAGAAGTATAGATGAGGAAAAATTTAAGGAAACCGTAAGATCTTTGCGTCAGCTCGGAAAGCTGTCTGAACATTATAACGCAAAGAGGAACAACAGCCGCAAGCAGTACCGACATTACGATATTGTATGCAATAAAGCCGGGTATTGCGGCGGCATTTGCCTGTTTTAGCACTTCATCACTGAATGACGCAAATACCGATACAACGCATACTATAGCCGAGTAGCCCGACATAACAGCCTACAGTACCGTTATCACGGTCTTGAATATCCTAAACCATGTTATCGACAGCGGGCAGTCATACAGCTTAGTGTTCGCATAGCGTATTCTGTCACTACGGCTGTTTATTACGGGTTTCTTAGGTTCATTCTTGTACGAACTATTCTTTCTCTTTGCTTTTGACATCTCTTGTCGGTTTCCTTTCATTTGCCTGAAATAATCAGATTATTTATCCGCCTGCTCCGCCTTATCGGAATGTGCGCAGGTTATATTGACAAGGCACTTTCTCGGACAGACTGATACGCAAGTGCCGCACGAGGTACACTTGTCATAGTCGATCACGGCGTGGTTATCTGCAACAACTACAGCGCCCCGGGGACACTTTTTCTCGCATATCTTACAACCGATACAACCATTGGTACATACCGTTCTTGTGACCTTGCCGCTGTCCTTTGACGAACAACGCAGAGCGACCGTGCTTGTTTCTTTTCGGAGGAATATAAGGTGGTTCGGACAGGCGGTAACGCACTTTCCGCAGCCGCCGCACTTAGCGGGGTCGACCACCGCAACGCCGTCTGTTATCGTGATCGCATCATTACCACAAACCGCTGCGCAGTCGCCGTATCCAGCACAGCCGAAACGGCACTCGCCCTTGCCGTTGTAGAACTTCTCAACAGCGGCGCAGGACTTTGTTCCCGTAAAGACAAATCTGTCCTTAGTCGCTTTTTCACAGCCATTACAACGCACATAGGCTACCTCACGGATAAACTCTCCGCCCTCAGTGCCCATTATCGCGTTTATCTTCTTCATGACCTCTGCGCCGCCGGGCTTACAAAGGTTAGTCGGCGCGCCGTCATGAGCTACAGCGGCGGCATAGCCCGCACAGCCCGAATAGCCGCAGCCGCCGCAGTTTGCACCGGGAAGCGCCTCTGTTATCTTTGCCTCGGTTTCGTCTGTCTTTACAGCCAGCACCTTTGACGCTATCAGCAGTAATATACCCGAAAGTGCGCCGAAGCCGAGAAATATAAGTATAGGTAAAATATATTCTTTCATCGTCTTTCCTTTCGCTTAACCGCCGAAAATTCCGTCAACAACACCGCCGAAGCCTATGAAAGCAAGCGATACTATCGAAGCCGCCATAAGCGTTATCGGTGCGCCCTGAAGCGCCTTGGGTATGTCACAGCGTTCAAGTCTGGAGCGAACGCCCGAGAATATTATCATTGCTATCATAAAGCCAAGACCCGCACCGAACGAGTTTACAACACTCTCCAAAAGGTTATAGTCCTTTGTAAGGTTGAGCAGTGTAACACCGAGAACGGCACAGTTTGTGGTGATAAGTGGAAGATACACGCCGAGCGACTTATAAAGCGGCGGCATATATTTTTTCAGCACCATTTCAACAAGCTGAACGAATACGGCTATTACAAGGATAAACGCTATCGTATTCATATACTCTATTCCGAGCGGAACAAGTATTCCGTAGTAGATAGGATAGGTAACAAGGCTTGCGCAGACCATTACGAACGTAACCGCCGCGCCCATACCTATCGAGCTGTCAAGCTTCTTTGATACGCCGAGGAACGGGCAGATACCTAGGAATTTCGATAATACAAAGTTTTCGGTAAGTATACCTGTCAGCAGTATTATCATCAGATTTTTTGCGATTTCCATTACTGCTCACCTCCGTTACCTTTTGCCTTGTCGCAAGCTCCGGGACAGCCCTCTGCGTTAGGGCAGTTGTGGCAGCCGATCTCACGGGGCTTTTTCTTCATAAGGCGGTTTACTACTGCTATAACGACACCGAGCACGAAAAATCCGCCTGCGGGGAGGATAAACAGCGTCATAGGCTCAATAAATTCAGGCATTATCGTAATGCCGAACCACTGTCCCGAGCCGAATATCTCACGGACAGAGCCTACAAGCACAAGCGTCAGCGTAAATCCCAGTCCCATTCCAAGTCCGTCCATTATTGACGGAATTACCTTGTTTTTAGATGCGAACATCTCCGCTCTGCCGAGAATGATACAGTTTACGGTAATAAGACTCAGGTACATACCAAGGCTTGAATACACATCGGGGGCAAACGCCTGGAGCATAAGGCTTACAAACGTTACAAATCCCGCTACTATAACTATATATGCAGGAAGTCTTACCGTATCGGGGATAACTTTTTTAAGCAGTGAAATTACTATGTTTGAACATACAAGTACAAACGTTGTGGAAAGTCCCATTCCTACACCGTTTGCCGCCATTGTGGTAATGGCGAGTGTCGGACACATACCGAGAAGCATTACCATATTCGGGTTCTCTTTTATGAGTCCTTTGGTAAACTCTTTCCAGTTACTCATTCGGCTGTACCTCCTTATCCATCACCGAGTATGCCTTTACGGCAAGATTTACAGCTTTCGCCATACCTTTTGAGGAAAGCGTAGAGCCTGTAATTCCCTGTACCTCGTTTTCGTTTTTCGGTTCTGACTTGACTATCGATATATCTGACTTAACGCCGTAGAACCTCTGCAGAAATGCGTCATCGTTTATCTTTGAGCCAAGACCCGGAGTTTCGCCGAGTGCGATAATACTGATACCGCTTACCGCACCGTTTTCATCAATCGCTATCACAGCGTCTATGCCGTCCGCCGCATATCCGTCAACAACGGTTTCAAAAAGGAACGTGCCTTTTGTCTTGTTCTTTACTATCTTTACGATATTATCAAACTCTTCACCGTCCAGCTTTGCCGCCGCCTTATCGGTGATAAGCGCATATTCGCCCTCGCCGTCTGCGGCGATACAGCCTGCTTTCAGGTCATCCGTAAGAACACCGGACGTATCGACATAAGTCAGATTATATGTAACTATCAGCAGTGCGCAGATAAGCGTACAGATGACCGACAGTACAAGAACCGGCTTGATTTTACTAAGTACACTCATTTCTTGCCGCCTTTCTGCTCACTTGCCGCGCCGAATGCCTTCGGCACTGTGAAACGGTCGATAAGCGGAGAGAGGATATTCATAAGCAGTATCGAGTACGATACGCCCTCGGGCATACTGCCAAAGCAACGTATGAGCATAGTCACAAGTCCGCAGCCGATGCCGAATATTATCCTGCCCTTTGTGGTAATAGGAGTAGTCGCATAGTCGGTAGCCATAAATATAGCGCCAAGCAGAAGTCCGCCCGAAAGAACAGACGCTAACGCGCCCTCAAGGCTTCCGCTTGAGAATATCGACAGTACGAACACCGTACCGATAAAGCACAGCGGCGTTACGGGCGATATTACACGGACAGCCACTAAGAAAATTCCGCCTATAAGCAGTGCCAGCGCGCAGGTTTCGCCTATACAGCCGCCTGTTGTTCCGAAAAACAGGTCGGCAAGCGAAGCGGGAGTTTCGCTGACAAGGGGTGTCGATGTAGTTACTATCTCTCCTGCGTTACGGTAGTAGAACGGCTCTGCCCATGTCGTCATATAGGACGTGAACGACAGCATAAGCACTATTCTGCCTGTTATCGCGGGGTTAGCAAAGTTCTGACCGATACCGCCGAAGAACTGCTTTACTATTACTATTGCCACAAAGCAACCGATTATCGCCATATAAAAAGGCAATGTGACGGGCAGGTTGAATGCAAGGAGCATACCTGTTACCACAGCGGACAGATCGCTTATCGTGTTGTTTCTTTTCATTATCTTTCTGCAAGCCCACTCAAATATAACGCAGGACGTGCAGCATATTACTGTCATTATGAGCGCTCTGAGCCCGAAGATCCACACAGACGCAACAAGCGCGGGGAGCAGTGCTATAATAACGCTCAGCATTATTTTCTGAGTCGTGACACCGGACTTTATATGCGGTGACGGCTCTATTATAAGTTTAGACATATATTATACCCTTACTTTCCTTTCCTTGTTGACTGCTCACGCAGAAATGCCTTTGCAAGCTGATTTTTTTCCGCAAGGTTACGCTTTGCAGGACAGACAAAGCTGCAAGCGCCGCAGTTGACGCAGAGGTTTACCTTCAGCTTTTCAAGTCTGCCGGCATCCCTCATATCAAATGCGTGTTCAAGCTCTGTCGGCAGAAGATTCATACTGCAGGCTCTCACGCACTTGCCGCAGCGTATGCACTCAGACGGCTCATATACAGGGCTGTCTGCGAACATAAGCACTGCGTTATTTGTTTTGGAAAGCGGATAATCAGGGTCGAATGCGCACGCACCCATCATAGGTCCGCCGAGTATTATTCTGTCGGGCTTGTCGGAAAGCTCAGCGTAATACACTATCTCACCTATCGACATTCCGACAGGAACAATGAAGTTTGACGGCTTCTTCACAATATTTCCGTCAACGGTTATTCTTCTTTTTACAAGCGGCATACCTGTTCTTATATACTGTGCGATAAATGCCGCTGTAGAGGAATTGACAACTATACAGCCGCTTGCAAGCGGCAGTGTGCCTTCCTTTACAACTCTGCCTGTCGTGCTGAAGATAAGCGTTTTCTCCGCACCCTGCGGATAGCTTGACTTAAGTGCCTTTACTGTGATGTTGTCATGCTTTTCGCACAGCTTAGTCATTTTCTCGATGGCTTTCGGCTTATTCTTTTCAATGCCGATTATGCACTTCGGTATTCCGAGATATTTCAGCATAAGCAACACGCCCTCGAGAACGTCCTCGCCCTCCTCCATAAAGCAGCGATAGTCGGAGGTGATATAAGGCTCACACTCCGCACCGTTTATAATAAGAAAATCGGGCTGTTTTTCTTTGGGGTCAAAGCCGAGCTTCAGCGATGTTGGGAAACCTGCGCCGCCAAGACCTATGGAGCCGCTGTTTCTTACCGCCTGTAAAAACTGCTCCCTGTTTTCTACAGTGGGGGGACAGACGCTGTCGCTGACCTCTTCCAGTCCATCATTTTCAATAACTACCGACTGCATATTTCTGCCCGATATATGCAGGACATCGGTTATTGCCGTTACCGTTCCCGATATACTGCTGTGAACGGGTGCGGACATAGCCGCCTCGCTGCTGCCTATCACATCGCCTATCTTCACCTTGTCGCCGACCTTTACTGTCGGGGTGCACGGTGCACCGAGATGCTGAGCCATACTTATCACTACCTTGTCGGGCAGTGGGAGCGTTACTGTTTTGCTCTCGGCGGAATGCTTGAAGTGTGGCAGCTTTACCTGATGTAAAAGCATAAATTATACCCTCCGGATTCATTCCCGTTTTTTAGTTATACAATTTTATTTTACACTAAATAATGCGCATAGTCAAGAAAAAATGCGTGGCAGGCGGAGAATATCGACAATTGCCAGAATTTATATTGTGAAATTATGATGAAAGATTTCTATGTCCTATTGACATGGAGTAAGCTCCAGGTTGTACAATTAAACCGCAAAACGATAAATTATCCAAAGCGGGAGAAATTAAAGATGAAAATATCATCCAAAGAAGAATTTGAAAAGCTCAACGTGTTCGGCACAGGCGCGGCTAACACGGCTTACGCAAAATATTTTATCGGGGATTCTTTTTTAAATCCCCTGACAAAGCCCGAGGACGGATTATTCCTCGCAAATGTAACATTTGAGCCGGGCTGCCGCAATAACTGGCATATCCACCACGCTAAAAAAGGCGGCGGTCAGCTACTTATCTGCACCGCAGGCGAGGGCTGGTATCAGGAATACGGCAAGGACGCGGTAAGCCTTGTACCCGGTACAGTCATCGTTATCCCCGAGGGAGTAAAGCACTGGCACGGTGCAAAGAAGGACAGCTGGTTCTCTCATATAGCGGTTGAAATGCCGGGTGAGGAATGCTCAAGCGAATGGTGCGAACAGGTTTCGGACAAAGAATACAATGCACTGTAATTTAAATAAAGGAGAATCTCATTTATGGAAAAACAAACAGCAGGAAGAAACGCACTCGGCGAATTTGCACCGAAATTTGCAGAGCTAAACGATGATGTATTATTCGGTGAAGTTTGGTCAAGAGAGGACAAACTCTCAGCCCGTGACAGAAGTCTTGTAACAGTAGCCGCTCTTATCGGAAGCGGCATACTTGACAGCTCGCTTGAATACCACATTATGCACGCAAAAGAAAACGGAATTACTGCGGAAGAAATGGCGGAGGCCATAACTCACATTGCATTCTATGCAGGCTGGCCTAAGGCGTGGGCAGCTTTCAACTATGCGAAGAAAATCTATACGGAGGTAAAGTAAAATGAAAGCAATCGTAATATATTATTCCTATTCGGGAAACACGAAAAATATAGCCTTACATATTGCCGAAGCACTAAATGCGGATACGGCTGTAATTGATACAGTCAAGGCTTATGAAGGAGATTACGACGCTGTTGTGGAACAGGGTCACGATGAAATCAGAAAAGGATTCAGGCCTCCTATAAAGCCGATAAACGTTGACCTGTCGCAGTACGACACTATAATACTCGGCACACCTGTATGGTGGTATACATTCGCGCCTGCGGTAAAAACATTCATCGAAAGCTATGACCTTTCGGGAAAGACAATTTATCCGTTCGCAACAAACGGTGGCTGGCTCGGTCACACATTAAAGGATATCGCCACTGAATGCAATGGCGCAAATGTAAAAAACGGTCTTGATCTGCACTTCAATGGTGCAAAGCTCATGACCGATAAATCAAAGCTTGAAAGCTGGATAAAAAATATTAAATAATATGAAAAAGCCCGACAAGCAAGAGCAAACGCAAATAACCGCCGTGCAACGCACAGCGGTTATTATTTATATTGACAAAACCCATTTTACATTATTTTTTCTTACTTCTCTTTTTCGGCACAGGCGTTATCCGCTCGAGAATTTGAGCAGCCTTTGCCGTAAGCTCCCTGTTCTCGATATCAAGAATATAATGCTCCTTTGCGCCGTCATACGGCACACCGCACTCAGCGCACGACATAAGCTCTTCGATTTCGGTGAGCTTTTTAACATATACCGTATTGTCGCAGACGAGCAGAACAGGCTTATCATTGACATAAACCATATATTCTCCGAACATCTTTTTATACCGCACGTTTTCGATACCGACAAGCTGTTCACAGACAAATTCTATGGCAATACCGCATAATTATTGTCGTGCGATTGCGCAGTCAGATTTTTCGTCAGATTGTATAAATTGAGTGCAGGCAGGCTTGCGCCTGTCAAGCGAAATTTGTGCAAGATGACGGGAAATATGCAAGCAAGCGTGCGGCAAAGGCGATAGCCGTTAATTGTGCGGTATTGCCATATATTCCTGCGATGTTGCCATTTCTCAGCCCCTGCTTTCTTTTCTCTTTACAAAAAATCTTATCGCAAACAGTACCGCCAGCATAAGTGCTAACGAGAAGCCAAGCACTATGAATACGTTATGCACAAAGCCCGACAGCAGATAGCCAACAACGCACACCGCCGCAACTGTCAGCGCATACGGGAGCTGTGTCGAAACGTGATTGACGTGGTCGCACTGTGCACCTGTCGATGCCATAATGGTGGTGTCCGAGATAGGCGAACAGTGGTCGCCGCACACCGCACCCGCAAGGCAGGCTGAAATGCAGATGATGACCATTGACGGAATTTCTCCCGTCTGCGAAACATTCGCAAGCTCCGCATCAAACACGCTCGTAACGATAGGGATAAGTATGCCGAACGTTCCCCACGATGTACCCGTTGCAAAAGCAAGCCCGATAGCCACCACGAACAGTATTACAGGCAGAAGCACGCTCAGCGCCGTTGCACTCTGTACCACTCCCGAAACAAACGCACCTGCTTCAAGGTGGTTTGTCATTGTTTTAAGCGTCCACGCAAAAGTCAGTATAAGTATCGCAGGCACCATCTGCTTGAAGCCTGCGGCGATAGAATCCATACATTCGTTGAACTTCAACACACGGCGGAACATATAATATGCGATTATAACTATCAGCGCCGATATAGAGCCGAGTGACAGCCCGTAGGCGGCATCACAGTTTGCAAATGCCGTCACAAAATCCGTACCGGAGAAAAATCCGCCGGTATAGATCATACCCACAACGCAGAACACGATAAGCACAGCAACCGGAAGTATAAGGTCTATAACCCTGCCACGCTCGGTCACCGGCTGTGCGTCCTGCTCGTAAGTATTGTTTTGTGTCGTGAAAATATCACCGTTCTTTGCGTTGTCCTCGTGTATTTTCATCGGCCCGTAATCCGTATCGCTCACCGATATGAATATTACCATAAGTATCGTTAAAAATGCGTACAGATTATACGGGATAGTGTTTATAAACAGAGATATTCCGTTTACGCCCTCGACCGTACCGCTTACCGCCGCCGCCCACGATGAGATAGGTGCAATAATGCAGATAGGTGCGGCTGTCGAATCTATAAGATAAGCGAGCTTTGAACGTGATATGTTGTGCTTGTCGGTTATCGGCCTCATTACCGAGCCTACAGTCAGGCAGTTGAAATAATCGTCAACAAATATCAGCACACCGAGGAAAAACGTTGACAGTGCAACTCCCCGTCTGCCCTTGATATGAGCCGCCGCCCATTCGCCGTAGGCACGGCTGCCGCCCGCCTTGTTCATCAGTACAACGATTATTCCCAGTACAACAAGGAACACCAGTATTCCGACATTGTATGCGTTTGAAAGATTTGTTATAAGTCCGTCCTGCACGACCGCCTTGAACGTTCCCTCAAATCCCGTTCCCGATGCCGCCGCATAGATTATTCCTCCTGACAATATTCCGACAAACAGCGAGGAATACACTTCCTTTGTGATAAGCGCAAGTCCTATCGCTATAACCGGCGGAAACAGCGACCACAGCGTACCCTTGGCTTCGGTTATCGGTGCGGCAATAATACAGCATACCGTAAAAGCCACGATAAGCAATCCGAACACCGCTTTGCTAAGATAAGATTTTTTCTTCTTTTCCATTGTTACTTCCTTTTCGCCCATAAGCCATTCATACGGGCGGATTTACGTTTTAAGATACTTTAATGGTACATTATTTTGGCTCTGTTGTCAAGCGTTTATAGCTTAAAACCGCTGTAAAAAAGCGTATTTCCTGCACTTGCAACCAAAAATTCCGCCCCGATGATGCGGGACAGAAAAATCTGTATTCAATATGCTTTCCGAACCTGGCAATCTTCCCTGTACCCCATAGTATACAGATACTGACCGGATTTCAGTTGCTTTTTAGCGGTATTCTTCATTCCGCACTTAGTGTATTTAGCTACCTTAAGCTCAGTGTCGGTATCAAGCACGCAGGGTATACCCTCCCTTGCCGCTTCGGAAAAAGGGTGTTCCAGTATCTTTTTCATATATCCTTTTCCCTGATATTCACGCAGAACTACCACCATCGACACCGCTACATAATCCTTTTCCTTTTTGTAGACTTTGGCATAAAGCTCCTCGCTTGAACCTGCCACTATTCTCACACTGCGAAATGACATCTCCCTGAGCATTCTCCCGACCATATGTAACGCAGGCTTCAGCTTTATTTTAGTGCTTTTGCGCCAATACGCAAGAAACCCCTCGTGATTGTCGGACGTAGTGTACAAAACCCCCGAGTTATAGAAATACTCCGTCATTATCTCAAACGCCTTTATAATATCCTCACGAGGCGCAGTTGTGGCAATACCGTCGCCCTCTGCGGCGAAGGCTTCGCCAATAAGCGTTCCGTAATGCGCCAGCTCTTCCTTTGTCATACTGTTTACTTTCTGCATGGTTTTTCCGCTCCTGTTTTAAGGTTAGTTATCGCTAATTATATTATAACCGATTTCAATCCGGCAGTCAACCAAAAATTCCGCAATTTCCAAAGCAGACCATTTTATATCAAAAACAGCGTTTTATCTTCGTGCCGCATATTACGCTCCGTAATATTTTAAATCCACATTTCCATTTCTCCGCTGTCGCTGAATCCGATTTTTTCATACAGCCGCCGTCCGACAGCCGACGGTTTCAGCCGTACATTGTGAACTCCCTTGTCTTTAAGCCATTTGATAAGCTCTTTCATTATAAGAGAAGCATATCCGTTTCTTCTCTTTGGGAACGCAATATACATCAATGACATATCCGTACATCGGAGTTTTGAAAAAGCAGAACGGCACATCTTCCTTTATCACAGCTCCGCCGCACGCAACCGCCTTGCTGTTTTCATATACGAGATAGTGACAGCATTTTTCCTGTGCGTACAGCTCTTTGTATTTTGCGTATATTTTACTCTCGGCGTTCTCCTGAAGCAGTGTTACCGAACCTACTTCTTTGAACATATCCATTTTCATTTGAACCACAATGTCAAGGTCTTTTATCTCCGCTTTTCTGACTTCCATAATTACAGCCTTTCGCTTATTCGATTATATAAACATTGCCATATAAACCGGAACACATAAAATATCCTGTTCCTTGCACATATCCTTTGTATACACAATGTATCTGTTCAGTATCCGCCCGGAATATTTTTCGGTAAATACATCAAGCGATCTATGCGTTTTATAACCCGATGATTTTACCTCTATCGGTACTATCTTGTTTTTCCTTGCAAGCAGGAAATCAACCTCATAATTATGCCTTGTTTCTTCATTCATAATTGTATGATAGAATAATTCGTCACCGTTACTTGCAATACACTGTGCGACCGCATTTTCATATAAATATCCGAGATTGACGCTCAGCTTATCACTGAGGACTTTCTGATATATATCATTTTCAGTAAAATCCTTATCCTTGAACATAAGCGTTACAAACAGCCCCGTGTCACTAAGGAACAGTTTAAAACGGGATAAATCCTTAGTGCTTGACATTCCGGTGTTGGGGTCATTTACATTATACGAAACAAGGACAGTCTTTGAATCCTTAAGCTCGGCAATAAGCTCCAGAATTTTGTCCGATTGCTCTTTACCGATTACTGTGCCCGGCTGAAATCTGGCTACATTCTTATTAAGCTGTGCCGGTATTGCATCAAACAGCATCGAGAGCCTGCCCGTCTGATCTATTTTTGCAAAATCTGCCTCATAAAGATTTAGTATATCACGCTTAATTTCATCAACTTTTCTGAAATTATTGCTTTCAACATAAGCACTCACCGCCTGCGGCATTCCACCTACAAGCATATATAGTCTGAACTGCCTTAGCTGTTTACGGTGTACTGCGTCCCCGAGCGGAATATTTTTTTCAAAGCATTGTCTTAGTAAAGAAAATGTCGTTTCATCACCGAGTGCCCACAGAAATTCCTCATAGTCCATAGGGTACATACTGACTTTTCTTTCTTCACTCGGGATCACTATATCTCTGACATTTTTCTTTATAGAAATCAGCGAACCCGTTTCTATATAGTCATATCTGTGATCTTTGACAAGCGTTTTTATAGCCTGCCGTGCCATAGGACATAGCTGGACTTCGTCAAATATGATAACCGACCTTCGTTCGTGCAGATCCTTCCTGTACTGAAGCTGAAGCTGCAAAAAAAGATAATTCAGATCGGAAACATCGTCAAAAAGCTCTCTGACCTCTTTCGACGCTGTAGCAAAATCAACAAGTATATAGCTTTCATATTCGTTCTTCGCAAACTCCTCAACGACTGTAGATTTTCCGATACGCCTTGCACCCTCTACAAGCAGAGCAGTATTGCCGCCCGATTCATTTTTCCACTGTAACATTTTGTCGTATATCTTCCGCTTGAACATAGGCTTTCTCCTTTTTCGCATTTTTTATTTTGCTGATTTCAAGAATAATCGCATTTTTTATAAAAGCGTTTTTATGCTTTATCGCAATTTTCATTTCCGGTATTTTATCCGTTATCGCAATTTTTATACTTCAATATTACCACTTTCCCGCACTTTTTGCAATACCCATCCCCATTTTTTGCATAAAAACCCCGCCCCCGAAAACTCGGGGGCGGGGAAAATACCTATATCTATCGCTTCACTTACGCATTCTTGTCAAGACCTGTGATTTCAAGTGTATCACGGGCGATAAGAAGCTCCTCGTTTGTAGGAATTACCCATACCTCGACCTTGCTGTCGGGAGCAGAGATCTTTGTGAGCTTGCCCTTTAAGCCGTCGTTTACAGAGTTGTCGAGCTTGATGCCGAGATATTCCATATTCTCGCATACGCCCTTTCTTACTTCCGGAGCGTTCTCGCCGATACCGCCTGTGAAGATAACAACGTCAAGACCGTTCATAGCGGCGGTGTAAGAACCGATGTACTTCTTTATCTCGTATGTCAGCATATCTGTAACAAGCTGTGAACGCTTGTCGCCGTGCTGTGCGGCACTTGTGATATCTCTGTTGTCGCTGAACTGACCCGAAAGTCCGAGGAAGCCCGACTTCTTGTTGAGATAGTCGCTCATCTGTGCGGGAGTGAAGCCCAGCTTGTTCTGTACGAATTCAACAGCCGAGGGGTCAACGCTGCCCGAGCGTGTACCCATGATGATACCGTCAAGAGGAGTAAAGCCCATTGATGTATCTACAGACTTTCCGTCCTTGATAGCTGTTATGGATGAACCGTTGCCGAGGTGGCAAGATACGATGTTAAGACCTTCAAGGCTCTTGCCTGTGACCTCGCCGTACTTCATTGATACAAAGCGGTGTGATGTTCCGTGGAAGCCGTACTTTCTTACATGGAACTGCTCATAGCACTCATATGGCATACCGAACATATAAGCCTTGGGAGGCATTGTCTGGTGGAACGCCGTATCGAATACTACTACCTGAGGAGTTGTTTCGGGGATAACCTTCTTGCAGGCTCTCAGCGCAAGTGCGTGTGCATGGTTATGTACGGGAGCAAGGTCTGCAAGACCGTCTATCTGATCTATGACCTCGTCCGTTACGATCGTTGTCTTTGTGAATACCTCAGCGCCCTGCACTATTCTGTGACCTACAGCGCCTATCTCGCTCATATCCTTGATAACGGCGGCGTTGCCCTTTGTCATTACCTCAACCAGCTTTTCAAAAGCCTCTGTGTGAGTGGGGAACGAACATTCCTCTACATATTCCCTGCCGTCAAACGTCTTGTGAGTGATCTTTCCGTCTATACCGATACGCTCGCAATTTCCCTTTGCTATGACCGACTCATCCTTCATGTCTATAAGCTGATACTTCAGTGATGAACTGCCGGCATTTACTACCAGAATTTTCATTTAAATAAGATACCTTTCTGAATTTATTTTTGCTGAACGCAATATCATTATTATTTTAAACCAAACCGCCCGAAAAATCAAGTGCTTTGACGAAAAATACGACAGCTTGCCGATATTTTTACAAGTTCTTTGTCAATAGGCGGTTTTCTATTAGTTTATCCTATTGTTGACAAATACAATCTAAGTATGATATTATATATCCGCAAGGACAACCTTGGACGATAGGCGGTTAATCCTACTCCCGAAGCAGAATTAAAGTCTGCAAGGGAGGTGAAGTGCAATGAACTACATAACATTAGAGGACTTACTTCTGTTCGGCTCATTTTTAGCCGATTTTGTTATTGCTGTAT
>OMCF01000499.1_pt1 | contig 15762 bp, 10 predicted proteins | sample 1673791 | NCBI WGS metagenome assembly OMCF01 (sample SAMEA103958127, study PRJEB25191) | human gut metagenome | biome: human-associated habitat [ENVO:00009003]; feature: intestine environment [ENVO:2100002]; material: feces | place: Germany | collected 2013/2015
CGTCCGCAGACGCGCCCCCAAGCTGCTCTTCCCCCAAGATTCCGTGAAGAACCATCGTTTTCCTTTTTGTCGCCCTTGTAACGATAAAAACCAAGTAACATGGGAGGCGACTGCGAAGGGATCAAGGGGGCGACCGCAGACATTCGTCTGTTTCCATTGCCCCCTTGTCGCGTCCGCAGACGCGAAACCCTCTGCACAGCATCGAATTGCATGTAGAAATAACAATATCGCATATTACGCAAACAGCCCTCTGACGCAAACTCCGCGCCAGAGGGCTGTTGTTATTTACTGATGCACAACCACGGTATACGGCTTCGTAGAATCGGTTTCGACCTGCGCCTGACCGTCCTTCATCGTCACGGTGAAGGTCGCGGCGACATTTCCCTTCGTGTCGGGGATTTCAACCGTCTCGCTCTCGCCGTCCGCCAACTGGTAAACATGCAGCTCCACGCCGTCCAGATAGTCGTAATCCGGGCGGTCGTCATGCGCGCCCAGCGGCAGCACCGTGCCGGGACGCACCATCAGCGGCAGGGACATGAAGTCGTGAATCTCCGTCTGCCAGTGGCCGCCTTCGACCTTGCCGCCATCCAGCAGGGACGTCCACGTTCCGTCGGGCAGATAATACTGCACCTCGCCGTCCTTGCGGAAAATCGGCGCAACGAGCAGCGAATCGCCCAGCATGTACTGGCGGTCGAGCATATCGCACGCCGGGTCATCCGGGAACTCCAGCATCATCGGGCGCATCATCGGCACGCCGTGTTCATGCGCCTCCACCGCCTTGCCGTACAGATAAGGCATCAGGCGGCACTTGAGCTTGGTGAACTTGCGGCAGACATCCACGCTCTCCTCGTCAAACAGCCACGGCACGCGGTAGCTCGTCGAGCCATGCAGGCGGCTGTGGGAGGACAAGAGGCCAAACTGCACCCAGCGCTTGTAAACATCCGCCGGTGCGGTGGACTCAAAGCCGGAAATATCGTGGCTCCAGTAGCCGAAGCCGCTGTGACTCATGGACAGACCCGCGCGCAGCGTTTCCGCCATCGAGATGTAGGTCGCGGAGTTATCGCCGCCCCAATGCACCGGGAACTGCTGACCGCCGACGGTTGCGCTGCGGGCGAACAGAATCGCTTCGCCCTCGCCCTTGCGATCCTTCACAACGTCAAAGACGACCTTGTTGTACAGGTAGGTATAATAGTTGTGCATATAGACCGGGTCGCTGCCGTCGAACCACCGGATGTCGCGCACCGGGATGCGCTCACCGAAGTCGGTCTTGAAGCAGTCCACGCCCATGTCCATCAGCTTATAGAGGTAAGAAGCGTACCACTTGCAGGCGTCCGGATTGGTGAAATCGACAATCGCCATGCCCGCCTGCCACATATCGGTCTGGAAGAGGCTGCCGTCGGTCTTTTTCAGCAGGTAGCCATGCTCCATGCCTTCCTTGAACAGCGGCGACGCCTGACCGATGTACGGGTTAATCCAGCAGCAGATGTGCAGCCCCTTCTTGTGGTAACGCTTGAGCATTCCCACCGGGTCAGGGAACGTGTCATGATCCCACTCGAAGTCGCACCAGTTGAAGCCCTTCATCCAGTAGCAGTCGAAGTGGAACACGGACAGCGGAATGTCGCGCTCCGCCATGCCGTTGATGAAGGAGGAAGTCGTCTGCTCGTCGTAATTCGTGGTGAAAGAGGTGGACAGCCACAGACCGAACGACCACGCGGGCACGAGCGCCGGGCGACCCGTCAGCGCGGTGTACAGGTCGAGCGTGTCCTTCGGCGTGCCGCCGTAAATCACGTCGTAGACCATCGTTTCGCCCTCGTGCGAGAACTGGACGCGCTCCACCTTTTCCGTCGCGACTTCAAAGGACACGTCGCTTGCGTTCTCCACCAGCACGCCGTAGCCGCGGTTGGTCATGTAGAACGGGATGTTCTTGTACGCCAGCTCCGACGCCGTGCCGCCGTCCGCGTTCCACATATCAACCGTCTGACCGTTCTTGACGTACGCGCCGAAGCGTTCGCCCAGACCGTAAACACATTCGCCCACGTCGAGCTGGAGGCTCTCGGACATGTAGGACGTGCCGTGCGGCAGAAGCGAGCAGGGCGTGCCGTCCTTCTTCAGCGCACGACCCATGCCGCGCCAACCGGAGGTCGTCAGGACGCGGTCACCCACCATATAATCCACCGACCAGTTGCCACCCTTGCTCACGCGCGCAGTCAGGTCGCCGGAGGTGAAGTAGGCGTAGTCGTCATCCTCGCGGATTTCGGGCGTCACATCCTCTTCATACGTCGTGAACTTGGGGTCTTTGCGCGGCGTTCCGGCGAAGTGCGTCACCTGCACGCGGATGATGTTCCTGCGCGGCGCGGTGAACACAATGTCGAGCGAGCCGCCGTCGAGAATATCGCCGCGGTGGCGAATCGGGCGGCAGGCGCTGATGATGTGCAGCTCCTTGTCGTTCTTGATGACGCGAACGGTCTGCGTGGCGTAGGACATCACATAGTCCTGCCGAATGACCCAGTAACCTTGCGTAAAACGCATGTTGATGCTCTCCTTTATGATCATATTGATGGCTTTTTCATGCGCACAGGGCGCGGAAACCGCTGATTTTAGTCCGTGATGATTTTCACCACAACCGGCATGTCGCTTTGGTAATCCCCTAAGTCCACATGCAGGGCTTCGCCGTCGCGCGTCCACGCGGCCTGCGCGGGATTGCCCAGCACTTCCACCTTCCGCACAATACCGTGCCAGAGCGGCAAGTGGCTCGCGTCCGCCTCGCGCAAAGACCGAATGTGCAGCATGCCGTCCGCCGGGCACGCCATGCACGCCGCGTAGATGTTTCCGCCGCGGCAGGTGAAGCGGAAGTCCTCGCTGGTGAAGTTGCGGGACGCGCCGTCGGCAAACTGCCCCTCCTGAATCTTCGTCGGGCCTTCCTGATTGATGCGCCACAAGCCTGTGCCGTGGATGCACTCGTCGTTGACGCGCATCCAGTCCGCCAGTTTGTGCAGGATTTCAACGTCCTTGTCCGCCAGCGTGCCGTCCGGCTTCGGGCCGAAATTCAGCAGCAGGCGGCCGTTTTTGCTCACCACGTCCAGCAAGTCCTGCACAATCTCCTGCGGCGCTTTGTAGACCGCCTTGTCCGGCTGCACAGAGTAGCACCAGCTGCCGCGCATGACGGACGTGTCCGACTGCCACAGGAACGGCTTCGCCTCCGCGAACTGCCCGCGCTCAATGTCCGGCACGCCGATGCCGAACGGGAATGCGTCGTGCTTGTAGTTGATAACGCACCCGCCGCGGCTTTCCATCACGTTGAAGTAGTACGCGGCGAAGCGCTGCAGGTACGGCTTGACGGCGGAATGCTGAATCCACCAGTCGAAATAGAGGATGCGCGGATGATAGCGGTCGACGATTTCGCAGCAGCGCAGCAGCCAGTCCGTCAGGAACTCATCCGTCGGCATCGGCTCGGAGAACAAGTCCTGATTCTCCCGTTCGGGCATGGCTGGCCATGCGTAGTCGCCCAGATGCATCGGCTGCTTGATGTCGCTGTCAAACTCCTGCCCATGCCCCAGGAACCACCAGTGCTCCACGCGATGGCTCGATGCGCCCAGCGTCATGCCCGCACGCTCCGCCTCCACCAGCAAATCGCCCATGATGTCCCGGTGCGGGCCCATTTCCGCCGCGTTCCAGTGAGACAGCTCGCTCCGGTAATTCTGGAAGCCGTCGTGATGCTCCGCCACCGGCACGATGTAATCCGCCCCCGCTTCCCGGAACAGCTTCACCCACGCCTGCGGATCGAACGCTTCCATTTTGAATTGCGGAATGAAGTCCTTGAACCCGAAATCCTTCGGCTGCCCGTAATGCTGGCAGTGGTACTCGTATTCCGGCGAACCCTTGATGTACATGTTCCGCGCGTACCAGTCATGATACGCCGGAACAGAAAACACGCCCCAGTGCAGGAAGATGCCCAGCCGCTTCTCCCGATACCAGTCCGGCACAGGGTGGGTGCTGAGCGATTCCCACGTCGGGTGATATTTTCCCGCTGCGTTCACCGCGTCGATTTCCTGCAAATAACGCTCCCGATTCATTGCATACTCCTTTCAAAAATGAAAAGAACAATACTATTTTCCACTCAAAGAGTACGACAAACAAGTGAAAAATCCTTGCGCCAAAGCAAAAAAATGTCCGAAAACTTTTCCGAAAATCCGTGCAATCAGCCCAAACGTCTGTTTTTTCTTGACTTCTCAATCGTTTTCGCAAAATTTTCCCCGCTCCCCCGCTTGTCTTTTTTCGCTTTTGCCTGTATCATGAGGGTATTCCACGCACGGTGCCAAAATGATTCACGCCAACAAGGAGGATTCTCCATGCTTTCCAACGAAGCCATCCACCAGCAGGTGGAAACCCTGCTGTCCCAAATGACACTGGAAGAAAAAGCCGCCCAAATGGTGCAGGTTCCCTACACCGTCGTCGGGCGCGAGGAAGCATTACGCTGGGCAAAGCTCGGCGCAGGCTCGTTCCTGCACGTTCTGGGCGACGACGCGCGCGAGGTGCAGCAGGCGGCGCTCCATAGCCGTCTGGGCATCCCCGTGCTGTTCGGCATTGACGCCATCCACGGGCATGGGCTGAATGACCACGCCACCATCTTTCCGTCGCAGCTATCTTGCGCCTGCGCGTGGGACAAGGACATCGCGCGCGAAATGGGCGAAGTGACGGCGCGCGAAGTTGCCACCGACGGGCTGCACTGGACGTTCTCGCCCGTGCTGTGCTTGGGGCGCGACACCCGCTGGGGGCGCGTCGACGAAACCTTCGGCGAAGACCCCTATCTGGCGGGTGAATTAGGCGAAGCGATTGTGCGCGGCTATCAGGGCGACGATTTGTCCGACGGCGAACACATTCTGGCGTGCGCCAAGCACTACATCGGCTACGGCGAGGCGGTCGGCGCGCGCGATGCCTGCGACACGGAAATGACGTACCGCCGCCTGCGCGAGACGTTCCTGCCGCCGTTCGAGAAGGCGTTCCGGGCAGGGTGCGCAACGGTCATGACGGCATATGGTTCCATCGACGGCACGCCCTTCACCGCCGACGAGAAGAGCATGAAGGCGATTCTGCGCGGCGACGCGGGCTTTGACGGCTTCAGCGTCACCGACTGGGACAACTGCCATTCGCTTCTGACCGCCCAGCACGTCGCGGCGGACATGCCCGAAGCGTCCGTGCTGGCTGCCAAGGCAGGCAACGACATGATGATGACCTCCCTCGGCTTCTACGATGCGGCGATTGACGCGGTGCGCTCCGGCAAGCTCGACGAAGCCGTGCTGGACGACGCGGTGCGCCACATTCTGACCGTCAAGTGCCGCATGAATCTGCTGGCGCAGCCGGAGAAGAGCGGGCGTCCGGGGTGCATCGGGTGCGAGGAGCATCAGCAGGCGGCGCTTCGGGCGGCACGCAAGTCCATCACCCTGCTTAAAAACGACGCGCACACCCTGCCCTTGACATCCGTCCGCCGTGTGGCGGTCATCGGTGCGAACGCGGACGACATTCGCGCGCAGTACGGCGACTGGACGTACTTCACGCATCCCGAACTCATCCCGAACCGCCCCGCCGTCCGCCCATATGTGACAATTCGCGAGGGCATCGAGGCCATCGGCGCACAGGAGAATTTCGATGTTGTGTACCACCGCGGGTGCGGCGTGCTTCCTTCGGATGCTGACAATATTCCGGGTGCAGTGGCTGCGTGCCGGAATGCGGATGCGATTGTGCTTGTCGTGGGCGATGTTTACGCACAGTACGGTGAAACGAAAGACCGCGCCGACCTCGCCCTATCCGGGCGGCAGCTGGAGCTCTACCGCGAGCTGCGTGCGCTGGGGATTCCGCTGGTAACGGTGCTGCTGTCCTCCAAGCCGCTGGCGATTCCGGAAATTGCCCATTCGACGGATGCGCTCGTGTGCGCCTTCAACGGCGGCATGTTCGGCGGTCAGGCGGTCGCGGAAGCGATTTTCGGGCGGCTGAATCCGTCCGGGCGGCTGCCCATCAGCTTCCCGCACCATTCGGGGCAGGTGCCGGTATACTACAACCATCTCCCCGGCTGGCACTGGGGACACTACAGCGACCTGCCTGCCGAGCCGCTGTTCACCTTTGGCGAGGGCATCGGCTATGCGCCGTTCGTCTACCGCGATTTGGCGGTGGATGCGGATGCGCTCACGCTGTCGGTGAAGGTGCGCAACGCGGGCGACATTGCGGGCGAAGAGACGGTTCAGGTGTACCTGCGCGACTGCGTATGCGAGGTGATGCAGCCTGTGAAGCAGCTGATTGCCTTCCGCAAGGTGCTTCTGCAGCCGGGCGAGGAGCAGGAGGTCACCTTCCAGCTTGACCGCACCGCGTTTACCTACATCAACCGTGCGGAAGAGCGTGTTTTCGCGCCGGGCGACTTCATGCTGATGGCGGGGCACAGCGCGAAGGACGAGGACTTGCTGAAAAAGACGGTGTGGGTGGGGTGACCCAAGGGGCGCTGCCCCTTGACCCCGCAAGGGACTTCGTCCCTTGACCCTTTCGCGCGATTGAGTTGGTGACTTTTTCATACAACTTCCGCGTGTTGATTGGGGGAACCCAAGGGGCGCTGCCCCTTGACCCCGCCAAAGGGTCTTCGACCCTCTGGACTCCCCTTTTCGCGATTGAGTTGAGCGCAACTGCATACTGCATGCGCGTGTTAAGTTCTGCGCGGTTTACTTGCGGTTGGCGGTTTCCGCCAGTTCCAGCCCTGCGTTGTTCTCGCAGGCAAGGCGGATGCTCCACTCGTTCTCAAACAGCAGCACATCGCGGTCGCGGCTGTCCTTTGCGCGCCCGGACGTGGATGTCAGCTTCAGCTGGTCGATGGGCTTGGGCGTGCTCACCACCCACCGCACGAAGCGGAAGGGCATGGACTCCATCACAATGTCCACCTGATACTCGGTTTTCAGCCGGTGCTCCAGCACTTCAAACTGCAGCACGCCAACGACGCCGACCATGAATTCCTCGCGCCCCGTCTCTGTGCGGATGAAGGTCTGAATGGCGCCCTCTTCCGCCAGCTGGGTGATGCCCTTCTGGAACTGCTTGCGCTTCATGGAATCCGCCGGACGTACGCGGGAGAAGAATTCTGGCGCAAAGACCGGGATGTTCTCGTAGTGCAGCTTCGGGCCGCCGGAGAGCGTATCGCCAAGCTGATAGATGCCGGGGTCGAACAGACCGATGATGTCGCCCGCCCAGGCTTCCTCCACGGCTTCGCGTTCGTCCGCCATGAACTGCTGGGGCTGTTTGAGCGCGACGGTCTTGTTCGTCCCGGAGTGCCAGACCTCCATGCCCTTCTCGAACGCGCCGGAGACGATGCGCATGAATGCCAGCCGGTCGCGGTGCGCGGGGTTCATGTTCGCCTGAATCTTGAAGATGAAACCGGAGAAGTACGGCTCTTCGGGCTGAATGTCACCGATGTCGCTCTTGCGGGGCAGGGGCGGCGGCGTGTATTGCAGGAAGCGCTCAAGGAACGGCTCAACGCCGAAGTTGGTGACGGCGGAACCGAAGAACATCGGCGTCAGCTCACCGCGGCGCACCTTGTCGAGGTCGAAAGCGTCGCCCGCTTCGTCCAGCAGGTCGATTTCCTCCGCCAGCCGATCGCGGTAGTGCTTTGCCAGCACATGCTCCAGCGCGGGGTCGTCAATGGCGATGTCGGTTTTCTGCACCATCGACTTGCCGTGGTCGCCGCCGGTGTACAGCTCAACCATTTTCGTGTCGCGGTGGTAAACGCCTTGGAAATCGCCGTCCGTGCCGATCGGCCAGTTGATGGGGCAGGAGCGGATGCCAAGCACCTGTTCCAGCTCCTCCATCAGCGCGAAGGGGTCTTTCGCCGCGCGGTCCATTTTGTTCACGAACGTGAAAATCGGGATGTTGCGCATCCGGCAGACCTTGAACAGCTTGATGGTCTGCGCCTCAACGCCCTTCGCCGCGTCAATCAGCATGACGGCTGCGTCCGCCGCAACCAGCACGCGGTAGGTGTCCTCAGAGAAGTCCTGATGGCCCGGTGTGTCCAGAATGTTGATGCGGAAGCCGTCAAACTCAAACTGCATTGCGGAGGATGTGACCGAGATGCCGCGCTGCTTCTCGATGTCCATCCAGTCGGACACGGCGTGCTTGGCGCTCTGCTTGCCCTTGACGGAACCAGCCTGATTGATGGCTCCACCGTACAGCAGCAGCTTTTCGGTCAGCGTAGTTTTGCCCGCGTCCGGGTGCGAGATGATGGCAAAGGTTCGCCGTTTTTCCACCTGCTGGTGGAGCAGCTCCCGGAAAGCCGGCGTGTCGTGGGCTGGCAGCATGAATCGTCCTCCTCGTAAAGTGTCTGTCGCTCCTTGAAAGTGGATATTTCTTCCAACTCAAAACGTGCAAAATGCACGAAAAAGACAAGAATGTCCGAAAAGATATTTTACCGCCAAGAACGTGCCTTGTCAAGCCATTTTCCGCGCCTTCATGGCGTTCATGGTGCTATTTTTTCCGATTTCTCAGCAAACGGCAAAAAAAGTTTCAAGCAGCTGTTCTATTGCCCTTTCTGCGCGATGGTACGACACTTTTGTGCAGTGTTCGCGTGCGGCGCAGGGGTTTCGCCTTCGCAGAGGTGATTCCCCCTGCAGCGAAAAAGTCAAGCCGCATAGGTGCAGCGTGAAGGGGCTTCATGGGGGACAACCCCACTGCCATTGGAGTTATCCCCAATTTATCCACTGTTCATCCACAAATCATTCACAGATACACCGCTTTATCCCCAGCCCCGTCCGACGAAAAAAGCGGTGAAAAGGCACGTTTCGTCACATTGTCCTCCGCGGGGAGCGCTCATGCCATTTGGGACAAGCACCAAAGAACGTTTATGCACAGAAATGAATAATTATCCGCAAAATGCGAACATCCGACACCATTTTCTGGTTATCTGCAAAAGAATCCACAAGCTGCGCAGGGGGTGGACAACTTCTGTGGATAACCCTGTGGACAGTGTGGATAATTTGCGGTCATACGCGGTTTGTCAAGGCAAAATCGGCAAAAAACACTGTGGATAATCCTGTGGAAACTGTGGATGCTTTCGCCCAATTTGAAACGATTTGAAGGACGGGATACATATACAGCGGATGGATAGCAGACTTGGATACATCAACAAAAGCATAATCATGCGTCAATTTGGTGTGCTTCGGACATGCCTATACCGTATCCGACATAGACTGGAGAGAGGAGGTGGGTTTCTTGGCAGAAAAAACGCCTTTTTTCCGCAATTTCGCATCGCATATTCTGCCGGTGCTGACTTTTGCAACGCTGCTTGTCGGTACGGCGCTGGTGGGTGTTGCGCTGACCCGAATTCCCCAAAGACCGACGGACGCAGCACCCCCGTCTCCCACACCGGAAACGACATATATCGCCGCGGGCAGCCTGACTGGGCGGACGATCCTCGTTGACCCCGGCCACGGCGGCTATGACGGCGGCGCGCGCTGCCGTGATTCCGGCGTGTGGGAGAAAGAGGTCAACCTCGCCGTAGCGCTGGCGGTGGAAAAGAGCCTGACGCAGCGCGGTGCAACGGTGCTGATGACCCGCCGGACAGACACCGATCTCTGTGACGACACAACCCGCCCGGCGAACGTGACGAAGAAGCGGCAGGACATGCAGTGCCGCGTGGATATGGCGGTCCAGGGGCAGGCGGACATGGTGCTGTCCATCCACATGAACGAATACCGCGTGCGGTCGGAATCCGGGCCGCAAGTGTTCTACCGCGCGGGCAGCGGCGCGGGGCGTCTGCTCGCCGGAACGATGCAGGAAGCGCTCATTACCGCCCTTTCGCCCCAAAAGGAGCGCGCCGCCATGCCGGGCGACTACTTCATTCTTCAGCTGGATACGCCATCGGTGCTGGTGGAATGCGGCTTCATTTCCAATCCGGCGGAGGAAGCGCTGCTGCTCTCGCCTGCTTATCAGGAGAAGCTGGGCGAAGCGATTGCGGATGGCGCGGCGGAGTATTTCCGCTTGGCAGAGGCAGAAAAATGAAGGTTGCATTTTTTCGCCGCGCATGGTAAAATAAGAAGAAAAGGAAACGCATTATATCCGGAAAGGAGTATCGAATGAACATTCACGAATCCGCTGAGGACTATTTGGAAGCAATCCTCCGCCTGAAAGAAGCAAAAGGCTATGCACGCTCTGTGGATATTTCTCTGCTGCTGGGGGTCACGAAGCCATCGGTCAGCGTGGCGATGAAGCGTCTGCGCGAAAACGGTTATCTGACGATGGATGCTGACAACTTGATTACGCTCACACCCGCCGGGATGGAGATTGCGAGAAGCATTTATGACCGCCACAAGACGCTGTCGAGCTTTCTGGAGAGTTTGGGCGTTGATTCCGATGTTGCCCGCGAGGACGCCTGCAAAATTGAGCATGATATTTCCGAGGAATCGTTTACCGCGATTCGGAAGCTGATGCAGGAGCGGGAGCAGCACCCCGAAAATCCGCAGGAGTAATGGCATATCAAAAATAAAGCCGGGTCGAATCCCCCCTGTTTCGGAGGATTCGCCCCGGCTTTTCTGTATTACTTACTTCTCCGTTTCCAGTGAGCGGTATGTCCGCACCAGCACGACCGCCGAAAGAATTGCCGTCAGCACATCGGCGGCAGGCATGGAGTACATCACCCCGTCCAGCTGGAAAAACTGCGGCAGAAGCAGCACCAGCCCCACGCCGAACACAATCTCCCGTGCCATCGACAAAAGCGTCGAGGCAGCCGCTTTCCCCAGCGATTGCAGGAAGATGAACGTCCCTTTGTTGATGCACGCCAGCACAATCATGCTCAGGTACACCCGGAAGCAGCGCCGGGCAAAGAGCGTGTAGTGGATGGACTCGTTCTGCGCGCCGAAGAGCAGCATCACCTGATCGGGCAGCAGCTCCACCACAAGCAGCGCAATCAGCCCGACAACCGCCTCCGCCGCCAGCAGCCGCGTCAAAAGCCCTTTCACACGGTCATGCCGTCCCGCGCCCATGTTGTACCCCGCCACGGGAATGCATCCCGCCGCCAGCCCAATCGCACAGCTGATGACGATTTGGAACACTTTCATGACAATGCCGAAAACCGCCATCGGAATCGCGGAAAATTCCTCCTGCGAGAAAACAGCGTCCTGCGCGCTGCAAATGCGCAGCATCGTGTTCGTCGCCGCCATTGCCGCGACCAGGCTGATTTGCGCCAGGAAGGATGTCATGCCGAGCCTGGCGCATTTCCCCAGTAAATGCGCGCGCGGGCGGAAGCTGTCCTTTTGCAGGTGAATCTGCTTCATCCGCGTTAGATACCAGATGGACAGTCCAGCGGTCAGCGCCTGCCCGACAACCGTTGCAATCGCCGCGCCCGCCATGCCAAAGTGGCAGACGAAAATCAGCAGCGGGTCAAGCACGAGGTTTGCCGCCGCCCCCGCCAGCGTGGCAACCATCGCGAATGTCGGGCTGCCGTCAGAGCGGATGACCGGGTTCATTGCCTGCCCAAAGACGTACAGCGGCACGCCCAAGGCAATCCAGAAGAAATATTCCTGCGCCTTCTCGAATGTCCCGGCATTGACGCGCCCGCCGAACCACGTCAGCAGCGTGTCCGGGAACAGCAGGTATGCCGCCATCAGGACAAGCCCCGCGACGACGCTGACCGTTACCGTTCCGCCGACGGCGCGGTGGGCATCCTCCTGCTTCCCTGCACCAAGCATCAGGCTGACGAACGCGCAGCAGCCGTCGCCGAGCATGACCGCAATCGCCAGCGCCGCGACCGTCAGCGGAAAGACGACCGTCGTTGCTGCGTTCCCGACGCTGCCCAAGTCGGGCGCGTTTGCAATGAACACCTGATCGACCATGTTGTACAGCGCCGCCACGACCAGCGAGGTCATGCACGGCACGGCGTAACGCCGCATGAGGCGCCCCAGCGGCTGTGTTGCCAGCGGGCGTGCGTTCTGCGCTATGGAGGTTTCGGATTCTGTCTGCATGAAAAAAAGCACTCCTTTTCGTTGATTGGAGCGCAGTGTCAAGGCAAAAAAGACTGCCCCTGCTGCGCGTCCGACAGATGGACTTACGCAGCAAAGGCAGCACTCTGTACCGCTATTTTACCGCATCGGAGCGGATTTGTCAAAGGGGTGTATCATCATTTTTTCCCGCCCGCCACAAGGCTTCCTGCAAAGCACGCGCCGCCTGCAATCCAGTACCCCATTACGAGTCGACTCGTCGTGCCGTAAATCTCCAGCGCTCCTTGAAACAGGCAGCCGACTGTCAGCGCAATGATGCCCCAGTGGTACAGCCGCACGCACCAGCGCCCCGGCAGCGCTTTCCCGCGCAGGGCGCGAATCAGCAGCGGACACGATCCCAGCACCAGCGGCGGCAGGAACGCATACACCATGAAGTCCGAGTAGACCCCGTGGCTGAACTGCTCATACACGAATCCGCCCAGCGCGGTCACGGCGGCAAAAAGCAGATGATAGAACGCAAGTTTCACGCATTTGCGGTCAATAGCCGATGTAGACAATGTCGCTCACGCTCCTTTCGCGGATGCTGCGCCCGTTCGTGGTCGGGTTGTTGACGACGCGCCCCTGAAATACCATCGTCGAAGAGCCGCCGCCGTCGAGGTTGTAGGCGATTTGTGCGCCCAGCGACTGCATCAGCTCTGCCAATTGCCGCAAGGAAAGCCCGGTGCTCTCCTTCGTCCGCCCGTCGGACACGACCAGCAGGTAATGCCCTTCGCTGATTTGCCCGATGGCGGTGCGCGGGTTGGAGGTCATGGCGCGCCCGACTTCGTCGCTGCTGCTGACGGTTACTTGCCCGCCGTTGATCAGCGCCGGACCGAACGTCAGCACTTGCCACGCGCCTTCACGCACCAGCGTGTCGGCACTCGTTTCGCCCTCGTTGATGATGCGGAAATTGCCGTCCGCACCGATGACCAGCGCGTCCGTGACGCTTTGCGCCGATGCGCGGTACAGCACGCCGTTGCGCAGCACATACCCGCGCTCCTGTGCGCCGTAATAGTCGCCGTTGATGGCGAGAATCGCGCCCGCGTTCGCCGCCTGCACGGAGGTCGTCTCGGTCAGGTTGCGGGCGTAGGTGTTCCCCGCCAGCGCCGTTTTGAGCAGGGAAATATCCGCAATCTGCACGTCCGCGACGTACACCGTCGTGTTCTCTACGCGCATCGTTGTCAGCACAATGTCGATTTGGTCATCGTGGTATTCCGTGTCGGTGGAAATGGGCGCGGTGGTCGCCTGTTCCGCGGGGGATTCCGTCGCAGTCGGCACGGTGGTCGGAGCTTCCGTCGGCGCGGTGGAGGCTTCAGCGGTTGCCGTCGGCAGCGTGTCCGGCGTCAGCACACGGACAATCACGAACGTGTCCAGCGCCGCATAAACCGTGTACGCTATCAAAATCAAAGCAAACACCATGTTTGCGAAATGCCGCTTCATGGAGCTTCACTCCTTTCCGCTTCTATCATATCCCCGTCAAGTGACGAACAGATGACGAAACCATGACTGCTGCCGGAAAAATTCCCTTCCCTTGACGCAATCGGGGGAAAGGCGTATACTGGAAGCGGAAATTTCCACGGATGACCGCGAAAAGGAGAAGAATGATGCAGAAACTACGGGGATACTTGGCACTGGGAATATTCATCATGGGTATTATATCGTTTTTATGCCTGCTTCTGCCGCTCATCGAGATAACGGATGATGCGCTGATGCTGATGATGCTTGCTGTGCCGCCGCTTATCTGCGGATTGATCATAGCATTGGCACTGCATATGCTGCTGTATACGCTGCTTCTGGTGCTGTACGGCTGCAGAATACAGCTGGTGGCTTTGTACTTTCTTCATATCCGCAGGAAAACCGTCGGCTGGCGCGTGCAGTACCTTCCGGCGGCGGAGCGCAAGGTGGGCATACTGCTGGCGGCTGTTCCGTGGGAGCAGGAAACCGGCGACTTGCAGCAGCGGGCGCAGATTGTCCTGTACTATGTGCAGAGCGTACTGGCAATACTGTTCTATGCGCTGGCAGTCAATTTGTATGGGACAGCATCCGCCATTGCCTGCCTTGTGCTGGCGTGGGGTTATGCGTTTCTCAGCATCATCATGCCGCCAAGCGAAATTCGGAAAGTATTCCAGCCCGAAAAGCGGCGCAAAATGTGGCAGATGCAGTGCCTGCTGGCGGAGAACCTGACGGATCACCTGTTCACGGAAATGCCGGAAGAATACTTCGCTCCGCCGGACAAAATTCAGAATCAGAATGATGCGGCTCTTATGATTAATTGTTCCGCGCGGCTGATGATGCAGAACCGCTATGGTGAGGCGCTGGACATCCTGACTATGCTGGCGCAGGAGCATCGGGAGCAGACGAAGCGCCTTTGGTGGCAGCTGATTCCGCGCGGCGTTCTGTGCGAGTTGGCATTGGACAAGCCGGGCTACTTCCTGAAAGAGTATGACACGCTGTACATGCAGAAGGAATTGCGCAAGCATGAAAAGCAGCCGCTTGTCTGGCGGACGGCGTATGCGGTGCATCTGCTGCGCGACGGCGATGAGCAGAAGGCGGAGCGGTGCCGCAAGCAGTTCCTGCGCCGCATCCGCCATACGACCATGCCGCGCTGCTATCAGTGGACGATAGACAGAATGGCGCGGGAAAAGGAAATCTACGAATCAAGAAAGGCAAAGGAAGCGCAAGAATGAAGAATCGGACATTTCAGCGCCTGTTTCCGCTCCTGCGGATGGGCAGCATCCTGCTGGCGGCGGTACTGTTCTGCGCGGCACTAATCGGCGTGAACGCACAGCTGACTGTCGGGACGAATGAAGAGCGGAATCTGGCGACGTATCTGGGGCTGGCACTGACGGCGGTTGTGACGTATCTGCTGCAAGATGTGCCGAAAATGCTGGTCGGCAGGCACTTTGGCTGGAAGCTCGTGCGCTACGAGGCGTTCGGGCGGGTCTATCAGGCGGACGGCACAGGGGCGTTCGTGCGTGTTCCAGTACCGGCGCAAAGTCGTCTGCGCTATCAGCCGTATCTGCTTCCGCCGGAGGATGCCCCTCGGCACGACGTGACGCTGTACACGCTCTGTCCCCTGCTGTATGGCGGGGCGCTGGCGGTGGTGTTCGGTGTGCTGACACTGCTGACGCTGGGGCAGCCGGTGTCGCTGGTGCTGTGCGAACTGGCGATGGGCGGCGTGGTGCTGGTGATGACGTGCATTCTGCCGATGGATGAGCGGTTTATCGCATCGCCGATGGCAATCGCACGGATGCTTCGAGATCCGGAACAATTGGCGGAGTGGCTGTATTTCGCGCGTATGAAGGCGAATGGCGGGGTGGAGGTGACAGATGTTTCGATTGAAAACATTCCGCAGCCTGCAACAGTGAAGACATGTCAGGATGCAATCTGTGTCTTTCAGCGAGCGCAGATTGCGCTGATGGTTCAGTGTGATGCACAGAAGGCGTATGGGCTGATGAAACAGGTGCTGGAAAGCGAGGCGCGGCTGTCATATACTGCATGGAAACTTCTGCTGAGCGATGGGGTGGTTGCGGAACTTCTGGCAGGTGAACCGGGTGAATTTACGGCGCTCTATCGTGGAAAAGCCGGCGCAGCAATACGGCAGGTGATGTTTCGTATGGTGGACTATGCGCTTCCTGCCTATGCGGTAGCGATGCTGGTGACACATGAAGCGCGGGAAGCAGAGGTTGTGCGGAACACGCTTGCGCCAGTGCGAGAGAAAATGCCGGAGCTTGATGCTTTGATGAAGGCCATCGAAGAAAAAGCC
>OMCF01000507.1_pt1 | contig 15587 bp, 9 predicted proteins | sample 1673791 | NCBI WGS metagenome assembly OMCF01 (sample SAMEA103958127, study PRJEB25191) | human gut metagenome | biome: human-associated habitat [ENVO:00009003]; feature: intestine environment [ENVO:2100002]; material: feces | place: Germany | collected 2013/2015
CCCCTGGAGTTTATCCGCCGGAAGATACCGGTGAAGTAGAAAAAGCAGCGGATTAGCCCCGCTGCTTTTCTACTTCACCGTATATCTTGCAGCTGCGTCGGGGCGCTCTCCGGCGTTGCCCTGTTTTGCTGCATTTTTATCTTTGGTATATTTTTCGTGATTATTCGCGTTTACACAGTTCTTTTTTCAGAACCAAACATATCGGGGCGAACATTATTCTATCCCATCCTCCGCTTTCTTAATTCTAACCGCAAGATACTCTCTTGTGGGCAGATCAATTCTGAAACGTCCCTTAAAACTTCCGACATTCTCAACCGTCATGTTCCATGTGTCTATAATGTCGACGGTGTATATATTATTATCGTTAATATGATAATATCTGAATCCCGGACGCGAAATCCCGTAATAAAACAGGTGATAACCGGTTTCATCAGCTAGATTTTCATCTTCCGGAACCACACATATCTCGTCCCATTCCATGTTTTTGGGTCGCAATCCGCCGTCCGGAGCTTCCTCAAGTATTTTTCGCATAAAAGCTATTCTTTCCGGGCTGTCACCTTTAAGCTCTCCACCATGAGACCACCATATCGCCTTATCGTCTATGTAGGTTTCGCCATGACCACCGTAGCCGCCGCGGCAAAGTGCTTCCCAGAACCTCCGAACAAGCTCTTGCGGCGAAATATTGCCCCACGCATACTGGATATTTCCCTCGTATAGCATTTCGTCAATTACTATCGGTTTGCCATAGATTTTTCTCCACTCGGATGTTCCCTCCGGAGAACGCTGAATGCTGCAGTGCGTTATCCATGACTTTGTATGATCGTAAAACTGATTACCGTTATGTATTGATCGCAGGTGATCATACGGGTCGCTTTCTACGATTATCTGCGCATATCGTTCCCAGTCCTCAATGCTCTTGTTTTTTATCAGGTCATATTCATTAGCAAATGACCACCATACATTTCTGAAAGCCGAAAACCTTGCCGCCGTGTATTTCAGATAAAGTTCGTTGTACTCCGGTGTCATTGTTGAGAAGCCCCAGCGGTCATACAGGTGAAAGAGGATAATATCTGCCTCAATACCCAGCTTTTGAAGCTCGCTGATACAGTATTCAATATGCTGAAAATGCTTGGGGTTAAACCTCTCAAAATCCCAGTTGTTGCCCTTGGAGTCCGGAGTGTAGCCCCACACATTGTCCTCTGTGATAGCACTTCCGTCAACCGGAGTACCCTCGTATGGATAAGAGCGCGGCTCACGAGAATTGTAGCAGTAGCTTTTAGGAAATACGCAGAAACGTATCTTGTTGAACGGGGAATTTCTCAGAGTTTCAAGAGTTTGCGCGATAAGGTCATCGCTTTGCAGATTCCATACATAACAGGTCGTGCCGACAGGATAATAAGGTGTTCCGTCGGAATACTGAAAATGATATTTGTTATGTACCTTTACGCAGCCGTGATTATTTTCCGATGGCGGCGTGACAGAAAAAGTTCCTTCGTATTTACTGTCAGAAAAATTCCCGCAGACCGTAAAATGGTATTCTTCCTCAAACGATGGCATGAATCTTACTTTGTATATTCCGTTCCCATCGTAAAAACCATTTACGGTTTTGCGCTCGGAATCGCTTTCAAATAGCGCAGTGATACTGCGTTCCGGGAATGGGTTGCCAGCGGTGGTTCCCTCGGAGCAAAACTCGAACACGCCCCATTTTTCAACTGATTTTGTATAATTCATAATGGTTCCTCCAATGCCTTTACACATAAACCGACGGATCACTGTGCTGGTGGAATCCGTCGGTTTAGATTTTGAATATCACAGGGAATCTGATTTATGGCGCTGAATAAGTGAATGTTATTTCCAGCGTCGAAAGTATCTCATTGTCTTTGACGGAAAGAACAGTCGCGGACAGACCGGAATTGTCGCCATCGGCGTATCTGCCGTCATCGGGGACAGATGTGACCCACTGGTTATAGAGGTTTACTCTCGTGCAGTTACCGCCGCAGTACCGTACTTAAATTATAACACAAAGCCGCTATTTTTCAGTGGAAAAAACTCTTTCCTCCCGAAAGGAGAAAAAACAGCAGCCCGAAAAAGAAAAAGCCGCACAAGGTCTGACCCCCTGCGCGGCTGAAACGCATTGAATCTATCAGTTTATTTGAGCAGCTTGTTTTCCACCCTGAAAAAGTCCACGTCGACATAACCTCCCGACTGCTTTGTCGGGAAATTGAATATCGCGTAACGGTATCCCATAAAATGCAGACCGTAATAATTCATTTGCAGCGTGTTTCCTATTTTCGTCCAGTTCTCGCCGTCGAGGCTGTAATAGAAATACGCCTTGTCCGCCGCGTTTTTGAAATCGCAGTCGACCCGCAGATACACTTCGTTTTCTGTTATTTCGACCCTTTCCGTTTCAAATTCCTGTTCAACGTTGTCGTTATCGTCATACCAAACCGTTACGATATATTTTTTCCCGTCTTCGATTTTTACGGCGACATAACCGTATTTTTCCGCGAAGGCGGCAAACCCCGCAACATCGCCCTCTTTCATTTCCGAAACGTCGAGCTTTATATATGCGCCGCATTCCGGTCCGAAGGTTCGCTGCGTAAGGGTGTTTCTCGCATTGGCAACAGTGCCGCAGACATCGACCGTTCTCAGCCTCAGATAGCCTTTCCTCTCGGTGAGCGACCAGAGGCGGTTGTCGGGATTGTGGTTCCATTGCCATTCCAACGCGAGGTTAGAGCCGTTATAATCGCTCTCGCCCGCTTCCTCGGGCGTGTCGGCAAAGCTGTGATAGGATCTCACTATCTGTGAGTTGATAAATTCGTCGCTTGTGACGACGCTCTTTTTCTCGTGACCCGCGAAAGGAATCTTGGCGGTCTTGGGCACCTTTCCGTCAACGCCGACGACCAGCCAGCCGTCCTCCCATGTCATGGTCGACAAAACGGGAGTTCTGCCCACCGCCCCGTGATCCTGAAATACAAAGCAATACCAGTTGCCGTCCTTATCGTCGACGATACCGCCCTGTGCGGCACCGTCATTCCTGAAGTCCATATTATCGTTGATTATCACTTTCATTTCCCACTCGCCGTCGAGCGCTTTGCTTCTGTAACAAAGCTGCGTTCTTCTGCCATGAGGAGGCCATGTTATGATAAAAATATAGTAATATCCGTTCAGCTTATAGACGTGAGAACCCTCGGCAAGGCAGCCCTTGACAAGTCCCGCGTCGTTGATGAGTTTTCTCTTGGTTCCGGGCTTGACCGCGCTCAGATCCTTTTCCAGTTCAACGCACCATATCTGTCCGCCGCCGTAGACAAGATACACCTTGCCGTCGTCGTCGAACAAAAGGCTCATATCATGGAAGCACTCGTCAAACACGAACCTGTCCCATTTCCCGTTTTCTATATCGTCGGTATGATAGATATAAGTTTTTCCGGTGGAGAAGGAAGTGAAGCCGGCGTAATACACACCGTCGTTATATCTGAGGGTAGTCGCCCACTGACCCTTGCCGTAATTGTTTTCCCCGTTTCTTAAGGCAAGATTATCCCTGTCGTCCAGTGTATCAAAAACGTAATTTACTATTTCCCAGTTTACAAGGTCGTAGGATTTCATTACGGGACACCCCGGAGACAGGTGCATGGTCGTCGAAACCATATAAAACGCGTCGTCGGCACGGATTATATCAATATCGGGCACGTCGGCGAAAATAACGGGATTTGTGTAGTTTCCGTTGCCGTCGTCGGTTGAAGTTATCGTGGATTTTATGATATCCTTATCAAGCATTGTGATATCCTCCTCTTCTTCGGGCTCGACGGTGACGCACGGTAGCGGATTCGACGTCACGGTGCCCGTGCCCACTTCCGCCGCGCATGCCGTCAGCGACAATACAGCCGTCAGCGCCGCGGCGAACCGAACAAGTCTTTTCATTTTTTTCTCCTGATTTTCCGCTGCCGCCGTCAGCCGTCAAGCTCAAGACCGCTTACGGTGATATTGTAGGTGATGGATGTGAACGGCGTCTCTTCGCCGTTTATTTTAAGCGCCAGACAATAGTTTATCCATTCTATGTCTGTTTTCGCCGCGAATATTCCGCATTCCTCCGTGCCGTAAATCAGCGATCCGACCTCGGAGCCGCCCCAGCCGTTTTCAAGCCCGTTTTCCGTCGAGCTTGCGGGATCGAGTTCCTTATTTACTGGAATTTCAACCTCTCCGTTTTCGGTTGCCAGCGTCAGCGATCTCACAAGCACCTTATACTTCGCATCGGTATCGGTATTAATAAACCCGAGGTTGACTATGGCGCTGTCCTTGTCAAAAGAAGAGGATTTTATGGAATAGTCACCGTCCTTCGGAATGTCGAGCATCGCAGAGGGGCTCGGTCCGGGCTCGGTCTGTCCCGAAAATACCAGCGTCTTGTAGGGTATATCGGTGGAGGCTATGCTCTCTTCGGGACGAAGCTGCTCGTCGCCCTTTGAAAACTTCCACGACTTAAGCTCTATATCGGAGCCGGAAAATACGAAATAAACGTTATGGTTTCTTCCGTCAAACTGCGCAAAGCCGTCCGAGCGTATTTTGGTATAATCCGCGCAGTCGAACTCGACGAACGCGGCGGCTTCGGAGGAGATATCGTCAAGACGAACCTCTATCCTTCCCTTGCCCTTGACCTCGGCGATAAACTCTGATGCCCCGTAGCCGAAGTCCGCTCCTCTTACATATATCCACGCGCCGTCGGCGGTGCTTTTGGCGGCAGGATCCGTTACCTTGTCGTATCCGATATCCGCACCGGTGAACATCAGCGCGCCGCTGTTATAGGTATAGGGGTCGACCAGCTTTATCTGCGCTACGCCCTTCTTGCTTGCCGCAGTTATGGGGATATCGCCCGTCGCCTTGTCCATGGGCAGATAGTCTGCCATCATACTGCGGAAGCCCGCTTTTCCTCCCATAAGCTCCTCCAGAAGAAGCGTATGGTGAATGATGTAGTTTACGCCCTTATATTCAATGAAATGAGTGTGGTTGTTAGCCCAGCGAAGTCCTGAGGCCCCGTCGGCGTTCTCTCCCGCATTATAGAAATAGGGTCCTCTGCATTCCCAGCTATCCGCGTCGAGAGGGGTCTTGGTGGTCATATACGCCATGCTGCATGCGGGCGGAACTTCGACCCCCTCGTACTCCTTCCAGCCGGTCTTGTGATCCTGCCAGTCGGTGCAGTATGTATAGTAATATACCCCGTCGATATAGTTCAGCTCGCTCGCCTCAAAAAAGTAGGGAGCGTCAATGGAAACAAATTCGCTGTCAAAGGACAGCATATCCTTTCCCAGCCTTGCTATCTTCGGAATCTTGCTGTGCATAGTGTTGCCGTCCGCCGGTGTGCCTCCGCCGAAGGAGAGCCAGCCTACGCCATTTTCGTCAATGCACACGCCCGGGTCAAAGGGCGCAGGGCAATTCTCCAGCCCAGGCATATTCTGATAAATCAGAGGCTTGCCGAGCGGATCGGTCCACGGTCCCACAGGGTCGGTGGAGGTTATCACACCCACGCCCGCGCCGCTGTTTGAGAAGTAAAGGTAAAAATGCGTAAGTCCGTCATCTTCAACGCGGGAAACTATCGACGGTGCCCACGAGTTATATATCCACGGCGCGATCTCTCCGACCTCTATCCTGCCGTGATATATCCAGTTTACCATATCGTCGGTGGAAAATACCACAAGCGATTTGATATGGGCGTAGTCGTTCTTTGTTCCCTCTTCTGACTGCTGTTGGTCGTTCGTGCCGTAAACGTAAAGCCTTCCGTTATATTCCACCGCGGTGGGATCGGCGCAGAATATGTTCGGCGAGATGGGATTTGCGTTATGCTCGTTTTTGTAGACATTTCCGCTTACCTCGTCGATTATTATTCCGTTGTTAAGGCTGTCGATTATTGTTTCGTTGTCAGGTTTGTCGATTGTTTCCGCTTCACTCACACTGTCTACGCTGTTGGCAGAGCTTTCTGTCTGCACAGATGAATCATCCGAGACGTTCTGCCCGGAACAGCCGGAAACAAGCAGCATAGCCGCTGCACAAATCAAAGCCGTTATCTTCTTGTTCATAGTTACTCCTTTCATTCAGCCTGCCATCTTTCAAGGCAGATGTCCTTGCTTGAAAATGCAAAATATACATTGTGAATTCCTGTTATTTTTGTGGGAAGAACCACAGGAATTTTATCAAATCCATCATTTGCGAGTTCGATCACTCCCAACGGTTCGGCATTCCTGTCATCAAGACGAAGCTCGATAACACCCGTGCCCTTTGCGGTAACGAGCAGCTTTTCTGTGCCCTTGCCGAAATCCACGCCCTTTATGTAAGTCCATGCGCCCTCTGCCAGCGACTTCACAGCCATTTTGCCGGTGGATATCTGTTCGTACCACATATCTGCGCAGGTGAACATCTCCGCACCGCTGTGAGCTTTATACGGGTCGAGCGGCTGAGTCTGCGTGACGCCTTCGCGTGTTGCCTTTGTGACGGGGAATTCCGTATCCGTGTAAGGCAGTAGATCCACGCACATACAGCGGAATCCTCCCTTTGTTTTCGTGCGCTCCTGAATGTGAAGTGTGTGGTGAAGAATGTACCTTGTTCCCTTATATTCGATAAGGTGGGTGTGATTGTTGCACCAGTCCATTCCGGAATCACCGGCGTTTAGGAAGAATCCGCCCTTGAACTGCCAGCTTTCCGGGTCAAGGGGAGTTTTGCTCGTCATACAGCCCATGCTGCATATTCCCGGCGCCGGAATGTCCGTTCTGTTCCAGTTTTCTCTTGACTGCCAGTCCGTGCTGTATGTGTAGATAAAAGTTCCGTTTTCGTAGTTCAGCTCGCTTGCCTCAAAGAAATACGGAGCGTCTATCGGAACAAAATCGCTGTCAAACGAAAGCATATCCTTTCCCAGCCGCACTATCTTAGGTATATTTGTGTGCAGCGTATTACTTGCAGGTGGGACACCTCCGCCGAACGCAAGCCAGCCTGTGCCGTTTTCGTCGAGGCATACTCCCGGGTCAAAGGGCGCAGGACAGTTTTCAAGCCCCGGCATATTCTGATAGATTAGCGGCTTTCCGAGAGGGTCGCTCCACGGTCCGAGAGGGTGTTGTGCCGTAAGCACTCCTACACCGCAGCCGCTGTTCGAAAAGTAAAGGTAAAAATGAGTTTTTCCGTCCGCCTCAACTCTGGAAGTTACGGACGGCGCCCATGAATTCACTATCCAAGGTGCTATTTTTGCGATGTCTATGAAGCCATGGTATTCCCAGTTCACCATATCGTCAGTTGACAGCATAACGATGGATTTTATGTGAACATAGTCGTTCTTTCCGTCATCGCCGACTGCCTCGTATTCCTGATGGTCGTTAGTGCCGTAAATATAAAGTCTGCCGTTGTACTCAACGCCTGTCGGGTCGGCGCAGAATACATTCGGCGAAATTGGATTAGCCGTATTTTCCAGCTTGTAGCAATTTTCGCTTATTTTCATTAGCATCACCTCATTGTTTTTGGGCAACACCGCGCAAAGACCATTTATTGGATTTTGTACGCGTCTTGCTTGCATCTTTTCCGTCATATTGCGCAATACACGCACAATCTTTGCGCGGTATTGCCTTTATTTTATTATACACATTGCAATGCAGAAATTCAATAGCATATATTCATTTAATCCACCTTTTAATCATAATATGCACTTTTGCTCTTGACTGAAGTGCGGAATTAAGCTATACTGTAAACGGGGTGATATTATGCGCAGAAGAATAGCGGTCATTACCGCAAGAGCTGACGCGTCCGAACAGCGCGATATACTATACGGAATATCCGAAGCCGCATTCATGAAAAACACCGATGTTGCGGTCTACTCAAACATATACAACCACTGGCAGGACGATGATCTGCTGAATTATGAGAACATAATTTACTCTCTGTTTGAGCCGGATCTATTTGACGGCGTTATTGTCACAGCCGAGGCATTCCGGGATATAACAATAATCAACGATACAATCGATAAAATAAGAGCTGCAAAAATCCCCGCCATTGTTATTGACGGGGAGATAGATGGATTTAAGAGCGTTTATTCCGACGATGAAACCGACCTGGAGAAAATGACGGAACATTTGATAACGGTTCACGGTTTCACGGACATCGACATACTGACGGGAAGCAGGGACAACGCCGCTTCGCAAAAGCGTCTGAACGGCTGCAAGCGCGCATTCGGAAAGCACGGAATAAGCCTTGATAATATCAGAGTGTATTACGGAAACTTCTGGAACGATTCCGGCGAGGAACTTGCCCTGCGGTATCTCAGCGGTGAAATTCCGCGACCTCAGGCGGTGATATGCACCAACGATTCCATGGCGTTCGGGCTGTGTGATGTTCTTTCGGAGGCAGGAGTGGATATTCCCGGCGAGCTGACAGTAACGGGCTACGACCTGACCGGCGGCGACCATACCGCAGGAAGGATATATCACTATCCGTTGCTGACGACTTACCGCAGAAACCGCCGTAAAATGGGACGGGACGCTGTGGGTGCTATTCTCGGCGGCAGTCCTGTTCAAGACAATTCCGACAGGTTCGTAAGCGGAAACACCTGCTCCTGCGGCATCTGCCGTTCGCATCTTTTAGATGAGCTTATCGCGGAAAAAATAGACCAGTATCATACCATTATGAGCACCGTGGCACAGTTTTCCGGCAGGCTCACCACATCGCGTACTCTTGAGGAATACACCGGAGCGGTAAGCGAGTTTTTCTACCTGCTGCACGGCGCTGACAGGCTGTTTCTGTGCCTTGACAGCGCATGGAACAGTGAACGTTTCAACGGTGGTGAGTTCCTGTGCTGTGCGATAGGTAACGAGTATTCAGAACCTCCGATAAAGTTCAGCAGCGGCGAAACTCCCGTGCCGTTCATTACGGAGCACGATTCCCCTGCGATTTTCTATGTGAATCCCGTGTGCTTTCAGACAAGGCTTTACGGGTATACGGTGCTGGAATACAACCGCCCGGCGAGCTATGATTTCAGCTTCCGCGACTGGAACAAGACTGTTGCGGATACGCTGGAATTTCTGCGAATGAAGAATGATATCCACTATCTCACGCAATGCCAGCGGCAATCCGCACTGTATGATTCACTGACGGGGTTCTACAATCTTCGTGAATTTGAAAGCATTGTGGAGGAAGCCGGGCATAACTTCTGCATTCAGGCGGTAAAGCTTAGTTTCCCGGACGGCGGAGAATACCTGTTTGGCGAAAACTACCACAGCGATATAATCGCAGAAACAGCGTCAGCAATAAAACGTATATGCGCTCAGCATGAAATATGCTGCCGGACCGATGACAACACATTTCTTATCCTGTTCAAAAGGGAAAACGGAATGTTTCCTGAGAAACTGAAAATATCGCTCCACAACGAGGTTTATTCACGGCACGATGAACGGCAGGTTATTATCACATACCACAGTTCCGATAACACGCTGGTCGGAGAACTGCGCTCAGCCGTATCGCTGAATGCAGAGCACGATGTCGGTCTGATAAGCGAACGAAGAAGACTTCCGCATTATAACGAGCTTGCCGACATAAGGAACAGGATAATTTCAGTGCCTAATAAGATGCCTAAGCTTTCGGAAGTCAGCAGAAAAATGTGCGTCAGTGAGGGGCATTTCCGCTTGATTTACCGGCAGTGCTTTGATGTAAGTTACAACCGCGACTGCATAAATTCAAGGGTAATGAAAGCCTGCTACTTACTGTATTCTACCGCCATGAGCATTTATGCGACAGCGGTAAGCTGCGGTTACGATGATGAAAAATTCTTCTCACGGCAGTTCAGGCAGGTGACCGGATTTTCTCCGGCAGAATACAGAAAAAAGATACTGCGGTGACGGCAAGAATATTGTGATGATCAATAAACGACAGACCGAGGCGCTGTAAAAAAATAAGACTCCCATCTCAAAAAACGAGACGGGAGTCTTTTTCGTGGTATGATTTACTTGAAATGAAAAATCATCCACAAGAACATTATCCGTCATATCAGCTGAGATTCCCGGTAGAAATAGGGTAACACCGCACAAAGCCCATAAATTAGAAATTAAGCAAATATATAATAATTACCGCAAGCATTGGCTCGGGGCATTCTGGGAAGAAAACGGTGTTGAAGTGATACCGACTGTATGCTGGAGCGATGAAAAGATTTTTGAGTGGTGTTTTGACGGAGAGCCTGTCGGCAGTACAGTAGCGGTATCTTCTGTGGTTACGCAGAACAATAAGACCGCAAAAGCGGCATTTCTGACAGGTTACGAGGCTATGTGCGACAGGCTCAGGCCCGAAGCAATATTGTTTTACGGAAACGTGCCTGAGGAATGTAAAGAGAATATCATGCGGGTAAAGAGGTATAATTGTACGATCATGGACTTGCACGACCTTAGCGTTATTGCGAGCGTCAGCGGAAGTAATATTACAGCCGAGCTTGGAAGCCGGACTCTTTCCAAGGCAATAAGTCAGCACCCACAGGTGCTGAAAAACGGCGTTGTTCTGCACAGCGACCGGGGCTCTCAATATACTTCAAAGGAATTCACCTACTATCGTTCAGCTTACAATGTAACCCAGAGCATGAGCCGTGCCGGTTGCCCTTATGACAACGCTCCGATGGAACGTTACTTCAACACTTTGAAAAGCGAACTCATTTATCAGCATTCATACAGTTGCGAGGATAAATTGTTCTCCGACATTGAGAATTATGTTCTGCTTTGGTACAATTCCGTCAGACCTCATTCTTTTAATAACGGTCTTACTCCTTGGCAGAAACGCTTGACTTGATCTTTTGGGGAAGGTGTTACAATTTTGCTTGACAAGAACAATGAAAAAGGAGCGACCGGTTGCGGAACGCCCCTTTTCTTAGGCGACACCGCACAAAATCCGGAAAATGGTCTTTGTGTGGTGTCGCTCTTATATTTCTTATGTAACTTACTTTGCCAGAACAACAGACAGCTTTATTTCTCTCTCGGCTTCGCTAATGTCAGCCGCACCGCCGTCCTCTATAACTACCTGCACCTCGTACAGCTTGTCAGCAGAAAGCTCGGACGGAACTTCGCCGCTCTCGGTCTTTATGCTCCACAGCTCATCGGAAAGCTCGGTCAGCCTGCCGTCCGCACCGTATGCGTATAGACTGAATTCATCCGCGTTGCCTGTCAGACCGTTCATGCGGATGGCTACAGTAGTGCTCGGGTGAACGTTCTCCACCGTAATAGTATTCAGCCAGCCCGAAACAGTCCCCTTCCCGCCGTCGGAAACGAACTCCTCCTGCGAAAGCACGTTTCTGTTCGCATTGTCAAGGTCGACCTGCCTGTACGGCATCTCCGGCAGATATACAAATCTGTCCTGAAGCCTTAAAAGCTCCAGATATCCCGTGGGGCAGTAAAGCGAGTTGCCGCTGTTCCCCGCGTACATTCCTATTGCCATGTTGTTGTAGCCGTATTTCGAAGCAACATCCACGCTGAGAACCGTTTCGCCTGTTTCAAAGTCCAGCACGATGTACTGCCACATCCCTGTTTTGAGATCCTGGACATAGCCGTAAATGTACCCCGTAGCGGTCGAAAGCTTCATCATAGATGTGTCACGCAGGTCGTTTCTGCACCATACGCTCTTCATTTCGTAGCCGCTGTCAGACTTTATCGTGTCCACGCGCTCAACACCCGGATACAGCATCTTGTTGCCCTTTGTGAGCCAGTTCTTGTCGTAGATGTTTTCGTAGCTCTGTATCGAGGAGTCGTTGTCGGGCTTTGCAAGGTTGGGACTTCCTGCGCCGAACCAGTTGCATACTATCGTGCTTACTGTGCCGCTGCCGTTGTCGTACACTATCGCGGAGTTCTCGATTGATACCTGCATATCGTCGGGAAGCTCATCAATTACGGGCATACTTGCCACCTTTTCGCCCGTTTTCATGTCAAGCGCTATGAGATTTACCGGCTTCTGATTGTCCGTGAACATGACAAGGTCCTTCGTAAGCGACGGAGAGCAGCCGCCGCCCCATGCAAGACCGCCGCCGGTGGTCTTATCGCCTTCGCCGCTCACCTTTGCACCCGCGCTCTCATAGGGCGTGCACCACACAACGTCTACGCCTTCTTCTGCACGCAGAAGATAGCAGTTCTGGTTGGTGAGGATCACTGCACCGTCCTTGGAGGCGGCGATGCCGTTCTCGGCACCCTCGCCGGGGGTCAGCTCGTAGACAAAGACAGCCTTTGAAAGGTCTGTCTGCTCGCCATTCAGGATCGCATCAATGGCAGAACGGGCAATATAGCCGATGACGCCCTGCTGCTGGCGCTGCGGATAAATGCGGAAGCCGCCCGTTGCAAACCAGAGGTTTCCGTCATAATCAAAGACCACGGACAAAAGATTCTGCGTCAGCTCTTTTCCAAGCGCGGCTTCGGCAGCAGCCTTGATATCAATGTCCAGCACCTTCTCAAATTCGGGCAGCACATTGCCGTTTTCATCTGTTGCACGGAGCATCAGCACATGGTTGTTGCTCGTGGGGCAGACGATGCGGTTGGATTCGTCAAGGAAGGTATAGGAGCTCTGGATAACGTAACCGCCGCCGTCATGCTTCTTTGGCGAGAAATAGCCGAGCGTTTTTGTTTCTTCGGCGTTCAGGTCGCGGATGGCGATGCCGCCCAGCAGCGGCACAACGGCATGGCCGTAGCTGTCAAAATAGATAGCGGGAGAAGCATTTGCATTCGTTGTCTCATAGGAAACGTTGATCTCGGGGTAGATCGCAAGCGGCAGGATCTCATCCGTTGAATCTGTGTTGTAGCCGTCGTGATGAATGTTTGCATCGCTCTTGGCCATGTAGGGGTTTTCCTCCACCTGCTTGGGGTTCAAGGCCTTCACAGGCAGTGCCGCAGAGGTCGTCTCCGCAGCAGAGGGCTGCACCACGGCGGACGGTGCAGAGGGCTGAGAAGTGGCGACACCGTCTGCGGGCGTCTGCGTACCGCCGCAGGCGGCCATGGAAAGGCACAATGCTGCGGTCAGCGACAAGCTCAACGCAGAGTGGATGATCTTTCTCTTTTTCATAAGTCGTTCTCCTTGTTGTGTTCGTTGCGGTCAGGTCGGCGCTGCTCTGCCGGATTTTTTTGATCCAGCCAGATGCAAAAACCCTGCCGCAAAGCGGCTTCGGTCACTGGCTCCAGCAGAAAGTAGTCTGCACGCAGCCGGAAGGCATGGAGCGAAAAATTCAGATCGCTGCACCAGATAACGCGTGTTTGGGGACAAAGCGCGTGCAGATGCTCTACTGCATTCAATCCATCCACCCCCGGCAGGGCGATCACGGCATTTGTCAGCGGTTCGTTGCGTGCAGCCTCAAAAAAGCTTTCCTGATCGTGGTAACAGTCCATTTGGGGAAATAAACAATGCTCGGCGCAGAACTGCAAGATCTGCTCTGCCCAAAAAGCTTCCTGCGCCCTGCTGTTTGTCAGCACGGCGATTCGATACACAGCGACCCTCCTTCCTTCTGCCGTTGTTGAGGTTCTCTGTCTCTAGTATACGGGCGGATACGGCTGTTTCAAGCTGTTTGGCACGAAAGCCCGGTTTCCGTCACGAAATCCCGTTTTCTGCTGCGACAGAACCGGGCAACTGTGCTATAATCAGGATGAAAGAGTTTATAAAGGAGGTTGGAAGCTGTAAAACGGCTTCCTGATACAGCATGAGGATCGCAATCGTCGATGACCTTGATACTGAGCGCACACTGCTGAAGGAGCGCCTGGTGCGGCAGCTGAGTCAGCGCGGCGCAGATGCAGAAATTTTAGAATTTGACAGCGGAGAAGCTTTTCTGGCGGCAGAAAAAGCGCAGCGCTTTACCGCCGCATTTTTGGATATTTACATGGATGGTTTAAGCGGCATGGACGCGGCAAAGGAACTTCGGAAAACAGACGCAGACTGCCTTCTGGTTTTTACCACCACCTCGACAGACCATGCACTCGAGGGGTTTCAGGTACGGGCATTTCATTATTTGGTCAAGCCCTTTTCAGAGGCCGAGTTGTCCGGTCTGTTGGATGAAATGCTCGCAAAACTCCCCCGCCCGGAGCCGGTTTTGACGGTGAAGGTGGATGGCAGCGACATCCATTTGCGCTATCGTGATATCATATCCGCCGAGCATTTCGCCCACATCATCAATATCCGCACCACTGCCGGCAAAACGCTTGCCATGCGCCAGAGTTTCAAGGCGTTCACAGAGCCGCTCAAAAAGGACCCGCGCTTTTTTGTTTGTGGCCGCGGTACGATCATCAATATGGAGAATGCTGCCGATTTTCAGGATGCCGCCTTCTGTATGACGGACGGCAGCCAGGTCTATGTCAGTCAGGAGCTTTTGAAAGCCGCACGACAGGCGTTTATGGAATTTCTGCTGCAAAGGGGGCGTGTGGGTTGAAGGATGTTCTGCGCCCGATCCTGGAGCTTACCGTTGTGTTTCCCGGCCTGCTGCTCGCGTATTTTCCGGTGCGCTCCTATCTGAAGCAGTCTTCCGCAAAGCTTGCGGTATGGGAGGTGCCGCTGCTGTTCGGGCTTTGCCTTGGCGGCGGGCTGTTTTGCTATCATTTCGGTCTCTCGACCGCGTTCCCCTTGCTGCTCATAACGATTGTGACAATTTTCCTGTATCTCAAAACGCTGCGGCTCTCTCTCTGGAAATCCGGAACCATCGCGCTTGCGGTCTGCGCGGTATTTGCGTGCCTGAACAGCCTGTCCCGGGCCGTCGGCACGGCAATCGTGATCCGGATGCAGCTGCCGCCGGACAAGCCGTGGTTCTGCTTTGGCGCCTGCATCTTTTATAATGCGGTCTGCTGGCTGATCACTGCCGCAGCCTATTATCCCGCCACCCACGCAGTACGCGCGATGGTGGAGGATGACAATTTTGCGCAGACGTGGTATGTGTTCTGGGTACTTCCGATGGTGTTCATCCTGCTGAATCTTTTTATAACCCCGCGCTACCAGATAACGCTCCGGACAGGGCGGGTCTTGCAGGTCTACATCGTTATGAGCATCGCACTTTTGTTCCTGCTGTTCTTGTTCAATACAATTTTCCTGCTGATGGCAAACAGCCTTAACAAGAATGCAAGATTGCAGCAGGAAAACCAGTTTCTTTCCATGCAGCAGCAGCGCTATGAAAGCCTGAAAGCCGCCATTGAAGAAGCCCGGCAGGCGCGGCACGATATGCGCCACCAGCTGAATCAGATCTCCGCACTGGCCGAGGCAGGAGATCTGGATAACCTGAAGGCTTACCTTGCAAAAACGGTCTCCCGGATCCCGGATCTGGATATGAATTTCTGCGAAAACCGTGCAGCGGACAGTGTTGTCGGCTATTATTGTGCCCTTGCAAAGCGTGAGGGTGTTCCCTTTTGTGCCAAACTCGACTTACCACAGGTGCTTCCTGTGGACGAGATCGATCTGTGTCTGGTGCTGTCTAATCTTCTGGAAAACGCATTCGAAGCCAGCCTGCGCACCGCACCCGCCCGGCGCAAGATCGAGGTCACCGCGTATGTCCATGCCGAGCGGCTTCTTCTGGTCGAAGTGGAAAACGCATTTGACGGCGCAGTTCACGAAAAAAGCGGGGTGTTCCGCTCTTC
>OMCF01000509.1_pt1 | contig 15526 bp, 14 predicted proteins | sample 1673791 | NCBI WGS metagenome assembly OMCF01 (sample SAMEA103958127, study PRJEB25191) | human gut metagenome | biome: human-associated habitat [ENVO:00009003]; feature: intestine environment [ENVO:2100002]; material: feces | place: Germany | collected 2013/2015
GAAATTAAATGATATTTCACCTAGTAAAGTTGTATATAGGGCTAATTTTTGTAAATATAATATAATATGGTACCGACCAACAGCTGTTTTTAACAGTTATTACCGTAGAATTAGTATTGTGTTCGCAAGTTGCCCTTATATGCAGTTTACGAACATTTTTCTATATAAAGAGGTGTGTGTTATGAATTTCAGAAAAATATTTAAAAAAATTATTACTGTATCGGCGGTTGTGGGTGTACTTGCAACAGGCAGTGTTATAACTGGCTATGCAGGCTATGTTAAGGTTGGCAACACAATTGAAAGATTTTCGTTAAGCAAAAAAGACGCTACATCAATTGGTTGTGGTTACTTGCCTGATTGTACACAGGTAGACCAAACAGAGTCCTATGTTACCATATTTAATGGGGCAGACCACACTGAAGGTTATGCTTATGCAAGGACGTCGTCTGAGGAGAGCAGTTATGGTTTTGGTGAATATTACATAGCCAAAAACTACCCTGCACCATATGTTTACAGGTATAAGAATGTACCTGAAGGTAATGTTGTACATTATTGGACCAACACCGGTGGCGGTGGTTTTAGAACAAATCTGACTGTTTATAGGTACACAAAGTAATTATATTGTGATTATATTGCACAGCTTGGTCGGGGCTGTGCAATCGTTCTAATAAGGAGAAAATATATGAGAATAAATAACAATTTATTTTTAGCTAAGGCAAACCTAAAAGGCTCAAAAAGAAAAAACACTGTAATGGTTATGATGATACTGTCAGTAGTGGCAGTTACGCTGCTGGTGGGTTTTTTAAGCATTGTAAATACTACCTGTGATGAGTACAAAAATAAGAAAATATGCAGGCAAGGATACATAATGCCGGAATCCTGCTATTCTAATGATGAAAAAGAGGTAACAGAACAAGGAATAACAGATAAAACAATAGGTGATGTTCTTTCGCTTGAGCATGTTGTTTCTTGTGAAAGGGCGGCGCTTCCTACTGTGCCGGAAATGATAACCATAACTAAAATTACAGATGAAAATAATAAGGATGTAAGCAACACAACAAACGAAACCAATTTAGATAAGCTTACTGTAGGCTTAGGAGAACAATTTTATGACAGTGATTACATAAACAAGGTAATAAAAGGAACCGGGCTGGACAAAGCGCCTGAAATGAGCTGTATATTACCCCATACCTTTACTTATGAGGATATAGACGCAGATTTAGGAAAAATCGTAGCCCGTGAAAAAATAAGCACAGAAAGTCTTATCGGCAAAACAATTACCGTAGATTTGGAATATCTTATACATCAATTTACAAAGGGTGAAAAACGAGGATACGAAAAAGGCTATCTGGGTGAATGGACCAGCTTGCCGAAAATAACCTATAAGCTAAAGGTGGTGGGTATTTATTACTATTCTCGGGCAACTTCAATAAGTGGTGGTGATAGTATATTAGTATCGAAAGCAACAGCCGAAAAAATAGATAAAATGGCACTTGACAATGCCGTGAAAAACGGTATGAAGGATGACCTTGATGAATATATAAACGATGAATACGCTAGAGATTATGTTGTTACAGCCGACAGCATAGACAACATTGCAGAGGTAATGAGCAAACTGCAGGGTATGGGCTTTAATGCCGGTGTGCAGGTAGGCTATATTGATGAATCAATGCTTGCGTTTACGGGAATTTTTGGCGGTGTAGGTACATTCTTAACGGCGGCTATACTTTTGCTTACGGTTATAAATATATTTTTAAGCGTGCATAACAACATAGCCGAGCGAAAGGCGGAAATAGGACTTATGAAAGCCGTAGGCTACAAAACAAGTCAAATTTTCTACAGTATGTACCTTGAAAATATTATACTGGCTGTTAAGGCACTGCTGATAGGCGGTGCGTTGTCGGCGGCAGCGATGTTTATTATTAATTTAATAAATAAGTCCGGCGATGCCCTGCAAATGCTTTATGTAATGCCGTGGCTAAGCTTTTTAATACTGCTTGCCATAGCCTTTGGGGTTATACTGGTTATACCGCTTGTTTGCCTGCTTATAATGGTGTACAACATAGCAAAAATACAGCCTCAGGAGGCTATGAACGCTTAAAGCGTTTAATCTATATAATAAATTTTGAAAATTAGCAAAAGCATAAAAATAAGGAGGATATTTTATGAACTCAATAGTGGCAAAAGACCTTGTAAAGATTTACAACCAAAAGGTAACAGCGTTAAAAGAGGTAAGTATTACTATTAACCAAGGGGAATTTATTGTAGTAATGGGACACTCCGGCTCGGGCAAAAGTACCCTGCTGCAAATGATAGGTCTGCTTGACCTGCCTACAAGCGGCAGTATATTTATTAATTCAAGGGATGTTTCAAAGCTGCCTAAAAATGCCGTTGCAGATGTACGCCAAAAAAGTCTGGGCTTTGTTTTTCAGGCGTTTCACCTTAACCCGCAGCTAAAGGCATACGAAAATGTAATGCTGCCAATGCTGATTAACCCGGAGTATAAAAACAAGGCAGAAATGGAAAAAAAGGCAAAGGAGCTAATAGATGTGGTAGGACTGTCAGAGCGTGCAGAGCACTACCCTAGACAGCTTTCGGGCGGAGAGCAGCAGCGTGTGGCTGTAGCCAGAGCCTTGGCAAATGACCCCGACTTTATTTTGGCAGACGAGCCTACAGGAAACCTCGACAGCGAAAACGAGGTAGTTATATTTACATTGCTAAAGGAGCTTGCACAGCAGGGCAAGGGGATTATGGTGGTGTCGCATAACGAAAGCATTTTGGAGTATGCAGACAGAGTTTACTATATGAAGGACGGCGTATTGGGGGATGAAAAGCAGTGAAAACAGTTAATTTTTTAATGCTTATAAAGGCGTCCGTTACTCAGCAAAAGGCAAGAAACATAGTGTTTATAATTTTTAACGCTATCTGCGTTATATGTATATTGCTTACCTCATCTGTAGTTATCAGACTGTGGACAGATATGGACCAAAAGGTAAACAACCACCCTTACAATAGGGAGCTGCTGGTAGATGTAAGCATAAATAACAAGGGTGCAAAGGATAAGCTGGAGGCTATGGACGGCGTGGAGGGCATAAGCGTTTCGCCATATGACATAACGCTGACCTCTGCCGACAACACTCTTAATTCAACTGTTAACCTGTCATATTTACATATGGACTATGAGCCTGTGGTTACAAAGGGCAGTCAGCTGAAAAGCACCGACAAGGACGCTGTGCTTATGCCGGAAATATACCACGACAAAGACCCGCAAACCCAAATGCGTATAGATGTGGACTGTAAAAGCTTTGTGGGCAAGGAGCTGAGCTTTGTTGATGAAAACGGCAGTCAATACAAGCTAAGGGTAGCCGGCACCTACGATGTTACCGACCCTGCCCTTGATACACAGTGCATATATACAAGCTGTGACCAGCTTTTAAAATATTCCGAAAAAAGCAATGATGACGAAAACGAGAGCATAACATACAGCCTTGCTTTGGCAAAGGGTACAAATAAACAACAGCTTATTGACGAATGTGAAAAATACGGAGGCGTTGCCTACGAAAACAGCTTTAGAATAGACCTAAGCACCTTTAACCTGTCGCTTGTTATTATGGTTATTGTTTTGGCGGTGTTTTTGGTAATGACAATAATGGGCCTCTCAATATTTATTTCGGGCTGTATTAAAAACAGAACAAACGAGCTTGCTCTGTACAGGGCACTTGGCTACAAAACCGGGCATATATTTGTTATTATCTTTTTGGAATATCTGCTGCTGCTGTTAATAGCGTATGTAATAGCACTGGCATTGTCGGCAGTGTGTGCACAGCTTATACTTAACCCTATTCTTGCCTCAATGGTAAAGGGAGGCTTGTTTACTTTGACTGCAGAGGTAAGTCCTGTAAGTGCTTTGATTGTTCTTGGCGTATTTGTTGCAATTTTGGCTGCGATATGCTTAAGAATGACAAACCTTACACAGAAAATACAGCTTGCCGTGCTTTTGAAAGAAAAATAATCGGAAATTTTTATTTGTCAACATTAAAATTTAAAAAATTAAAAAAATCGGCCTTTTTGGTGTAGAACAAAACTATCCGAAAAGGCTTTTTTGTGTAAATAAACCCTCTTGCTACATCGAACATTTGTACGCTTTTTGCCGAAAAATCATCGTTTTTACAATTCATTCATCGTTTTGACAAACGCTATTGTTATTTTGATTTATAAGATGTAAAATTTAATTGAAGGAGGTGAGAGATATGAAATCACTAAAGGCATCACTAAAAACAAACCTATGCAAAATCACAAAAAGTACAGTAGAAAAGGTAATCATCAACAGTGCAAATACAACATCAAGTATTTTGGCACATCAGCCTGTAGCACCAAAGGAAATTGAGATGTTTAAGAATGTTAAGAGATAAAATTGTTGCGTATATGGTGGAAGCCGACATCATAAAGGAAAACGAGCGGAAGGTATATTGCTTTGGATTACAGCTGATTGAAGAAATGTTTTTTTCATTTTGCGTATTCCTCTTAATCGGTATATTGTTCGGAAATGTGGTGGAAACAATAGTGTTTTTTGGAGCATTTGCAGTGTTGAGACAGTATGCCGGTGGCTTCCACGCAAAAAAATTTATTTCTTGCTTGGCAATATCCTGTTGTATTATTACAACATTAAATTTATTGCTAATCTTTTTTACCGACTTTACCTGGGCTATTATCCCGTGTGCGGCAGTGGGGCTGCCTGCTATATTTGTTTTATCACCTGTAGATAGTGTTTATAAATATATTAACAAGAATGAAGTTAAAAAATACAGGAAATGCAGCACAGTTATTTTATTAATTGAATTCGTTATAATGCTGCTGCTTGTTTTAACTTCCAAATATAGTATGGCTTTTTGCATTTCGTATGCGTGGCTTGTGCTTTCGGCATTGCTTGTGTTGGGAAGGTACAAAAATAGAGCCGGTACACGGGAATAACCGGGCAAATGAGGCTGACGCCGCAGGTCGGTCACCGATATTATTATGTATTTTTATGCACTTCAACAGCGAAAATACAAAACAGATAGGTACATACGGGAGATAAAATCGGCATATGGTGCGTTTTTTATATGCTGAGTATATAGAAACGAAATGCTATGGACTATTTGATGCTATATAGTCCGTAGCATTTTGCTTTTGCTAAGCTGTGCGGCACAGTGCTGTGAAGATATATCGCAGAAAATTTAAGGCTGTATTTGCAAAAACAGATATATTTTGTGAATTTTTTTATTGTTATTGCAAAGAAATTTAATATTTGTTATAATCTGTATAAGGTAATCTGGTTTTTTGAAGAAAGCAGGGACATGAATGAAAATTTTACTTACGGGCGGTGCCGGATTTATCGGCAGCCACACTTGCATTGAGCTTATAAAGGCAGGTCACGAGGCAGTTATTGCAGACGACCTTTCAAACAGTAAGCCGGCGGTGCTTGAAAGACTAAAGGAGCTTACAGGAAAGGATATTCCTTTCTATAATATAGATGTTGCAGACAAGGAAAAGGTAGACCATATGTTTGCAAAAGAAAGCTTTGACGCAGTAATTCATTTTGCAGGCTTTAAGGCTGTAGGCGAGTCTGTTGCAAAGCCGCTTATGTACTACAGAAATAACCTTGACACTACGCTTACCTTGCTGGAGACTATGGCGAAATATAATGTAAGCAATTTTGTGTTCAGCTCGTCGGCTACAGTTTACGGAGTGCCTGAAAGAGTGCCTCTTGTAGAGGGTATGAAAACAGGCTGTACTAACCCATACGGCTGGACAAAGCTAATGATAGAACAAATTTTAACAGACGCTGCCGCAGCCGACAAAAACCTGTCGGTAGTATTGCTGAGGTACTTTAACCCAATAGGTGCCCACCCAAGCGGCAGAATAGGCGAAGACCCTACAGGTATTCCAAATAATTTGCTGCCGTATATCACGCAGGTTGCCATCGGCAAGCTGCCGCAGCTGGGAGTGTTCGGCAACGATTACCCAACTCACGACGGTACAGGCGTAAGGGATTATATACATGTAGTCGATTTGGCAAAGGGACATGTAAAGGCGATAGAATATGCCGGAAAAAATAAGGGTACAGAAATATTCAATCTGGGTACAGGCATAGGCTACAGCGTTTTGGATATTGTTAAAGCCTTTGAAAAAGCCAACAATATTAAAATACCTTATGTAATTAAGCCCAGAAGAGACGGCGACATAGCAGAGTGCTATGCTGACCCGACAAAGGCCAGAGATGTTCTTGGCTGGCAGGCTGAGGAAACCTTGGAAAATATGTGCAAGGATTCTTGGAGATGGCAGTCTAACAACCCAAAGGGCTATGAGGAATAATTTGTAAATAATTTTTAATGCTTCAATATGTAATGGTTGCTGAGGCGGCAGGCTTTTTGAGCCTGCCGCCTCAGCTGTTTTGCTTTTAGTATACAAATGTTGCAAAAATGTATATAGCCGCTGTATAAATGCGGACAGCTTTTTGATATTGCCTACAAATCTAACAGCTGCGTGTCTTTTTTCTTTGTTAAGACATAAATTTAGAGGTTATCCTGTATAAAAATTCCTACCGTTTTTTGTTATAATATACGATTTTGATTTTACTATGCTAAAAACCATTGTATTTTTTATTGAAGTTCTTTATAATGAAAAGTGCATAGATATGCTTACATAGAGAAGAAAAAGGAGGAATTTTAATGGCAAAACACCAGCGTAAAGTTGTAAGCTCAGTTCTTGCAGCTTTAATGGTTGCGTCAATGTGCGTTGTTCCTGCAACAGCAGTTACAGGCACAAACCAGCAAAGTGCCGGCTCAGCAAAGGTCGGTTCAACAGCTTCGAGCAGTGCAAGCTCATCTTCATTAGCCGATAACGACTCCACAAATGGCACAGGTTTCGGTAAGGATAATGCCGTAACTATGAATGGAGATGTTTCCGGCGGAGACAGCTCAAAAGCATCTCGTGGCAAATCAACACCGGCAAAGGCATCTGTTGCACCGGTAGCACTTGAAGCACAGGTAACCGGTGAAAAGTCTGTTACTGTAAAGGCAGGAGATACAGTTACATTTACTGTAGATGCAAAAACATCAAAGAAGATTGGTGCTTATAAAATAACAACAAACTATGATGCTTCTGCTCTTGCACTTGATACCACATACAGTAAAGACGGTGTAGATACTCTTGGCTCAAGCAAGGGTATAGAGGCGGTTAATACTGAAACTGCAGGCAAAATCCGTGCTGCTGTACTTGCTCCTGCAGATTGCTATACAGCAAAAAACAGTACTGCAATTCAGACAGTACGCTTTACAGCTAAAAAGGCAGGTACATACAATATTAGCTACACTATCGACGAAATGTTAGACGATAACGATAATGACCTTGTTGTAAATGCTAAGCCTGTAAGCGGCTTGTCAATTTCACAGAATGCTGCTGTTCAGAGTGGCACAGTGGACTCAGCAACGGGTTCAACAAAGGTTACATTTAAGGCCGGCGACACAGTAACTTACAAGGTTGACTTTAAGTTTGCTGAAAAGCTTTACGGCTTTAGAACAGACATTAACTACGATTCATCACTACTTACAGTAGATTCGGTATCATTCCCGAATTTCTCAGGAATGACACAGTCAAGGACTGAAGAGGCCGGATTGATTTCTGCAATCGGTGTGGCTACACCTACTGCGACCTACGATTTCACAACACAGAAGAACCTAATTACTGTTTCATTTGTTGCTAAGAAGTCGGGAACGGCTACTATTTCCTACAAAATGAAAGAGGCTATGGCCCTTGATGCCGAGAACCAGTATAACTCACAGACAGGACAACCTGTAACAACAAAGGTTTCAAGCGACAACAGTGCTGTTGTAAACACCGAGGCTCCAACAGAGGCTCCTACAGTGGCACCAACAGAGGCACCTACAGAGGATATGTGGGTGACAGCTCCAACAACAGCATCTAAGGAAATTTCTGTTAAGAAGGGCGACAAGGTTGCTTATTGGGCAGAAGTAAATATTCCGAAGAGCGGCAAGGATGTAGCAGGCTGGGTAGTTGACTTCCTATATGACGGCAATGAGCTTGAATATGATTCTTCATTTGCAACAGCAGGTTATGCATGCGGCACAGCAGCTATTGACTATGCAATAGGAAACACTGCAGTATCCGCAGAGCTTCCTGGCGGAAGTATGCTTGACACTAAGAATACAAAGGGAAGAAATTCATTTGTAAGTGTTGTACAGTCTTCAATGGGACTAAACAACGGCTCTACTCAGAAGCTGATATGTGTACAGTATATAGCTAAGGAGACAGGCACAGTTAACCTAAGCTACAGACTAAGAGAAATGTGCAATTCTGACATGAGCGAAACATATGTTAACAGCAAGTACCAGGCTGCAAACGGTGCTAAGTTCGGACAGGGCTATAAGGTTATTTCCGGCGAACAGCCAACAGAGGCACCTACAGTGGCTCCAACAGAGGCTCCTACAGTGGCCCCAACAGAGGCTCCTACAGTGGCCCCAACAGAGGCACCGACAGAGGCTCCAACAGAGGCTCCGACAGAGCAGCCGACACAGATACCAACTACAGCTACAACAGAGGTAACCGTTAAGAAGGGCGACAAGATCGATTATTGGGTAGAATTGATCTTGCCTTCAACAGGCATTGATATTTCAGGCTGGATAGTAGATATGTTCTATGATAAAGACAAGCTTGAAATAAACAAGGAATTTGCCGAGAATAACGGCTATGCATCGGGTACTGCACAGGTGGATTACGCATTGGGCGACAGCAATGTAAGGCCAAGCGTATTCCCTGGTGATATATTCAAATCCTCAACAGATTATCTTGGTAGGGCAACATATTGGAATATCAAGAATGTTGATGATTTGTCGCAGGGCTTAAACTACAACACAGGAACGGTTCAGAAGCTGATTTGCCTGCAGTTTATCGCTAAAGAGGATTGTACAACTACACTTTCGTACAGAATGAGAGAGCTTTGTGATATTAATAGCAGCGACAGAACATATGTTGACGATTATAAACAGCCGAAAAACGGTGCGTCATTTGAGGCTTGTGTTCGTGTAGAGCCTAAGGTGCTTCTTGGCGACTTGGACGGTAACGGCAGAGTGACACTTATGGACTACTCATTAATTTGTGCATGGTTTGCAGATGTGGACAACATTACGGCTGAGCAGCTTAAGGCAGCCGATATAAACGGTGACGGTAGGTTTACTATGATCGATATTTCAATGTTGAAGAATATGGTATCTAATTAATTGGTAAATTTAATTGGTTTTAGCAAGCACTGCACTTTGTGGTGCTTGCTATTTCGTTTATTTTTATGATATTGTTATTGGCGCTTGAGCAAGCGGAAAAGCTTATTGCAGGCTATTTGTGTGAGCAGAGCTTTACAGGCGTTGGGGATAAGCGTCCGTATATGTAAAGCTAAGCTTTTGCCGATGTGTGGCAAAAAAGGTTTTTACTTTTTTAGTGCTAATGTAAGCATATCGATATTTAATTTTGTTGCTTGCTCAATTTGCGTGAGTATCAAAAACAGAGAGTAAACCAGTACACAGAAAAAATTATTTATATAATCAGTATGGAGGAATTCTATAGTGAGAAAAAGCAGTCGTATAGTCAGTAGAATAATAAATTGCTTTGCAGCAGCCTTAATGATTCCTATGAGTGTGATTATGGTTTTTGCCGCAAATACTGTTACCGTTAATTCAAAGGAATTTAACGAAGGAGATACGGTTACATTTACTGTAAAGCTAAAGGCAGACAAAAACTGTTCCGGCATAAATGCTGAAATTAATTATGACAGTGATTCCTTGGAATTGGACAAAAGCAGCATTAATGTACCGAATTTGGGACAAACCATTGCCAATTCCGAAAAGGCAGGGTCAATAAAGTTTGCGGCTATTGATGTTGCAAAGGGCTTTGATTTTAAGGAAGAAAAGCTGCTTATTTCAGCATCCTTTAAGATAAAAGAAAAGGCTTCAAGCAATGAAATAAAGCTAGCTGTAACCGAAATGTGCGATACAGATTTAAAGGATATGACTTCATCTGACTATTCAATAAATGAACAAATCGAAAAGGGCAAATATGACGGAGAAGTAGTAAATCCCGTAGACGGTATAGACGCAATGAAACAGGACGCTGCAACCGCAGATGGCATACCGGTTGAAAATGAAAACGACAGCAATTCGTTAACGATATGGATTATTGCAGGTGTTGCGGCAGCGGTATTGCTACTTGTGGTAGTCGCTGTTGTATGCTTTACACAGGAAGGAAAGGAAAAGCATACAGACAGTGGACAGCCTTCCGATTGAGGAGAGCCCAAGAATTATATAGAGGGTCATTGACAAAATGGGCCGAAAAACATTCTTTACTTATGCGGCAATACTTCTTGACAGTAACAATTATTAATTTTATAATGATAATAAATCCCGTAGGGTAGAGTATATTCTTTTTAAAATATATTCCTTGCAAAATATATCAGAAATAAGATTGTAAGAAAGGATTGTATAAAATGAGAAGTGACGCAATAAAAAACGGTGCACAGAATGCACCACACAGAACGCTTTTTAATGCTCTCGGATTTACGGCAGAGGAGCAGAAAAGGCCGCTCATAGGTATTGTAAGTTCATTTAATGAAATTGTTCCGGGACATATGAATATTGACAAGATTACAGAGGCTGTAAAGCTTGGCGTAGCTATGGCAGGCGGTACTCCGGCTGTTTTTCCGGCTATAGCAGTATGTGACGGAATTGCTATGGGACATCAAGGAATGAAGTATTCGCTTGTAACCCGTGACCTAATAGCCGATTCTACAGAGTGTATGACAATGGCTCACGGCTTTGACGCATTGGTTATGATTCCAAACTGCGACAAGAATGTTCCGGGCTTGTTAATGGCAGCTGCCAGAATGAATATTCCTACAATATTTGTAAGCGGCGGCCCTATGCTTGCAGGTACGGTAAACGGCTGCAAGGTTAGCTTTTCGGCTGCCTCTGAAGCTGTTGGTGCTTATGCAGCAGGCAAAATTTCTGAGGAAGAGCTGACAGAATACGAAGAAAAAACCTGTCCAACATGTGGCTCGTGTTCAGGTATGTACACAGCAAACTCAATGAACTGCCTTACAGAGGTTCTTGGTATGGGCTTGCGTGGCAACGGTACTATTCCGGCTGTATATTCAGAGAGAATACGCCTTGCAAAAAAGGCAGGCATGCAGATTATGGAGTTGCTGAAGAGGGACATTAAGCCTCGTGATATTATGACTCGGGAGGCCTTTGAAAATGCCCTTACTATTGATATGGCTCTTGGCTGCAGTACAAACAGCATGCTGCACCTGCCGGCTATTGCACACGAGGCAGGCATAGAAATCAATCTGGATATTGCAAATAAAATCAGCGATAAAGTACCTAACCTATGTCATCTTGCTCCGGCAGGCCCTCACCATATGGAAGACCTTAACGAGGCAGGCGGCGTTTACGCTGTTATGAACGAGGTTAATAAGCTTGGCCTTCTACATACAGACTGCATGACAGTCACAGGCAAAACTGTAGGCGAAAATATTGCTCTTTGCAAAAATAAGAACCCAGAGGTTATCAGACCGGTTGATAACCCTTACAGCAAAACAGGCGGCATAGCAGTTCTAAGAGGCAACATCGCTCCTGATTCATGTGTTGTAAAAAGAAGTGCAGTTGCTCCTGAAATGCTTGTGCACGAAGGTCCTGCCAGAGTATTTGACTGCGAAGAGGACGCTATGAAGGCTATAATGGGCGACCAAATTCACGATGGCGATGTTGTTGTAATTCGTTATGAGGGACCAAAGGGAGGCCCTGGCATGAGAGAAATGCTTAACCCTACCTCGGCTATTATGGGCAGAGGCTTAGGAAGCACAGTTGCACTTATTACAGACGGTCGTTTTTCGGGCGCTACCAGAGGTGCGGCTATCGGTCATGTATCTCCTGAAGCAGCAGTAGGCGGCCCTATTGCATTAATTAAGGAGGGCGACATAATCTCTATAGATATTATGGCAAACAAAATTAATGTTAAGCTTTCAGACGAGGAGCTTGCAGAAAGAAGAAAAGAGTGGCAGCCGAAGGAGCCAAGAATAAAAACGGGTTATTTGGCCAGATATGCCGCAATGGTTACATCCGGCAACACAGGTGCAATTCTCGATGTAAACCGGTAATTTTTACGAATACTAATAACACATAACAAAAAACAACCACATTCTTGCAGTAGGGTGTGGTTGTTTTTGCGGTTTAATGTTATAATTCAGTTAGGCTATAAATAATTAATTTCCGGTTAAGGATGTGCAGTGATGGATTATATACAGGAATACAATTCCCCATTAGGAAGTATCACCATTGCTTCCGATGAAGCCTCGGTAACAGGCATATGGTTTGAAAATTCAAGATTTTTTAGCAAAGCCCCTTCTGGAAAATACATAAATCAAGCCACAGCCGCTGCAGAACAGGCGGTGCGTTGGCTGGATATTTATTTTAATAATAAAATTCCGGATTTTACGCCGCCTTTGTTGCTAAAGGGTACCGATTTTAGAATGACAGTGTGGAAAATGCTTTTAGATATTCCTTACGGAGAAACCGTATCCTACGGAGATATAGCAAAGGCTGTAGCAAAAAGGCGGGGAATAGAAAAAATGTCTGCACAGGCTGTAGGCAATGCAGTAGGGCATAACCCCATATCAATTATAGTACCGTGCCACAGGGTAGTTGGCTCAAAGGGCAGCTTAACAGGCTACGGCGGCGGAATAAAGCGAAAAAAAGAATTGCTGCGTTTAGAAAGCAATGCAGCGGCCTTGGCTAAGCTGAAATAAGAAAAACCATAATACCGATTTGTGGGTGTATATTATGCCTAAGGTTGGGTTTGCAAAAAATATATAATTCTGATATATTATTGTGGGGTGATAATATGGCATGGTTTTTTACAGAGCCGTTCAGCGAGGATACTTACACCATAACAGGAGAAAACGCAAAGCATATTGAAAAGTCCCTGCGTATGAAGGCAGGCGAGGAAATAACCCTTGTAGACAGCTGCGGTATGCAGTACAGTACAACTATAGAGGGCATAGTGCCGGGGAATATCACTGTTAAGGTTAATAGCAGGTTTAAGTGCCAAAACGAGCCTGATGTGGCAGTAACCCTTTATCAGGCCTTGCCAAAGGGTGACAAAATGGATTTTATTGTGCAAAAGGCAGTGGAGCTGGGGGTAACAAGCATAGTGCCGGTTATTTCGGCACGTTGTATTTCAAGACCGGACGAAAAGACCTTGAGAAAAAAAGTGGAACGCTGGCAAAAAATTGCACTGCAGGCCGCACAGCAGTCACGCAGAGGAGTTATACCGCAGGTTAAACAGGCACAAACCTTTAAACAGGCCGTAGCAAGCCTAGATGGCAGCTGCTGTAATATAATTTTTTATGAGTGCGGCGGTGAGCATATAGGAAATGTTATTGACAAAACAGCCCAAAATGTTAATATATTTATTGGCTCCGAGGGTGGTTTTGAGCAGGCAGAGGTGGATTCCGTAGTAGAAAAGGGCGGCAGTGCCGCTACATTGGGCAGGCGTGTACTAAGGGCAGAAACTGCACCGCTTACGGCTCTTTCTGTTATAATGTATGAAACAGGAAATCTTGGTTAGCAGATGTAAAAAGCAAGGAGATTGTTATGCTGGGGATTATAGGTGCGCTGGATATTGAAATTGAAGGCGTTAAAAAATTAATGAACAATATTGAGGAAACAGAAATAAGCCAAATAGCCTTTTATAAGGGCAGTATAAACGGTAAGGACTGCGTTTTGGCACAGTGCGGTGTAGGCAAGGTTAATGCCGCTATGTGTGCACAGGCTATGATTATGCAGTACAAGCCGTTAGCTATTATTAACAGCGGCGTTGCCGGTGCATTAAGTGCAAGGCTTAAAATAGGCGACATTGTTGTTTCGAGCCGTGTGGTAAACCATGACAATAGATGCTTGGTAGATATTGGCGAAGAGAATAAAGAAATGTACCCACGAGGCACTATACAATTCAGCAATGAAATTATTACGGAAATTCCGGCGGATAAGGAATTAACCGATAAAATAATTGCAGAGTGCAAAAAAGACTTAAAAAATGTAAATGTTTACTATGGCACTGTTGCATCAGGCGAGCAGTTTGTTTCCGGTAAGGCAGCCCGCAAGGAAATCGGCGAGTATTTTAACGCATACTGCTGTGAAATGGAGGGTGCTTCTATCGGTCAGGTATGCTACCGCAACCGTGTTCCCTTTGCCGTTCTAAGGGCAATATCAGACACTATAGATGACAATGACTATATGGATTTTGAAAAGTTTAAGTTTTTGGCAGCAGACGAAACACTAAAGGTTATTAAGGCGTTTTTTGATTAAGAGGTATCGGCAATGAAACGAATTGTTACAATTCAGGATATTTCCTGTGTGGGAAAGTGCTCTCTTACAGTGGCACTGCCTGTTATTTCGGCAATGGGCGTAGAGGCGTCTGTTATACCTACAGCGGTGCTTTCCTGTCACACAGCGTTTTCAGACTTTACCTTTCACGACCTTACCGACGAAATTGAGCCTATTGTTGCTATGCTAAAAAAACAGCAAATAGACTTTGACGCTATATACACAGGCTATTTGGGTTCTGTACGGCAAATAAAAATAATGTCACAGGTGTTTAAGGAGTTTAAAACCGACAAAAATATTGTTGTTGTTGATCCGGCTATGGCAGATTACGGAAACCTTTACAAGGGCTTTACACAGGATTTTGCTGACGAAATGGCAAAGCTGTGCGGCTGTGCCGATGTAATTCTGCCTAATCTTACAGAGGCTTGCTATATGCTTAATATTCCTTATGTGGGAGATAATTACACCAAGGATTTTATTAAAGATGTTCTGGTAAGGCTTAGCAGGCAGGGCTGCGGCTACTGTGCAATTACAGGCGTCAGTTTTGACAGCCAAACTTTAGGCGTAATGTCATATAACAGAGAAAGCGACAGCTTTTTTGAATATTATTCTCAAAGGCTGCCATACAGCTTCCACGGTACAGGCGATGTTTTTGCCTCTGCCTTTACAGGCGCATTAATGCAGGAGGGCTTTTCAAAGGAGAACGCACTGCAAATTGCCGTTGATTTTACGGTGGAATGTATTAGAGAAACCTTGAAAAATAAGGACTACCACTGGTATGGTGTAGATTTTGAAAAGGCTTTGCCAAAGTTAATAAGGATGCTTAATTAACAAAAAATCGAGGGCAGGCAGATAAAAAAGGCTTGTTGCTGTTAAGCCTTAGATTATATATTTTTTAACAACCAAATCAAAAAGGCTCGTTACCTGTTTTACGGTGACGAGCCTTTTTGCAAAGCGGTTTTATGACAAAATAAAACTTCTTGTTTTTAAAATAATCAATTTTTTATTAGGTGAAAACTGCAAGTATTATAGAAATAATTATTATAAATATTGCTAAGGATACCCCAACCCCCAGTAAAAAAGGATATAGGCGGGGG
>OMCF01000515.1_pt1 | contig 15323 bp, 20 predicted proteins | sample 1673791 | NCBI WGS metagenome assembly OMCF01 (sample SAMEA103958127, study PRJEB25191) | human gut metagenome | biome: human-associated habitat [ENVO:00009003]; feature: intestine environment [ENVO:2100002]; material: feces | place: Germany | collected 2013/2015
TTTTTTTAGGTGGCGTTCCGGATACTTTCAGGATTGATGCTAAACAGAATGTCTTTCAGTCCACCAATATTACTCCTAAGGCTTTGAAAAGCGTACTTTCAGGTCTGAAAGAAGAATGCACGGAAAAGGAGTATATCGAATCAGATAAGATAACGGATGAATCATTAGAAAAGTTTCTAAAGTTGGTTTGGTTTGTTGTGGATGATAAAGAACCGGCGGATTACATTAAGGCGATTATTAGTAACCATCCCAAAATAGTTCCATCAGATTCTGAACTGATTGCTATTTTTAATGAAATCAGGAATAAACAATCAGAAAAGAAAAATACGATTGTTGAAGGAGTTGTGATAGATCATATTGATGAAGTGCTTTCGTATGGTCGTCACCTGACAACATCAGAAATCAGATTGCTTGTTCTACAAAGAATTATTAATAGTAATCCTCTTGAAAGGGGAGTTCCTACACCGTTTATTGAGATAGTTTCAAAATTTCCTGAAGAGCAGAGGCAATCAATGATTGAACAATGCCAGCGATCTTTATGTATGGCGTTATTCAATAATTCCGCTGCACAGGGGTTTTGGAAATTATTTGAAGAAATATATACATTGCTTATGAAATACCCGAACAGGAATATTGACTTTATTTTCCAGCGAATTGATGGTGTCGTAATTGATGAATGTCCTAATTTCGATGTGTTATCACTCAAGTATTTTATAGCAAAGATTAAGGAGGGATTGCTTCCATGAAAATTATTAAGGTGGGGCTGGGAAATACTGATGAGGCATATATCGAAAGCAAATTATCTGATGGGATCAATATCATATTTAGCGACGAAAACAATAAGGGAAAAACGATAGTGATTCAATCATTGCTGTATGCTATCGGAAATAAACCGATATTTCCAAGTTCATTCAACTATAAGGAATACTATTATTATTTGGAATTTGAAGAAAATAATAAGGTCTATATTGTAGTGAGAAGAGGCGATTCCTACATCGTATCTTGCGCAGGTGATATTAGATTTTTTGAAGATACTGCTGAATTCAAGAATTTCTGGAACAACAATGTGTTTTCGTTACCTCAAATATCTGTGAATGGCAACAAGAGAATTGTTGACATGGAACTATACGCACAGATGTTCTTTGTTGGGCAAGATGGAAAAGATACATCAACAATTTTTAATTCCGGATTCTATCATAAGGATAACTTCAAGGATATGGTTTGCTTCTATGCGGGAGAGACTGAATCTTCGCTCTCGGCTGATGAGATAACTCGACTAAAAAATCAAATTAAGGAATTGGAAGCAAAACGTAAGGAACAGCTGGAAATCAGTGAATTTTATAAAACATCGACACCGGCGAAAGAATATTTGAGCCGAATTCAAGACAAAGTAGCATTTCAAAATAGAATATGCGAAATGGAAGAAATAACTGGCAAAATATCTGATTTGCGTAAAATGAGAAACAAGCTGGCAACAAAGAGAAGCTTATGGAATGGAACATTAAAAGAGCTTCGTTCCCTTAATCGTAATATTGAGGTAGGAGAACTCCGTTGTATGGACTGTGACTCTACGCATATTGCATATAAAGGCAAAGGAAAAATTACATACTCGTTTGATGTGTCTACCCCTGAAATGAGATCGCAGATAATTGCGTCTATTGAAGAACGGATTAGTGCGTATACTGAAGAAATAGAAAAGTATGATTTTGAAATTTCTTCTATGCAGCAACGAATTGAAGAGATAATGCAAGATGAAGACATTACAATCGAGAACATAGTGGCATATAAAAATGGCTTTAGTAGTATTGCTGAAATTGAAGAAAAGGTACAAAAACTTGATGAAGCCATTGATGATATAAAGCAAAAAGTTAAAGCAGGAAAGAAACAGACAGAGGATTCCAAAAAGGCACAGCAAGATTTTTACGAAGCGATAGTAGAAGAAATGAATCAGGTGAAGGGGAAAATAGATATCGAAAGCAAGCAATTATACGATGATCTGTTTACCAAAAGAGGCTCAGTTGTATCTGGAAGTGAGGAAACAGTATATTACATTGCAAGATTGATTAGCATTGCTAAATTAACGAAGCATTCTTGCCCAATTATAATGGATTCTTTTCGTGCAGAAGATTTGTCAACGGAGAAGGAAGAACGTGTTTTGGCGTTGCTATCTGAACTAAAACGTCAGTGCATTTTAACGACAACACTAAAGGCCGAAGAAAAAGATAAATATGTAAAAATGGCTGGAATCAATGCGATTGATTATACAGGTCACCACTCTAATAAAATATTAGGAACAGAGGGATTGCCAGCGTTTATGAAGTTATTAAGCGGATTAGGTATTAGTCTACAATAATAATCCGAACGGGTATATTTTTGTTGCACGAGAGTTTGTGAAAGGGGGATTATTATGACCGATGTTAGAAGAAAAGCCTCTATGTCGCAGGTGCTGGCAGATATAAAGCCTTACATAACGAAAAAGTTCATGGCGGCACCGTGTATTAAAGAGCAAGACATTCAGGCTATCTGTCAAATCCTCCTGCCCAGATACAAGAATGTGCAGCTCATGCAGGGACTGACCAACAACAAGCTGGATTTCAGAATTCAGGTAAAAAGTTTGTTCGGGACTGAAGAGAAACGGTTTGAAGTGGTTGGTGGTGATAAAAAAAGACCAGCAACCAAGAAGAAATCTGACCTGGGCTGGATTGATCGGCTGGAAGAGATAGATGCTGCGCTGGATGATTTCTGATATCAATGCAGTGTGGAGAGTTATCTGAGGCAAAACCACACATAAAACAGCGGGGAAGCGATGGAGTGACACGACAAGAATTATTTACATGGATACGCCAGCAGTACGGCACAGAGCCGGAATACCCCTGGCATGACTGGAATGCTGTGCTGCGGCACAACGACAATAATAAATGGTATGGTGTAGTTTTGGAAGTATCCGCTGATAAGTTGGGACTGCCAGAAGCAGGCATCATTGATGTCCTTAATGTGAAAAGTGATCCACTGCTGATCGGCTCTCTTCGTGGGCAGGATGGCTATTTTCCAGCCTATCACATGAATAAGGAAAAATGGCTTAGTATTCAGCTTGGCAAACCAGAACTGGATGATGCCATCAAAGACCTGCTTTCTTTGAGCTATGAGCTGACGGCACCGAAGAAGCGCAAACCAAAGTCATCAGCAAAAAATCCGGGAGATTCCGCAAATGGCAAAGAAGAAGAAAATGACGAAGGCTGAGCGAAAGGAAGCACGCCTCCGCAAAGGCAAGCAGTGGCTGCTCACCTATACCGGCTCACCGAAAAAGATGAACAAGCATTACCGGGAACGCTTTCATGTGGATGCTGTGACTGCCGCTAAAGATTTGCAGGAGCTTGGAGTCAATTATACACAAGAGCAGCTTGACCAGATTAAACAGGCTGAAGAACAGCGGCTTCGGCAGCGGAGAATGGAGCGGGAAGCGAAAGAACGGGAACGGCTGACAGAACTGTATGAGGACTGCGATGGTCGTTTTGCCTTTATCGCCGGATATACAGATGGCGGCGCACCGTATGGTGTGATGTGGGAAGAAGTCGGCATTGATCCGGGACTGCCGTTCGAGGAAAAAGTGAAGCTCTATCACATGCAGATGTTAGGCTGATAATTGTGCAGACGGCATCTGCACAATTTACAACAAAAAAGAGGAGCCGGTCAAGGCTCCTCGAAGATACGTTATTTCAAAAAGTTGCTTTTATGTTCCAGTGCGTGCAGATTATAGCCAAGTGTGGCCAGGTGTGCTACCTTCAGCGCAACCAGATTGATGTCAGTGGACATCGCGCTGGCGATCTGCTCGGCTGTGTATCCATACTCATAGATGTAACGAAGGACTTCGTTGCTGTCCATCAAGATCTCCGCTGCTACGATGTTCGCTTCATATTCTGGTTTGGATTTCATGTCGTAGAGCATGAACTCATGAATCGGGGTGGTTTTCGCCATATTCCGGTGAAGCTGGTCATGCCCTAATTCATGTGCGCACACGATGCGCAGCATATTTTCATCCAGACTGTTATTCAGGAAAATAAAGCGATTTCGCTTAATCACCCGGTACATTCCCTTCAGGGAACCAAAATTTTCGCAAAGCATGACATTGATACCAAGCTGCCTTGCAATTTCAAAAGGGTCTCTGGAACCGCAGCGTTTTACCAGTTTCTCACCGACCCGTGAAAGCTGTTCCGCATTCATCATACCACCTCCAGTTTACGGTATAGCGAAAAGTGTGTACGATAAATATCACTGATCGGATTTTTTACGCCTCGTTTTCGGGGCGTATTTTTTATTGTTCTCTTTGGCAATCCAGTAGGCATCGGTCAGAGCTTTATAAGCTCCTTCGATGGCATCTTCGCTTAATTCGCCGCCAGCGAACATACCGGTCACTTCGCTGACCAGTTCTTCAATATCTTTCGCTGCTTTTGCGCCGCCTTTTTCATGAGCTTCTACGACATAGGTGCCGCTGCTTCCCAGCAGGTACTCAGTAGTAGTATTCAGCGCATCCGCAATCTTCTGGATCGTAACCATATTGGATGGTTTGCGGCTGCCAAGCTCATAATTCTGAATTGTGCGGGCGGTTACACCGGCCTTCTCTGCAAGTTCTACCTGAGTTAAATTGGCTTCTGTTCTTTTTTCTTTCAACCTTTCTTTGAAGACCATAGGAATACCTCTTTCTTTTTTGATAACGAACACGAACACTTTTTCATAAAAACCTATTGACACGAAAAACTGTGCTTGCTATAATGACGATGAAAACATGAAATACAATTCGTGTAATTATAGTATCACAAGAAATGCTGTGTGTCAATGCGCTCGTGAAAAGTTGTTCGTGCTTTCACGAATGGAGAGGAGGAATACGGGATGCAAAGGGTGATTCTTCACTGTGATATGAATAATTTCTATGCCTCTGTCGAGTGTATGCTGAACCCGGAACTGAAGAACAAGCCGGTGGCGGTGTGCGGTTCGGTGGAAGAGCGGCATGGTATCGTCCTTGCGAAGAACTATGCAGCAAAGGCGTTTGGCGTTTCCACGGGAGAGGCAATCTGGCAGGCAAAACAGAAGTGCCAGGATCTTGTGATCGTGGAGCCGCACTATGAGCAATATATGAAGTTTTCAAAATTAGCCCGTGAGATATACGGTCGCTATACCGACCAGATCGAGCCGTATGGGATGGACGAATGCTGGTTGGATGTGACCGGAAGCGGCTGCATAGGAACCGGATTTGAAATCGCAGATGAGATTCGCAGAACTGTTAAGTTTGAATTGGGACTTACGATTTCCGCAGGAGTGAGCTTCAATAAGATTTTTGCCAAGCTTGGGTCGGATATGAAAAAGCCGGATGCGATTACCTGCATCGAAGCAGATTCGTTCCGGGAGAAGATTTGGTTTCTTCCTGCCTCCGACTTGCTTGGAGTTGGCAGAGCGACCGAGAAGATTCTGTCCGGTTATGGGATTCATACGATTGGAGAACTTGCTGCAACATCGGATGATTTCTTGAAGTGCCGCCTTGGAAAGAATGGACTGGCGATTAAGAAGTATGCCAATGGGCTGGATGATTCGCCGGTTATGCGTTCCGATTATGTCTCCCCGGTAAAAAGCATTGGGCACGGGATAACGACCATGCAGGATTTGGAAAATAACGCCGAAGTCTGGTGTGTCATGCTGGAGCTGGTGCAGGAAATCGGAACTAAGCTGCGAACGCATAAAAAGAAAGCAGGTGGAATTGCGATTTCCATCCGCAACAATGAGCTTTTCACGAAGGAGTGGCAGTGCCGGATTAGCATTCCGACACAAAGCCCTACCTATCTGGCGAAAACCGCATTTTCTTTGTTTGCAAAGAATTATCAGTGGGAACACCCGATTCGTTCGGTGACGGTTCGGGCAATCAATCTGTTTGAAGAGGATTGTCCGATACAATACGACCTATTCACAGATGTGAAATCACTGGATCGCCAGGAACGGCTGGACGCAGCGATTGAGCAGATTCGATTCCGATTCGGGAAAGATGCGATTAAAAATGGGGTACTTTTTCAGAAAAGCAAGATGCCGACAGAGCGAAAAGTGGATTTGGTCATGCCGACAGGAATGATTGGTTAATACAGCACCGGCAGAATCTGGTGAGTTCTTTGCTAAAAGAAGTCAACACATTCGCCGGTTTACAGAGGAGGAGCGTAGAATATGTCGGAACAGAAATGTAGAAAAGTATATGTACCTGTGAATTTGGATGTGGATGCAGAGGGAAATATCCGTCCGCGTCTGATTCGGTGGATTGACGGACGGGTGTATGAAATCGACCGATTGAAGCATAAGTGCCGGGCTGCTTCCACGAAGGTGGGTGGCTGCGGAATCCGCTATACGGTCATGATCGGTGGGCATGAGAGCTTCCTGTACAACGAAGATGAAAAATGGTTCGTTGAAGCAAAGGAGCCGTGCCTATGATCCTTTCGCAGAAAAACATAGAAGAAATCGCTGTTGCAGTGATAAGAGATTTTCAAAAGTCCTTTTTCGGCAGCGAAGCAGATGATCCGGCAAGATTCGCACTTCCGACACCCATTGACCAGTTTGCATCCGATTATCTGAACCTGAAGGTGTCATTCCAAAAGTTGTCCTCGGACGGAAGCATCTATGGTCTGACCGCGTATGTGGATACAGAATATCAGATAGAGGTTGATGGAAGTCAGAGGAGCATCTTCCTGAAAACTAATGATGTGGTTCTGGACAAGAGTTTCATTGAACCAGAGAATATTCGGAAACTCTGCGGAAAACGCAGATTTACGCTGGCGCATGAGTGCGCTCACCAGATACTGTTTCAGCTGGATTCCGATGACCGAAAGATAGCCTGTCATAAGAGACCGGAAGTGCGAGGAAATGGCTCTCGGGTTCTGAGAACGCAGGAGGACTGGAACGAGTGGCAGGCCAATTCGCTGGGAGCCGCCATTCTGATGCCCCAGTCAGAAGTAGATCGAGCGATGTGGTTCATTGACAGCAGAAAGCCTCTGACCTGTTATGGATGGCGTTTTTACGACAGTGACCAGGTGAAGATAGATACTTTCTGTGGTGTCTTTGGTGTTTCGAGATCAGCAGCAGCTATCCGCTTGGAACAACTGGGCTATCTGAACCGGAAAAAGGATTATGAATATCGTGATCCATTGGAGGTGTGGCCATGAGCAGGAATATCAGAGTATCGGAACCATCTGCGGAAATGCAGATTAAAATCATCCGGGCAAAGGATGCGATTGCTTCGCAAAAGCCCAGGATTGTCAGGTGCCCTTATTGCCGACACAATTCAATCATCGTCTTTGAGGATACCAGAGGACATGTGCAGACCAAATGTAAGGCCTGCGGACGCGAGACCGTCTTCAATGTTTTGGAGATGAGAAGATTACGGAGATTGCAGCTCTACTATTCGTCTTTGAATGGTTGAGATGACAATAAATAACCCTATTAACACAATTTTATAAGTCATAGCTGTGCTGTGGAGCCGCTGACAGGCGAAGTCTTCCGAATGCCGCATGAGACAGAATTATGGGATACCCATGTTCTGTTTTATCGGCACAGGATTTTTCTTCACCGTCATGCGGCTCTTTTTTTGACCTTCCGTCGATCCGGTTCTGTACCGGCTGTGCGGAAGGAGAAACGTATGTATTTTGACGCAAAAGAGTTTGGTAAGAGACTTCACGATGTTCGCACTTCCCGTGGCATTACGCAGGAGGAACTGGCGGTTCGCCTGGGCCTGGCAAGCAAGCAGCATGTCAGCCGCATGGAGAACGGTGAACGCAGCTGCTCTATTGACTTGCTGATTGAACTGTCCTGCATCCTCCATGTCAGCACGGATTATCTTCTGATGGGCAGCGAGCCAAGCAAAGAGGAAGTCAAAAATGATCTTCTTAGTATTATTTCGGAGCTGTCTACGATTGCGAAGAAAATCTAAAAAGCATTAGGCGCAATATAACTGCTGACGGCGTAGAATCATGGTGGCTATCTTGGTGGATACCTTGATGGGTGTCATCCTCTAAGTTATCATGGGTTGTATCATGGGTTGCGTCATAGGACTTATCATTGGCTGTACCCATGATAGAGTGAGCATGAGTGATTTGAGCACCCTCACTGCCGTGGGCAATAAGGTGGATACAAAGATTCAAAACTGTGTGTGGGATGTCCGGCGATTTATCTTGCTCACTAACTTGGTCATTGACTAAGTTTTTCTGACTAAGTTGGTAATTTACATTTTTCAAGATGACTCTGAAATCTGTTGCCGTTGAGAAAATTTTCGGATTATATGCCGCTGTATATCCAGGCGGCTTTTCGGTTTCCCTGACGATTTTGCGTAGGCCGCTTCCATGACGCTCCATGTATTTCATGCGGTGGAACGGGTCAGCAATCACAGGGCTTGCCATATTGAACGGATACTTTTTAGTGTCAAAAACAAATCAGAAAATAAAAACGGAAAATCCGTTGATATTTTCTGATTTGCGGCGTATAATAAGATTATAAGAAAATAAAAACGAAAAAACTGTTTTTATAGGAGGACTACCTATGAAAATACTCCGCATCACCGCACAAGGACTCCCATTATTCAAAAAAGACTTGGATATTTGCTTTTATACGCAGCAACGTGTTTGCGAAGAGGACAAAGATAGTCTTTACCGTTTGACGGATAACTACTATCTCCACTCTGCCTGTGCTTTCATTGGAATTAACGCATCTGGCAAGACCTCGGTATTAAAGGTCATTAGCTTGGCCTTAAATATTGTGAAAAATGAGCCCATCAATCATGTGGAGGCAAAAAGCATTCTTGGCGGAGCGAAGAATGTTACAATCCGCACATATTTTTATGATAAGCGTAGCTACGTCTGCTGCTTGGAAACTGTAATTGCGGCAAAGAAGTCGAAAACAGGGGAATATGTGTATTCGATTCTGTCTGAAAGCCTTTGGGAAAAACCGATTGCAACCGTTAAGTCGAAAAAGTATCTGACAGATTTTACAGGAATGAAGCCTGTAGAGCAGCGTAATAGCGATGAAGCATACCTTTCTGATGATGTCAGCTTTGTCATTGCACATAATAAAAAAGCGAATGATACAGTGGAAATATTCAGCCTGCTTTCCTATACGAATGTGAATGTGCTTCCATTTACCGAAGATATTCCATTGGAGGTAATTGCATTTCTCGATCCGACCATTGAGAAATTGTGTTTTGAGCAGACAGAGGGAAAAACATTTATCCACTTGAAGTTTAAGGATGAAGAAGAGATTATCCTGAATAATGCGGCAGACCTTGAGCAGTATCTGTCCTCTGGTACGATTAAGGGTATTATTACATTCTCGATGGTAAAGGAAGTTCTTCATTCAGGTGGTTATCTTCTGGTAGATGAAATAGAGAATCATTTCAACAAGGAGATTGTAACGACCTTAGTGCGCTTCTTTATGGACAGCCGACTGAACAAAAATGGCGGAACGCTTATTTTCACTACACATTATCCGGAACTGCTGGACGAATATGACCGAAATGACGGAATTTGTATCGTTAGAAACCGTAATGGCATTACAGCAGAAAATTTGAGCTATATATTGAAACGTAATGATATAAAAAAGAGTGATGCCTATCGGAGCGGCTTTCTTGAGGGAACAACGCCAGCATATGAAGCGTATATGTGCCTGAAGAAAAGCCTGGCTGCTTCAATCAATTAAGGAGGTAGCAGAATGGAGTTAGAACTAACAGTATGAGGAACAATATACTGCATGAATGTAAATATTGCTTGGATATGTGGACTATTGTCCTTGAAATGCTCCTTTAAATATGATATCATTAGTTCGTACAAGGCGAAATAATGAAATGGAGGATCTGACATGATCGTTTTAGACCTTGAGTTAAAGGAAATCTATGGATTTAATGATTTTCATATCAATTTCAGTTATCCCAAAAAGATTGTCAATTCGATTATCGATCAGGAACATCTGAAAGGAAGAGAGCGATTTCGCTATAAGAAGGCTGTAATTCTTATGGGTGCAAATGCTACCGGAAAGACCAGCCTTGGAAAGGCTTTGCTTTGTATTTTTGGATATATGACTGATGGAAATCCAACACCGCTGTATGAGATGGTTGCAGGCGATAAAGGATACTTCAGTATTGATTTTGTGAATGGTGATTATCGCCTGCAGCGGTTGTCAGCTCAGATTGATGCATCTAATCAGGAGATTGACATTCAGTATCAGACCGCAGACATTGATACGATGGATTCGTATGAAAAATGTGTAAAGAAACTGAAAGATCAAACGATAGAGGCGACCAGAACTACTACAGCACTTAAGAAGTTGGTAGGTGCTGTTCGATATCGTTTTGCATATCCTGAAATAGAAAAATCTTTGAAACTTACAGGTGCGAATAAAAGCATCTTGTTGAAGACGCTGCGTGCTGTTATCGGAACGCTTGATCCTACATTACAGGACGTTAGTTTATCAAGAGATTTAAAGGATACCTTTATTATTCGGCGCGGTGGAACGGAAATCATCATACAGGAAGGTAAACTGCTGAATCGGGAGATACTGTCCAGTGGTACAGCAGAAGGAATTGATGTCGCAATGTTCCTTGCTGCAATGGCGACAAAAGATAGCAGTTTCTATTATTGTGATGAACATTTTTCTTATATTCAGAGCGATATAGAAAAACGGATTTTCGGTATTATGCTGGATCGTATCGGAGACGATGAACAGTTGATTTTTACAACGCATAATACAGATATGCTGGATTTGAACCTGCCGAAGCATAGCTATGTGTTTTTGCGTAAGCATCTGGAGGAAGGCATATATCAGGTTTCTGCTGTTTCTGCATCGGATGTACTGAAACGAAATACAGACTCTTTACGCTGTGCGGTTGAGAATGATGTGTTTGCCTCGCTTCCGCAGGATTCGCTTTTGGACGAGTTGGAAATGGGGTGGGAAGATGAACAATAAGTGCATCTATTATGTAGAGGGCCCCTGTGAACAACAACTGATCGCGGCCTTAAAAGAAGCACCGGAAAGATTGATTCCAGGGAAGATAAAGGTCTTCAATGTGGTGCAGAATTTGATTCCAAAGTCACAGATGTCTGAAAATCATTTTTTTCCACAAGTTTTGAATTTGGAGGATGAGTTGGTTCGGTGTACAGATGTGCGAACTGCGATGGAACTGACCAAAAGTGGAAGCGTTAAAAATTTCAAGACGGACTTTTGTAAGATGAAAACAAAAGATTGTCGTTCCATGCTTGAGCGTCATAAGCTGGATTATGCACGTTTGTGGATGACAAAAACGCCTGAAGTATTTAATTTTGTGGAGAATAATAGTTTTCAAATTAAAACATTATAATCTTTGATGCCTCGTTGGGAAACCAACGGGGTATTTTTTTGCCTCAATCCGGCTGTATAGAACACTGAAAAAGTCAAAACGAACCGTATGTAGTCCTGCAAGGACAACCAAAGTGCGCCTACGAGGCCAACGCGAAACCGGAGGATTCTTGTTAAACTTACTTTGTAAGGACGAAAGTCCGGATGTCCCTTGAAAACTGCATACTCATTCTTCAGGTACATTCCTGTTTGGTCGAGCCTTCGACTGCACGCCATGAAGCCCATCGGGGCGATAGCGGTTTCGCAGAAGCAAATGCCGGATTGCAACCGGCGGCGGTGTTAAAGCCTGACAGGGACAATGATACTTCCGTAATTCGCGGTCCGGCCATAAGGAAGGCGGGATGGTTAAATTCCAATGGAGCAGTGAAGCACACTGCCGCCTGTGAGAAATCCTACATCTCTGGGGTGATAAGAAAAAGTACAGAGAAACCATATTTTCAGAAAGCGCTGCCGGGTGCTGTATCAGCATGATACCTGGCAGGCTTTATCCATATCAGTGTATGGAGATTGGAGACAACAGCATATGAAAGAAAACTGGGTTTATCGGCGAGGTGATTTATATCTCGCCAATCTCGGTGTTCCGGTCGGATCAAAGCAGGGCGGTGTTCGTCCTGTTGTGGTTCTTCAGAATGATGTCGGCAATTATTATGCGCCGACGATCACGATTGCTCCGCTGACATCGAAAATTGAGAAGAAGCGAAAACAGCCAACGCATTTCTTTCTCCGTAAAGCAAAGGGACTGGCAAAACCGTCTATGGTATTGGCAGAACAGCTCGACACCTGCGACAAGATATGCGTGATTCGCTATCTTGGGCGGGTAAGTAAGGGGCAGATGCGTGGGATTGATGAAGCTGTAAGGATTCAACTTGGATATTACATTCCGGAACAAGCAGAGAAAAAAAGGCAGGGCAAATGCCGAAAGGATGGCGAAGAAGGCGATGGATAAACTGATTACAAGGAAAGAAGCAGCCAGTATACTGGGAATCAGCGTAAAAACACTGGATGCTGCAAGAACAGACGGTTTGATCTCCTATGTTCAGTATGTGGAAAACGGCTGCGTTTATTTCACGGAAGTGGGGATTCAGGAGTACATTGCAAAATGTACGCACCGTGCAAAACCGATGGAACGTGCTGCGACATATCGCAAACCTCGAAGCTTTCGGCGGTGAAAATCGACATCGTTGAGTATGGACGATGAATCCGCAATAATGAAAGCATCAACAGGATTGGAGGTAATGATATGGCGGCAAGAAGAATGATGCTTCCCGATTATGGTACGGTGAGTATGAAGGGAACGCAATATTATCGAACCCGTGTAACAGATCAGCAGGGACGGCGGGTTTCCTTATATGCAAGAACGAGAGAGGAACTGTACCAGAAGGAACAGGAAGCGATCCAGCAGATTGAGAACAAGACGTATCGCCGCAGTACACCTACAGTGGAGGAGTATTGCGAGAAATGGCTGCTGATGCAGTCGGCACAGATCAGGATGACAACGCTGATTGACTATACATCGAAAGTGAAGAACTACATCATCAAGCCATTGGGCGATATGCATATGGGAGATGTAACAGCAGATGACATTCGCCTGGCACTGTTGGCGGCATCGAAAAAGTCGGCATCCGTGTACAAATCAGTGAATGTTCTATATAAGTGTATTTTCACGGCAGCAATGGAGAGTAAGATCATTGATGAGAATCCGACCATCTATCTGAAGAAGAATGTGGGCGGGATTCCCCAGAAGGACCGCCTCCCGCTTACGGATGAGCAGGTGGATAAGCTGCTGGATGCCATTTACGGCTTACCGCCGTATGTGTTCGTGATGCTGGGGCTGTACGCAGGATTGCGGAGAGAAGAAATCCTCGGACTTCAATGGGATTCGGTGTATCTTGATTGCGAGGCTCCGTACCTTACCGTTCGGAGAGCCTGGCATACGGAGCATAATCGTCCGGTGATTCTGACAGAGCTGAAAACAAAGGCAGCGCATCGGAATGTCCCTCTGCCGGACAATCTTCTGGAATGTCTGAAAGAGGCGAAGAAGACATCGACATCGGATTTTGTGGTTGCAAACCGGGATGGAGACCCGTTGTCCTATACGCAGTTCAAGAGATTATGGCAGTATATCGTAACCCGTACCACCAAGGAACGCTGCTATTACCGCTATGAAGATGGCAAGAGGGTGAAGCATACGGTGAAGCCGGTTCTGGGGCAAAAGGCAGCACACAATGGAAATGTGGTTTACAGTCTGGACTTTGAGGTGACTCCGCACATGCTGCGGCACACCTACATTACGAATCTGATTCATGCTTCGGTTGATCCGAAGACGGTTCAGTATCTTGCCGGTCATGAAAGCAGCAAGATCACCATGGATATTTACGCCAAGGTGAAATATAATCGCCCAGAGCAGCTCGCAGGAGTGCTGGAAGATGCTTTTGCATCGTGGGATTAAGAGTAAATCAGAAAGAAATTAGGGCAGGGATGGTCAAAAATCCCTGCCCTTTTTACATACATTCGACATCCTTGAAGGAAGTGCTGTACGCCATGATAATAAAAGTGACAACACGCAATGTATGAAGATAGATAGGAGGAGAACACATGGCTAAAGGGAAAAAGCGTCCTGCTGAACTTCCGGAATACGGAACAGTGATGATGAAAGGGGTACAGTATTACCGCACCCGGATTACAGATGCAGACGGAAAGAGAGTGGCGATTTATGGGCTGACACGCGAAGAATTGTATGACCGGGTGGAAGATGCCCAGAAGAAAATCGCGGAAGTGGTTTTCCATAGAGAGAATCCGACCGTGGAAGAGTACTGTGAAAAATGGTTGCTGATGCGGTCTGGAACGGTAAGAACTAATACGTTGGAAGGATACGCACGGATGGTGAATCGGTACATCGTGGGTCCGATTGGACAGATGTATATGGACGAGGTGACCACAGATGACCTGCGGCTGCTGATGGTTCCGTTATCAAAAGGTTCTTCCGGAATGTATGGTCAGCTCAATATGCTGATTAAGAACATTTTTAATTCAGCAGAAGAGAGCAAGGTGATTAAAGAGAATCCATCCAAAACGATTTGCGCAAGAGGCGGAAAGCCAGCGAAACGGCGAGAGGCTTTGACGGATGAACAGACTGCCATTTTGCTGGATAGCATTCGTGAGCTTCCACCGTATGTCTTCGTGATGATCGGTTTGTACGCGGGATTGCGTAGAGAAGAGATCCTTGGATTAAAATGGGACTGCGTATTCCTGGATGAAAAAACGCCGTACATTTCGGTAAGGCGTGCATGGCATGTGGAAGGCGGTGAGCCGGTAGTCAACACGCTATTGAAGACACCGGCAGCAAAACGAGATGTTCCGATTCCAAAATGCCTGGTAGCCTGTCTCAAGGAAGAAATGGAAAAATCAGAATCGGAATATGTGATCTCGAATTCGAAGGGAACTGTTTTGACGGAAACACAGTTTGTGAGAGTCTGGAAGTACATAACAGTCCGTTCTACTGCAGAACGCTGTTATTACACTTATGTAAATGGACAGTCCATCAAGCATAGAATAAAGCCAAGGCTTGGTGAGCATCAGCCGAATAATCCCAAACTGGTGTATACGATGGACTTCAAGGTGACTCCGCACATGCTGCGGCACACCTACATCACCAATCTGATTTACAAAGGTGTTGATCCTAAGACGGTGCAGTATCTGGCAGGCCATGAGAACAGCAAAACGACTATGGACATCTATGCGAAAGTCAAGTATAATAAACCTGAGGAATTAAGCAGCGTTGTGAATGCTGCATTCGGGCTGCGTTAAACTGCACCAAAAATTTCGCGATTTCGTGGGTTTACCTATGGGTTTACTGAGAGAGGAAAGCCCGAAAAACCGCATGAATACTGGTCTTTTTGGATCAAGGTCAGGTGAAT
>OMCF01000520.1_pt1 | contig 15274 bp, 11 predicted proteins | sample 1673791 | NCBI WGS metagenome assembly OMCF01 (sample SAMEA103958127, study PRJEB25191) | human gut metagenome | biome: human-associated habitat [ENVO:00009003]; feature: intestine environment [ENVO:2100002]; material: feces | place: Germany | collected 2013/2015
CCCAAGCTGCTCTTTCCAACATCTGTGCTGTGTCGCGCCAAATGGGCGCGACCGAATTGTATGACTTCCAGTCATAGCTGGTCTTTTCCGTAAGCAGGGGAATTCGCGCTTGCGGGCGCGAGTCGGGGGCTTTGCGGTCGCCCCCGACACCCCTTCGCAGTGCACACCCATGCGGCTTGATTTTTATCGTTAGTTGGGTGAAATGGCGCTGTCCCCCATCTGCGCCACAATCCTCTCCACATGCCGACGTGCCTGATTCGCAAACTGCTCCGCCTGCTCCGGGGACTGCGGCGCATCGCCCATCAGCCCGACAAATTGGCTGACCTTCAAGCCCAGCGCTTCCTGCATCACCGCGTCCGAACCCTGCGGCGCAACGAGGTAGTAGCACAGGAGCGAATCCTCCTGCCCCATGCGGTGCGCGCGATCCTCCGCCTGTGAATGCACTGCCGGCGACCAGTCCAGCTCGCCGAAAACGACGCACGTCGCGCGCTGGAGATTGAGACCGCTTGCCGCGCGCAGGCTGATGCACAGCACGTCCGTCCGCCCGGATTGGAAGCGGTCAACCGCGTTCATCTTCGCCAGCGTCGTCTCCCGCCCGGTGATGAACCCCGGCGAAAACGCCTTCAATTCCTGCTTGTAGATGTCCATCACCTGATGGTGGTGTGCAAACAGCAGCACTTTTTCGCCGCTGTCCAGCAGCGCGCGCACAAATTGGCACACATACGGCGCTTTCGCCACGCCCGTGGCCTGCCGCGCGTGCTGGCTGATGGATTCCTCCAGCATCGCCCGCTCCTGCGCCGAAAGCTGGTCGTCCTGTTTCCAGCGCAGCACGTCGCGCATCACGGGCGCCATCAGCTGGGCGTATACCTTGTCGTTCCAGTCCAGCTCCTGCACCAAGCGGCGCTTCGGCGGCAGCTCGCGCAGCACCTCCTGCTTCGTCCGGCGGAGCATCAGCCCCTCCCGCCGCAGGTACGCGCCGAGCAAATCGGGTTTCAGCACAAGCTGATTGCCGTAGCCGCTGCACCACTCGCGCGAAAACGACTCCCAGTCGCCTAAGAAGTGGTAGTCGAGAATGTTGATGACGTTCCAGATTTCGCCGCCGCGGTTGTAAATCGGCGTGCCGGATAGCCCGATGACGCGCTCGCAGCTTTCCGACAGCAGCGACGCGGCGGAGTACTTTTCCGTCCCCGCGTGGCGCAGCTCCTGTATTTCGTCGAAGATGACCGATCGAAAAGGCAGCGTCGGCAGCACGCTCTTCCATCCGCGCAGAAGCAGATAGTGCATGATGTACACGTCCGCTTCCGGCAGGTCGTAGGGCTTCAGCCCACGGATCGTGTGCACGCGCGGCGCTTTCCCGTCCACCCGCAGGAAACGCAGCGTTTCCTCCTGCCAGTTGCGGGTCAGGTGCGCGGGCGGAATCACCAGCGCGGGCAATGAACCGGTGGAGGATAGAAACGCCAGCGCCTGCACCGTCTTGCCTAAGCCCATTTCGTCTGCCAGCAGGCATCGGTCGTGGCTGCACAGGTACGACAGCCCCTCCTCCTGAAATGGGCGGAGCGTGCCCAGAAACGCGCCGTCGGGCGGGGTCATGCGCACGGGCATCGTTGCCATTTTCGCCTGACGAACTGCGTATTCCCGCGCGCCCGTGACCGCCTTTTCCCACAACGCGCGGTCGCTTGCCTTGATTTCCAGCGGGAAGCGCATCATCAGCCAGCAGAGGTCGCCCACCGCCCGCCGATGCGCCGTGAACCGCGCTTCGCCGCGCCTGCTGCCCGCGCTGCCCGGAAACAGCCGCTTGCACACCTCCGTCACCGACGGGTCGCCCTTCACCACCCAGCATTTGCTGCGGCGGTTGTAGCTCAGCGTTCCCAGCGGTGCGCCGGCGGGCGGGTACGGGCGCAGGTACGGCGGAAGCAGTTCCGCTTCTTCTTCATTCATAGTGCAATTCCCCACAGCCGGTTCAGGCATACGCACGAAATCGGCTTTCCGTGAATTCGATTGGGTACGGCGACTGTCCGCTCAGTCACAAGAATTAAACTGCTGATTTGCCCGCACGCGGCATAGCGGGTCAGCTGCATCACAATGCGCTTGCGGTCAGGCTGCCCGCGCTTGATTTCGATGCCGATGCCGCCGGGGCAAAGCAAGTCGATGCGGCAGCGCGGGGCGAGCGGGACTTCGTGCGCGCAGGGGATTTCCGCCTCCGCAAGGGATGCCCGCACGAGGTCATGCAGGTCGTATTCGCCTTGCTGGATGGGGGCGCGGATGCCGCGGAGGGCATGGAGGATTTCTGCGAGAGAATCCGCCGCCGTGTTTGTTGATGTATCCATTAGTAGAGACCCGCCATCGCCTGCGTCAGCTGCCCCATTGCGGACGCAACTTCCGCCGTTGTCGGGGCGGGGAGGGAGATGACGTATTCCAGATTCGTGATGGCGGACTGAATCGCGGAGTAGCGCTGCGCGTCGTTTACAATGTCCATGCTCTGCAATTGCGCGTAGGCTTGCGAAAGCAGAATCTTCGCATCGGGAATCAGCGTGTTCTCCACCATCGTGTTGCTGCCGGAGCTGGATGCGCTCGTGTGGTACGGGCAGGTGCCGCTTGCGCCCAAGACCGCGTAGCTGCCGAGGTACTCAATCAGCACATCCTCATATTCCGTGCCGATGAAGGAGGCCAGCGGGTGTCCCGACGGAATCGTCAGCACGCCGCGCGTGACCGTGTCCGGGCAGTAGGGGGAGGCGAGCAAGCCGCTGACGGAGCAAATCGTCTGCGTCGTGTGCATCTGGCAGGAAACCGTCGGTTCTGTGCCGGCTTTCCAGTAGTCCGTCACGACCCCGTAGCCCATCGCGTCGCTGCGGCAAGCGTCGGTGGCAAGCTGCCCCGATACCGCGCACGTCGTCACCTTCACCAAGCCGTAGTCGCTGGCGCTGCCCTCCAGAATGTCGCGGTTGGACAGCCCCTGATGAATCTTGCTCATGTAGCTCTGCCACAGCGGGGCGGCGGAGCGGGAGCCGGTGGATTTCGACGACAGCGCCTTGTAGTTGTCATGCCCAACCCACAGGGCGGAGGAGTAGTAGCCCGTCATGCCGGCGAAGAAAACGCCTTTCTGGTCGGAGTTCGTGCCGGTTTTGCCCGCGACGGTCTGCCCCTTGATTTTCGCGTTTGTGCCCGTGCCGGACGAAACCGCCTGCTTGAGCATGTCCACCACCATGTACGCCGTGGATTCGCTGAACACGCGGTGACGCTCCTGCTGCTGGTGGCCGTCCCAGATGACCTTGCCCGTGCTGTCCGAAATGCCGAGGACGGAGATGGGCTGCTGATACACGCCGCCGTTCGCCAGCACGCCGAAGGCAACCGCCATCTGCATGGGCGTGATGCCGCTGGAGCCGAGGGACAAGCCGAACGGCGTTGCGTCAATGTGCGCATCGTCAATGCCCATTGCGTGCAGGAAGGCAACGGAATTGTCCACGCCCACGAGGGTCATCAGCGCCTGCGCGGCGGCGGTGTTGTGGCTGTTGACGAGCGCTTTGCGCAGCGTCTCCGGGCCGGCGTAGGAGCTGCCGCCGTAGTTGCGCGGCCACGAATCCTGCCCGTTTGACCCGCGCCAGCCGGGAATCGGCAGCGGCATGTTCATCACGATGCTCGCGGGGGATGCGCCAAGCTCAATTGCGGGGGCGTACACGGCAATCGGCTTGATGGACGAGCCGACGGGCATGGTCATATCCACCGCGCGGTTGAAGGTTTTCATGGCGGTCGGACGCGTGCGGCTGCCGACAATGGCTTTGATTTCGCCCGTGTGGTAGTCCACGACGACGGCGGCGGCCTGCGGCTCAACCGTTTCGTCGTATGTGCCGTCGGAATTGCGCGTGCGGTAAACCTTGTCCGCCGGGTCGCGCAGGGAAGGGTAGTTCGTCCAGTTTTCCAGCGTATCCTCGACGGTGGACTGAATGGAGGTGTCGATGGCGAGCTGGACGTGGTAGCCGCCGGTGCGCAGCTTGTTTTCCATGGCGTTGCGGTTGGCGGAGGTGTCCTCAAGGTTGTTCAGCTGCAGCAGAATGTCGATGACCTCATCCACCGCGTATTCGACGTAGTGCGCGTAGGCGTACATGCCGGTAGCCGTGTTCGGGTCTTTCTCCAGCACATGCGCGGTCGCCGGGTCAAGCGCCTCCTGATACTGCTCGTAGGTGATGTACTGGTTTTCGTACATGCAGCGCAGGACGTAGTTGGTGCGGTCGTTGGTGATGGCGGGGTAATCCACGCCCTCCTTCTGCCGCGTGTAGAAATTCCGGCGTGGATTGTAGTAGTAGGGCGAGTTGCATGTGCCCGCCAGCATGGCGCATTCGCGCAGGGTCAGCTCGCTGAGCTCCTTGCCGAAATACCCCTGCGCCGCCACCTGCACGCCGTAGTAGTTTTCGCCGAGGTAGATGGTGTTCAGGTAGCTTTCGAGAATCTGATCCTTTGTGTAGCGCGTTTCCAGCTGCATGGCGAGGTACGCTTCCTGAATTTTGCGCTTGTAGCTCTGCTCGGAGGAAAGGAGCGTATTCTTAATCAGCTGCTGGGTGATGGTCGAGCCGCCCTGCGTGGAGGAGGAGGACAGGTTTGACACGAACGCGCCGATAATGCGCTTGATGTCCACGCCGTTGTGGGTGTAGAAGCGCGCATCCTCCACGGCGATAAAAGCGTGCTGGAGGTATGTCGGCATGGCCTGAATCGACACCATGACGCGGTTCTCCGAGCCTTTGTATTCGGTGATGAGGTTGCCGTTGGCGTCGTAGATGAAGGAGGTCTGCGCCTGATCGTCAATCGCGGCGAGGTCAAGCGTCGGGGCAGTTTCCATGTACCCTTTCGCAATGCCGACCACCGCGCCGACTGCCGCCAGCCCTGCCACCAGCACCAGCACCGCGAAAATGCGGATGACGTTGACGGCAATCGACAGCACGAAGTTCGGCTTCTTCATCTCCGGCTTGAAAATGGAGTGCTTGTAGACCTTTTCCTCCTCCGGCAGCGCTTCGCTATCATCCGCCGAAGCGTTCCAGAAGTCCTCGTGCGCGAACATGTCCGCCTGCCCCGCAACTTCCACGGGGTCGTCGTCGTCCGCCCAGTTCGGGTCGTACTCGTCAGGATCATCGCCCTGCGGGTCGTCGGGATGACCGTCCTGATAGGCAAAATCGTCGTTTTCCGGCACAAAGTCCGGGAAATCGTTGCGTTTCTTCACTGCTTCAGCCCCTTTGCGCCGTCAGCGGCATGATGCGCGCCTCGGCGGAATATGAAGGAATGCGGAATGCTATTTTCGGATTCGCCTGCGCCATCTGCTCGCGCCTTGGCGCATTTTCATCCGAAAATAGCATAACCCGCAGAGCATACAGAATTACATCCTATATTATAGCACATATTCGCGCATCCTGCAATGGCAGGCGACGAAAGGAGGATGCACCATGCCCCAGACAAACAACGAATCAGAAGCGAAAATTCCTGCAAAGCGCCGAAAATCTCCCCGGCGGCGGTGGAAACGCGCGCTGCTGCTGCTTGTGCTGATGACGCTGCTGATTCTCCGCGTCGAGCGCAACGTGACCGACGTCGTGCTGACGCTCTCGCAGGCGACGGCGCGGTCGCTGGCGATTCAGGCGCTCAACGAGGCAGCGTCTGAGATGCTCGGACTCGGCGTGCATTACGCCGACCTGATGACCGTCGAGAAGGACGATCAAGGGCAAGTGCGCCTGATTCAGGCGAATACCCCGGAGATGAACCGCTTGGCGGCGCAGGCGTCCCTGCTTGCGCAGGAAAGATTGACCGCCATGGGGCAGAAAACCGTCGTCGTGCCGCTGGGCAGTGCCGTCGGGCTGACGCTGCTGGCAGGCGCTGGGCCGGGCATCGCCGTGCAGATTCTGCCTGTCGGCTCGGTGCAGGCGGCGTTCAGTACTGATTTCACCACCGCTGGCATCAACCAGACACGCCACCGCATTTCCCTCGTCCTGACTGCGAACGTGCAAATCGTCATTCCGACCGGCGCGAAAAACGTGCAGGCCAGCACGCAGATGGCGATGGCGGAAAGCATCATCGTCGGGCAAGTGCCGGATTCCTTCGCCGAGGGCGGCAGCGACAACAGCATCATCGACCTTGCGCCGTGAGGGGGAATGGGGTATAATAGAACGGAAATCCCGCTGATTTCAGCAGAAAGAAGCATTACCATGCGCGTTCTCGACATTGACCTCGACTTTTTCCTCGCCGACTGCTGCCCTCTTGCCGAATTAGGACACCGCCCGTCCCTCCCCGGACATGAGCCGTGGGAAGCATCCGCCGTCCGCGCGTTTCTGGAAAACCAGTGTGGTCTGTCCCGCACCGCGCCCAAGCCGGGGCGCATTTTCGAGACGCACGACGGCGCGCTCCGCTTCTGGGAGGAGCAAATCGCCGCCGGACGCCTGACCGCCCCCTTCGATGTCACCCACGTTGACGCGCACAGCGACCTCGGCATTGGTTATCCCGGCCCGAACTTCGTGCTGTTCAACGTCCTGTCCATGCCCGTCCCAAAGCGGCTGGATTACACCGCCTTCTATGCCCAGAAGAAGCTCGATGAGGCGAATTACCTGCTGTTCGCGCTGGCGATGCGGCGGATTTCGTCGCTGGATAACGTGCGCAATCCGCGTTCGCGGGCGGATATTCCGCAAGTGCTGCTTGACGCGGACGGCAACATCCATCTCAATTCGCTGACCGCGCAGATGTTCGCCGCGAAAAACGGCGCAGAGCCGACCGTGCCCTTCCGCGTGTACGACGACTACCGCGATTTCCGCGCGGCGGGGGCGTATGACTTCGTGACGCTTGCGATTTCGCCGAGGTACGCGCCGAAGGAGGCGGATGCGCTGGTGGAGGTGGTGGGGGAGTATATTCGTCACATCTAATGCGCTGCAAAAAAATGGCGACGTGACTTGACAAAACAAAAAGCACATGCTATATTACAAATGAAGATACTGGCATGAAAAACGAACGATACAGAAAGGCGTGAATCCCATGGGGCAGACAGCGCGGCAATCGTAATCCTACTGTGACAGATAAAGGAGAAGCGAATGAAAAAGTTTCTGTCGCTGATGCTCTGCGCCGCTCTGACCCTGTGCGCTTTTGCCGCCCACGCGGAAAATGCAGAACTGAACATTGCCACCAATCAGTATTATGCCTTGATGGAACGCATGGAGCAGTTTGAACAGGAAAGCGGCATCAGCATCACCTGCGAAAAGTCCGTAGACATCATGGACACGATTTCGACCGCCTACGTTATCAAGAATCCCGACATTGATTTGTTTGTTTTCACTGCTTACGACGGCTTATATACCCTCAAAAACATGAAATACTACGCGCCGCTAACCGGCAGCGCGATTTTGCAGGACGCTTTCCAGCATGTCTATCCCGCTCTGCGCCCCGTCTGCACGGATGACGATACGCTGATGGGCTGGATAATAGATGCTTCCCCGATGGGCATGATGGTCTTGACGGAATATCTGGACGAATGGGGAATGAAGTCGCCCGAAACCTTCGACGAACTGCTGGATGTGTGCAACGAAATTCTGGAAGAAGGGCTTCTGCCGGAAGAGACAGGGCTTCTGATGCAGAAATACACCCAGTCGGGCATGATGGACTTGTTCATGAAGTATTACATCATGACCTCCCTGCAGGAGGGACGCAGGCTGGACTTTACGGACGAAACGTTTCTGCATTACGTCCAGCGCATCAAGGACGAACTGCCCGCGGAAGAAGAGCCGCGCATGGCATTTGAAAATATTTTCATGATTCCGGGTGCTTCGTCCGCCCCGTCGCAGATGATTCAATTCGTGCCGCGCATTTTCCCGGAGCAGAACAGCGCGGTTGAAACGTATGTGACCATTGCTGTGGTGAACCCCTACGGCAAGAATCAGGAAGCCGCGATTCAGTTTTTGGAATACTGCGCGACACATCTGACAGATGGAAGTTACTTTATCTATGACAACCTGACCGAGCCGATTGAAAATCCGTCGATGGTGGCGCAGCTGGATGAACTTGCGGAAAAAATCGCACTGCTGGAACAGAAAGCAGATAAAGAGCGCGCGGACGAGGACACCCTGCGCGACTTGCAGGATCAGTACGCAAACATGGAGCAGTGGCGTTATTTCTCTTCGGCGGAGGATATTGCCTACTATCAGGAGATGGCGAAATCGCTGTATGTGTCCGAGGGTTCGCCGCTGACGTATGATGACGCGCTTCAGGTGTTGGTGCAGCGCTATCTGAACGGCGCGTTTGATGCGGCGACGTTCGCGAAGGAATGCCAGAATCATGTGGAAATGATTTACGCGGAAATCGGCGAATAAAATCAGCAGAATCAAACCAATAGAAAAACCTCGCGGCATCACCTGTCGCGAGGTTTTTATGTGCAAATCAAATCCCCGTTGCGGATTTCGCGGACGTGGCGATATTCTCCGCGTGGTCGCCGATACGTTCGAGGTTCGTCAGCATGTCCAGATAAATCATGCCGTTCTTCGCGGAACACTTGTGGTTCTTCAAGCGGTCCATGTGGTGGCTGCGGAGGGCTTCGGTCGTCGTGTCGATTTCGTCCTCCACGCCCTCCACTTCGCCCAGCAGCGTGTCGTCCGTTACCTGCGCCTTGAACATATCCAGCGAGCGCTGCATCTGCGCGCGCACAAGGTTCGACAGGCTTTCCAGCTCCTGTACCGCCTTGGGCGAGAATTTCACCTCGTCCTGATTCTTCAGCTGCGCCGATTCCATGATGTTCTGGCTGTGGTCGCCAATGCGCTCCATGTCGTTGACGACGTGGAACATCGAGCCGACCAGCTTCGTGTCCTTCTCGGACAGGTCAAGCCCCTTCACTTCCACCAGCGAATCGGTGATTTCGCGGTTCAGGTAGTCCAGCACGTCCTCGTTCCGCGCCAGCTCTTCGGACTTCTTCGTGTCCCACTCGTTGAAGCACTCCATCGCCCGCTGGAAGTTGCCCATCGCAATGCCGCCCATGCGCTGCACTTCGTTGAACAGCTGCGCCACAGCAATCGGCGGCGTTTTGAGCATACGCGCGTCAAAGTAGCGCAGCTTCATTTCCTCGGCGGTCGAGCCGTCGCCCTTGATCAGCAGGCACGCCAGCTTCTCCAGCCAGCTTGCGGCGGGCAGCAGCAGCGCCGTCGTCGTGACGTTGAAGAGAATGTGGACGATGGCGATTTGCAGCTTGAGGTTGCCGGGGGAGAGCATCTCGACCCAGCTTGCCAGCGGCAGGCAGCAGGCGATGATGACGAAAATCACCGTGCCGATGACGTTGAAGAGCAGGTGCACCGTCGCTGCGCGCTTGGCGGTGGAGTTTGTGCCCGCGCACGCCAGCAGCGCCGTGACGCAAGTGCCGATATTCTGCCCGAAGAGGATGAAGATGGCGCTGTCCAGCCCAATCAGCCCCTGCGCGACGAGCGTTTGCAGGATGCCGATGCTGGCGGCGGAGGATTGCAGGACGGCGGTGATGCCCGCGCCAATCAGCACGCCCAGAATCGGGTTGTTGATGGACGCCATCGCCTTCTGGAAGCCCTCCCACGTCCGCAGCGGCTCCATCGCGCCGGACATGGTGTTCATGCCGATGAACAGGATGCCCAAGCCCATCGTGATGGTGCCGAACTGCTTGGCGGTTCTGTATTTGTCGGGAAGATTCGAGAGAATCAGCCCCAGAAACGTGAAGATGGCGGCAAAGTCAATCTGCACCGACAGCAGCAGCGACGTGACCGTGGTGCCGATGTTTGCGCCCATAATCACGCCGACCGCCTGCGTCAGCGACATCAGCCCCGCGTTGACGAAGCCGACGACCATGACCGTCGTCGCGGAGGAGGACTGCACCACCGCCGTGATGGTGATGCCCGCGAGCATGGCGAGGAAGCGGTTGCCCGTCACCATGCCCAGCAGCTTTTTCAGCCGTGTACCCGCCGCTTTTTCCAGCGCTTCGCCCATCAGCTGCATTCCGAACAGGAACAGCCCCAGTCCGCCGAACAGGGATAAGACATTCATAATCGTCATGATGGTTCGTTTCCTCCGAGCGTGCCGCAATGCAGCAGAATTCCGCCTGTGCGGGGAAAAATCGCATACATACCTACTTTACCACACTTTGCGCTTGTTTTCAACTGAATTTTACATATTCATAGAGATTTTAGGCGGCGTTCAGCGGGGGAAAACAAAAAGCCGCCCCGAAAGGCGGCTGTGGTTACATCGGCTTGCCGTACTCGTAGAGGGTGTCGCTCGGCAAATCGACATCTTCGTTCCAGAATACGCACGTCCGGCTTTCGTCCAGCTGCACCTGCTGGAACAGCCCGTGTACATCCCGCAAAACGCCGTAGCCGGGCAGGGCAAAATCCTCCTTCACGTCGTACCGCACGCGCCGCCCGTCGTCGAAGGACACGGACAGGCAGTAGTCCGGCAGCGGGGTCACGCTCTTGATGCGTGGAATCATCCCGCCACCTCCCTCACCATGTGGTAAAACGTCCCTTCGCCGCTGAGCGTCACCCGCTTCACCGGCTCGCCCACCACCCGGAATCCTGCCTTCTCGTAGCAGCGAACGGCGCGCGTGTTCCACGTCCGCACTTCCAGATACATCGGCTTGCCCGGATACAGCCGCTGGGATAAATCCCACGCCAGCGCCGTCATCTGCGTGCCGTACCCTTGTCCGCAGTGGTCGGGATGCGCCCCGATGCCGAAAAACACCTCGCTGCCCTCATCGGACAGGTTCACGAAGCCCACCAGCGTTTCGCCATCGTAAAAGGAATAGAAATTGTTTGCCGGATTCGCAAAACCGTATCCGTGCTTCTTCTGCTCGGCATACGGCGGATTGTTGTACATCGCGTATTCGCCGGGGTACTGCCACGCGCAGATGGCTTCCTTCTCGGCTTCGGTGGTCGGATGATACGTCAGCATGGGCGTTTTCCTCCTTGGGGATATTTCCGATTTCATGATAATCCAGCTTGCGGAAAAATGCAAGGGAAGAAGCATCAAAAAGGTTCTTCACGGAATCTTGGGAAGAGTAGCTTGGGGGCGCGTCTGCGGAAGCGCAAAGTTACTGGCAGGGACGCTTCGCTGCCTGCACCTTTGTTGAGCGCGTTTGGCATACTGGTCGCCCGTGGAACTGTTGGGGCGTTGCCCCAAACCCCACAAGGGACGCTGTCCCTTGACCCTGCAAGGGGCAGACGAAAAGGGACGAAGTCCCCCCTTGACCCCTTCGCGCGATTGAGTTGAGTTCTCTTCCTTACTCCTTCCGCGTGGAGCTTTTTTGGTGTTTTGCTGCCAGCAAAAACCGGGGATGCCGCCAAGCACCCCCGGTCAAAATCCTCGATTATTGCAGCACAATGCCTTCCGCTTCCAGCTCCGCGCGGGTGCAGAGCCGCAGCGTCACAAAGTTCTGCTGGCAGATGATGTAGCTGCCGCCTTCGCGCGTGTCCTTGTTTTCCAGCGTCACGATGCCCTGCGCGATGCAGTCGTGGTCGGCGCAGCTGGCGTCGGTCATCTCGATGCTCGTCTCCGTGACGTGGATGATGTTCACGCACACGCCGTGGATCAGCCGGTAGTACCCGTCTTCCAGCAGCGGAATCGGCTCGTATGTCTTTGTGCCGACCGTCACAAGCAGGAACGCGACGGCTTCCGACGGGTCGCGAACCGCGCTTGCCATCGGGGAGGGCGCAATGCCGGGGTCAGTGCCGCGCGTCGCCGGGTTCAGCTTCGCGAAGCTCAGCGATTCGTTCGATGCCGCCAGAATCGCCTGCGCGTCGGCGAGGGTTTCCTGCGTCGTCGTCAATTCCGCCTCTGTCGCGGCAAGGGTTGCCTTTGTGGCTTCCAGCTCCGTCGTGGCGGTGGTCAGGCTGTCCTTCGTCGCGGTGAGTTCGGCTTCCTTCGCACTTAGGGTGTCCTTCGTCGCGGTGAGTTCGGCTTCCTTTGCGGTCAGACTGTCCTTCGTCGTCGTGAGTTCGGCTTCCTTTGCGGTCAGGGTGTCCTTCGTCGCGGTGAGTTCGGATTCCTTTGCGGTCAGGGTGTCCTTCGTCGTCGTGAGCTCGGCTTCGGTGGCGGTCAGCGCCGTCTTGGTGTCGGACAATTCCGTCGTGGCGTCGGCAAGGGTGTCCTTCGTCGTGGTCAGCTCGGTTTCAGTGGCGGACAGGCTGGTTTTTGTGTCGGACAGCTCCGTCTGCGCGGCAGTCAGCGTGTTCTGCGTCACCGCCAGTTCGGCTTCCGTCGCGGCGAGCGCTTCCTTCGTGTTCTCCAGCTCGTATTCCTTCGCCGGCAGGGATGCTTTCAGCGTGTCCAGTTCGTTCTGCGTGGTGGACAGAGTGTCCTTCACTGCCGCCAGTTTGGTCTGGGTGATCATCAGCGTGTCCTTCGTGGATGCCAGCGTGGTGTCGCGGCTGCTCAGGGCAGTCTGCGTTTCGGCGAGGGTAGCTTCGGTGGACGCGAGGGTGTCCTTTGTGGCGGACAGTTCAGTTTCGCGGTCAGCAAGCGTGCCCTGCGTTTCGGCGAGGGTGGCTTCGGTGGACGCGAGGGTGGTCTGGGTATCCGTCAAGGCGGCGGCGGTCGTGTCCAGCGTGGTCTGCGTGTCCGCGAGGGTGGCTTCGGTGGATGCAAGGGTGTCCTTCGCGGCGGACAGGCTGTTTTCGGTGTCCGCTAAGGTGGATTGGGTGGAGGACAGCGCGCTCTGCGTGTCCGTCAGCTGATTCCGGGTGTCCGTCAGCGAATTGTGGCTGACGATGAGACCGGCACCAAGTGCGATGGAAGAGACTGCCAGCACGATGGCGGCAATCATCCAGATGATGGTCTTTTTCCGGGCGGCAATGGGACTCATAGCAATCCTCCTAACAAGCGACGAAAATGGGCGGAAAACTTCCGTTTTTTCCAGTTTACCACCATCGGGGGAAGTTGTCAATCTCGAATTTCGCGGAAGTACAAAAAACGCCCCTCCGCCGACAAAAGCAGAGGGAGCAGGGGAAGGAAGATTATTCCTGCTTGAGCGCGTCGCGGCCGACGATGGTCATCGTGATTTCGCCCAGCGCAAGGCAGTTGTGGTCGGCACTGGCGTTGACCAGTTCAATGCCGTCCGCGGTGATGTGGAACAGATTCATGTTGATGCCGTGGATCAGGCAGAAGTAGCTGCCCTCTTCCGGCATCGGGATGGGCGCGCAGGTCTGCTCGCCGACGGTGACGATGAGGTAGTTTTCCGCGTCCAGCGCGGTGGTGTCGGTGCCGGTCAGGGTGGCAGCGTCGGTGGAGAGCAGGTGCAGGAAGAGCATCGGTTCCTGCGCCGCCACGGCGTTCGCCGCGACGCCATCCTTCGCCACCAGCGATTCCTTGATAATCGTAATCAGCGATTCGTTCGTGCCGAGGGCATCCTGCGTCAGTGCCAGCACGTTCTCCGTCGCGGCGAGGGTGTTCTGCACGTTCGCCAGTTCGTTTTCCTTTGCGGTCAGGGCAGCCTGTGCGGCGTCGCGGTCAGCTTCCGCAGCGGCCTTGTCGTCCTGCGCGGTGGTCAGCGCGGTTTCGGCGGCGGTCAGGGCATCTTTCGTTGCGGTCAGGGCATCCTGTGCGGCGGTCAGGTCAGCTGCCGCGGCAGTCTGCGCGTCCTTGGCGCAAAGAAAAAACCTCCGAAACACAGCCGCGTTTCGGAGGAAGAAAGATGTATATATAGAGGAAGTTACTTCTTCAGTTCAATCCCTTGACCCTTCAGCCGCGCAACCACGCCGTCAACAACCGCCTGCACTTCGTCGCGGGTGAGCGTGCGTTCCGGGTGCGAGAAGGAGAGGCGAATCGTGATGGTCTTGCCGGTGATGTCACTGTATGTGCCCAGCACGGTCACTTTCTGCACCAGCGGGGAGTTCTCCGCCTTCACCGCGTCCAGAATCGGCTGGCAGCGATTGACCACGAAGGTCAAATCCTGCTCCATGCCGGGGAAGCGGGACGGCTCGCGGTAGACGATGGGCGCGGGCGCGATGGACGCAAGCGCTTCCATGTCGATTTCGGCAAACACAATTGCCGCCTTCTTGTCGATGTTCTTGCCGACAACCGGGTGCGCCACGCCGATTTCGCCGAGGTCAACGCCGTCCAGCACGATGGCGTTCAGGTTCTTCGGATGCTCATAGGAGTGGGTCGCGGTCATTGCGTGGAAGGACAAATCCTTGTGCAGGATGTCGCTCACGGCGACGCACAGCATGTCGCGCAGGCGGAAATACAGCGTTTCCACGTTATCGACCTTGCTGAAGAGCGTCACGCACAGCTTCTTGTGCTCCTTTGCCAGCTTGTTCTCGTCCACGCCGTCGATGACGTGACCGATTTCAAAGATGCCGAACGACGGCGCATAGCCCGTGTTGACCTTCACCTGGCACAGCTGGGTGGGAATCATGGAGCGGCGCAGCGTCTCGATGTTGGGGTTGGAGGCGTTGAGCAGCTTCACGTTGTCCTCAACGGCAATGCCGAGCTTCTTGTAGTCGTCGGCGTACTGCCAGATGTAGGAATGCACCTCGTGCAGCGAATAGCGCTTGACGAGGATGTCCTTCAATTTGTCCTCCACCGTCTTTTCGGTGGACATGCGAACCGGGTAGAGCGGGGATTCCGCCGTGTGCAGGTCGAAGTTGTCGTAGCCGTAGATGCGGGTGATTTCCTCGATGATGTCCGCCTTGATGGTTACGTCCTTCGTCGCGCGCCAGGAGGGGACGTCCGCAGTGAAGGAATCGCCGTCCCGCGTCATGCCGAAGCCCAGCGCGGTCAGCGTGTGCATGATTTCGTCGGAGGAGATGTTGATGCCGGTGTAGCGGTCAACAAACGCCTTGTCGAAGGACAATTGCACCTTCGGATAGTGGAAGGCGTACTCGTCGGTCAGGCGGGAGGTGATGCGCATTTCCGGGTCGTATTCCTGCAAAAGCTTGACGAAGCGGGCGATGGCGACGGTCGTCATTTCCGGGTCAAGGCTCTTTTCGTAGCGGGCGGAAGCGTCGGTGCGGTGGGCGAGGCGGACGCTGCTCTTGCGGACGGACGCCGCGTCGAAGGTGGCGGATTCCAGCGTCAGGCTCGTCGTGTCATCGACGATTTCGCTGTCCAGACCGCCCATGATGCCCGCGATGGCAACCGGCTTGTCGCCGTTGCAGATCATCAGCGTGTTCGGGTCGATGGTGCGCTCCACCTTGTCCAGCGTCTGGAAAGGGAAGCTCTCCGGGAAGCGGCGGATGCGGATTTTCTCCACCTTGCGGCTGTCGAAGGCGTGCATCGGCTGCCCCATTTCCAGCATCAGGTAGTTCGTCAGGTCGGC
>OMCF01000529.1_pt1 | contig 15063 bp, 10 predicted proteins | sample 1673791 | NCBI WGS metagenome assembly OMCF01 (sample SAMEA103958127, study PRJEB25191) | human gut metagenome | biome: human-associated habitat [ENVO:00009003]; feature: intestine environment [ENVO:2100002]; material: feces | place: Germany | collected 2013/2015
GCGCGCCCGCTTAAAAAGTATGCAAGCACACCGCCAAGCAATGTTACCACTGCCGTGATACACCAGTTGGTAGCGATAAAGGATTCCTGCGCACCATGAATGATGATGATCAGCTCTTGGTCGAGCTTTTCGCGCTCTGGGTCAAAAAAATCCGGCTCTGCTTTGTCTATATCTCCGTAGTTTGTAATATGAGAACTTATGGAATCCATATAGTGCCTGCCGGAATAGCTGAGAAGGAGATTCATTGCGACACAGGTAATGCAGATTAGAAATGCGGTCATCAGGGTGATTCGCCATTGCAAGGACATCTTTTTCATGATTTTCCTTCCTCCATGACGTATCCTTCGCCTATGCGATTCCGTATTGGGTCATAGCCGAGAGCGGTGCGCAGTTTTTTTCGCAGTGCGGAAATATGTACACGGATCGAATTGCTGAAATTATCCACGCTGTTATCCCACACATGGTCGATAAGCTCCTCTTGGCTGACCGGCCGTCCCTGGTTTAGCAGCAGATATTCAAGTATCCCGATTTCTTTTCGGGTGAGGGTCAACGCTTGTCCGTCCGTCGTAGCGGTACGGGATTTGGTGTCAAAAGCGACTCTTCCACAGGTCAGAATTAAATCGTTCTGTGTAAATTGTCGACGGGTCAGGCTGCGTATCCTCGCTTCGAGTTCATCCAGATGAAAGGGCTTGGAAAGGTAATCGTTGGCGCCGGCATCGAGTCCGGCGACTTTATCGGATACTTCGCCACGCGCGGACAGAATCAGCACCTTGGTCTCGCAGTCGGTTTTCCTGAGTTCCCTGAGCACGGCCATGCCGTCGATACGGGGGAGATTGAGGTCGAGTACCACGAGGTCAAAGACTTCGACGCCCAGCAGGTCGAGCGCCTCCTGTCCATCGTGACAGCAGTCGACGCTGTACGCCAAGTTTCGCAAACTGCGCGCGATTGCATCGCACAGTGCTCGCTCGTCTTCGACGATCAAAATACGCATAACAGTCTCCTTGCACATTCCAAATCGCGCTTAACACGGATTTTATAGTCGATATGGTCCAATGGTCGCGTAACGAAAGGAGTGGTCGAGTTGTTCAAAGCGGTAAAACCCGTGGTACAGGTCGCTTTGTTGATCGTCGGAATTGCCATGGTGTGCTTTGGCGTTATGCGTGGCGAGGCGGATGCCGTGCTGGCCAAAGCGATTAGGCTGTGCTTGGAGTGTATCGGAATTGGATAAAAGAGAAAACACTGCGTCGCATGTTTTGGCTCGATTTCGCGGATTCATTCAGGCGGCGGCGACGCTCGTCACCAACATTCACCTGCCAAACTTTGCCAAAGGCGGCATCTATCAGGGCGCGGGAAAAACAGTCTGCGTACCTGGGCTTAACTGCTATTCGTGCCCCGCGGCATCGGGTGCGTGCCCCATCGGGTCGTTCCAGTCGGTGGTAGGTTCATCCAAGTTCAACTTTTCTTACTATGTTACCGGTACGCTCATTTTGCTCGGCGTGCTGCTGGGACGCTTTGTATGCGGCTTTCTGTGCCCGTTTGGCTGGCTGCAGGAGCTGCTTCATAAGATTCCCGGCAAAAAGTTTTCCACAAAAAAGCTCAAGCCGCTCACGTACATCAAGTACGTCGTACTGCTGTTTGCCGTGGTGCTGCTGCCCGTCTTGGTGGTTAACGACGTGGGCATGGGCGACCCGTTCTTTTGTAAGTACATCTGTCCGCAGGGTGTGCTCGAGGGCGCCATTCCGCTGGCCATCGCCAATGCCGGCATTCGATCTGCGTTGGGACATCTCTTTACTTGGAAACTTGCCGTTCTCATTGCCGTGGTAGTGCTGAGCGTTTTGTTCTACCGCCCCTTCTGCAAATGGATTTGTCCACTCGGCGCATTCTATGCGCTCATGAATAAGGTGTCCCTACTGGGGATCCGGGTCGATGCATGCAAATGTGTCTCGTGCGGCAAGTGCTCAAAGGTTTGCCAGATGGACGTCGATGTGGTCCACGCGCCCAATCATGCCGAATGCATCCGGTGCGGAAAGTGCATCGGGGCCTGTCCCGTCGATGCCATCAGCTATCGCTATGGCCTGGATGTGTCGGCGGAAAAGCTCCCCTTGACCGCCGATAAAAAGTAAACAAGCTTCGACAAAACGGAGGAATGACCATGAAGCTTTCTAAGATTGCGGCCCTGTTTATGGTGCCGGTGCTGGCCTTGTGTCTTGTGGCGTGTTCGTCACCCGGTGGCAATGCGAGTGAATCTGCGGGCTCCGATCCTAAGATCGCGGAACTCACTGCGCAGAAGCCGACCGATGCCGACGAGGCCGCCGAGCTGTATGCGAAGCTCATGCAGAAGGAGAACGAGATCTTTTCGAGTGATAACGCGCTGTGGGAAAAGGTATTCAATGCGGCAAATAAAGACTCGGCAATGATTGAGGACGGCAGCAATTACGGCGATTTTCTGCTCGAGACCATCGACGGCGCCAAGGATGAGTTTACGGCGGATGAGCTTAAGACGCTCAAGGCCGGTGCACAGCAGATCAAGGAGATCGAGGACAAGCTCGAGAGCTTGGAGAAGGAGTTCCCCGGCTGTGGAAACACGCCGAGCGCAGGCGAGAGCGTCGACGCTTCGACCGCTGGCATGACGGCCGGTGCCAATGCTTCGAGCGAGACGACGAAGTTCCCCAGCTTTACGGGCAAGGACCTGGATGGCAACGACGTGAGCAGCGACGAGCTGTTCTCTAAGAACAAGGTCACCGTCATGAACTTCTGGTTCACCACTTGCAAGCCGTGCGTGGGCGAGCTGGGCGATCTTGAGAAACTGAATCAGGAGCTTGCCGAGAAGGGCGGCCAGGTCGTGGGCGTCAATTCCTTTACGCTCGATGGCAACAAGGGCGAGATTGCAGATGCCAAGGACGTGCTGAGCAAGAAGGGCGTGACATATAAGAACATCTGGTTCAAGTCGGATAGCGAGGCCGGTAAGTTTACGTCAAATTTGTTCTCGTTCCCGACAACGTATGTCATCGATCAGAATGGCAACATCGTAGGGGAGCCCATCGTGGGCGCCATCAGCTCCGCTGAGCAGCGCGCAGCGCTCGACAAGCTTATCGACCAGGCGATTGCGAATAGCGAGCAGTAGAAACCGCGTAAAGCATAGCGAGGATCGTGCGTCGCTGTGCGAAGTAGTCCGCTACCTTTCAAGATAAGCTCCACCATATAGAGGTCCCGCTCGGGACCTCTTCTTTTGGGCGCCGTCCCGTTCGTTTTTTTGATGCGGTTCCCTACATTCCTCACTGGCTCCGGCAAAAAATGGGGATAGAGTAGGACAAACGCGTCGAATACGAACGGCGGGGGAGAGCGGGCAAGTGCGCCCGCGTGGGAGAGGTTGCCGTCCATGTTGGAGCTCAAAGGCATTTGCAAAAGGTATGTTACGCAGTCGTTTACGCAGGTGGCGCTCGACAACGTAAGCCTGTCTTTTCGCGATAACGAGTTCGTGGCCATTCTGGGTCCCTCGGGTTCGGGTAAAACCACGATGCTCAACGTTATCGGTGGGCTCGATCATTTCGATTCCGGCGACCTGCTCATCGACGGCATTTCGACCAAGGACTTTCACGATCGCGACTGGGATGCCTATCGCAACAACCGCATCGGCTTTGTGTTCCAGAGCTATAACCTCATTCCGCATCAGACCATTTTGGAAAACGTGGAGCTGGCGCTTACGCTCACGGGCGTGGGGCATGCCGAGCGCCGCCAGCGTGCGCGCGAGGCGTTGGAGAAAGTCGGCCTAGGCGAGCACGTTAACAAGCGCCCGAGCCAGCTATCGGGCGGACAGATGCAGCGCGTGGCCATCGCCCGCGCCCTGATTAATGATCCCGAGATTGTGCTGGCAGACGAGCCGACCGGCGCCTTGGATTCAACGACATCCGTACAGGTCATGGATCTACTCAAGGACGTGGCACGCGACCGCCTGGTCATCATGGTCACGCACAATCCTGAGCTGGCGTACCAATACGCCACGCGCATCGTCAACCTGGCGGACGGCAAGATCACCGACGATTCCGATTCTTTCGATGTCGCTGACGCCACGCGCCGCGAGGCCAAGCCTACGCGCAAAACCTCGATGAGCTTTGTGACGGCGCTGGGGCTTTCTGCCCGAAACCTCATGACCAAGAAGGGCCGCACGGCCATGACTGCCTTTGCGGGCTCGATTGGCATTATCGGCATTGCGGCGATTCTGGCGCTGTCCAATGGCGTAAACGGCTACATCAAAAAGGTCGAGGAGGATACGCTCTCGAGCTACCCGCTCACCATTTCCAAGCAGGACTACGACCTGTCGTCCATGATGGGCGGGCAGGGGGCCGCGGATGATGAGGCGTCCAACGGCGGGGATTTGTCCGACGGTACTGGTGGCAAAGCTAAGGGAACCGATAAGATCCCCGTGGTCACGGCCGTAAAGGATATGTTTGCGAGCGTTAAGTCCAATGACATGACGAGCTTTAAGGCATGGCTCGATGCCGGTGGCGACGGCATCGACAAAGAGGTCAACGCCATTCAGTACGGCTACGGTGTATCGCCGGTTGTCTATCGTGCGGGTAAGGGCGACGAGAAGCCTGTCCGGTTGGTGCCCAACGCCATGACCGAGGCCATGAGCGGAGGCGCGAGCTCGGCGGCAACGGTGAGCATGGAATCCATGGGAACCTCGGTCTTTAACGAGATGATCGACGACCAGAGCCTGCTCGACAGTCAGTACGATGTCATCGCCGGTCATTGGCCCACGTCCGCCAACGAAGCCGTAATGGTGCTCTCGAGTCGCGGCACGGTGGGTGACTACACGCTCTACAGCATCGGCGCGCTGGATATCAATGAGCTCAACGATCTGGTAAACAGCGCTATGACGGCTGACGGTGGGGTCGAAACGCCCGAGACCGGCACCGAATTTACCTACGACGATGCGCTGTCCACGACGTTTAAGGTGCTGTCGCCGGCCGATGCCTATCGCAAAAACGAAGAGACCGGCATGTGGACTGACATGTCTGACGATGCCGACTTTATGACGGCCAAGGTTGCCGACGGTATCGACGTGCACATTGTGGGTGTGGTGCGACCTAACGAGACCGCCAACGCGAGTGCGTTGTCTCCGGGCATTGCCTATACGCATGCACTGACTCGCCAGCTTATGGAGCGCGCCGCCGATTCGCAGATTGTGCAGGAGCAACTCGCCCACCCCGAGACGGATGTCTTTACGGGCAAAACCTTCGACGAACTGCAAGGCGAGGCCAAGCAAGGCGTGGATCTGGGCAGCATGTTCAGTGTGGACGAGGCGGCGCTCAAGAGCGCGTTCTCGTTCGATACGTCTGCACTTTCGGGTGCGGCCGGCGGTATGGACCTGTCGGGTCTTGACTTGTCCGGGCTGGACATTGACCTTTCGGGCGTTGGCAAGGACATCGACTTCAGCGACATCATGGCAAAAGCGCCAACCCCAGATTTCTCGGGTATCTTTGACGGTCTGGAACTCACGCCCGAGCAAATGCAGCAGGTGGGAACACTAGCCAACCAGCTGTTTGAGGGCTTTTTGCAGTCTGATCAGTTTAAGGCGCTGTCGCCCGAAGATCTTAAGGACGCGTCAAAGCTCTCTGCCGCATTCTCGACGTATCTTGAGAATGATGACACAGCTCAGCAAATCCTGGCCCAGCTCAAAGCGCTCGGCGGCGATGCCCTGGCCGAGCGTCTGCAGCAGGCGATGAGCGACTATGTGCAAAAGCAGCTGGCTCCGTATCTGCAGCAGGCTATGGATCAGGTGATGAAGGCAATCAGCGAGCAGATAGCGTCGACGGTATCATCCCAGCTCAAGGCGGGCGCGGCAGGGCTTATGGACCAGGTGGCGACGCAGATGTCTTCGAGTTTTGCTAACCTGGCGAGCGCCATGCGCGTGGATGCGAGTGCCTTTGCTCATGCCATCCACTTCAACATGGACGCCGAGGACCTGAGCTCGCTCATGATGAGCTATGCGAAGGCGTCGAAGCTCACCTACGACAACAATCTGACCACGTTGGGCTATGCGGACGAGGCAGACCCCATCTCAGTCAAGATTTTCCCGCGTGACTTTGAGGCCAAGGAGCGCGTGCTCGATCACATCGACGCGTACAACAAGCAGGTCAAAGCCTCTGGCCACGATGAGCAGGCAATCTCATACACCGACTACATGGGCATCATCATGGGTTCGGTGACCGACATCGTGAACACCATCAGCTTGGTGCTCATCGCATTCGTGAGCATCAGCCTGGTGGTGAGCTCCATCATGATCGGCATCATCACCTACATCAGCGTGCTGGAACGCAAAAAGGAGATTGGCATCCTGCGTGCGATCGGCGCGTCGAAGCGCAACGTGGCCAACGTATTCAATGCCGAGACCTTTATCGAGGGCCTCATCGCCGGCGTCTTTGCCATTGTCGTCGTGGTGCTCGTGAGCTTTCCGGTTAATACCTGGGCGCTTGCGGCCAAACAGGTGCCCAATCTGATGAGCCTGCCCGTGCAGGATGCGCTGGTGCTCATCGCAATTTCAGTGCTGCTGACGGTCGTTGCCGGCCTGCTGCCGGCCCGCAGCGCATCCAAGAAGGACCCCGTCGAAGCCCTGCGCTCCGAATAATGCGACAAAGGGACAGTCCCTTTGTCACATTGAGACCCTTGCGAAAACGGGGTCTAATTACCGTTCGGCAGGTTAAGAACTCCCTCTCCCCGCTTAATGCTTGACGAAGAGTCCTCTGGTTTATATACCTATCGGTAGGCATATAGGATGTAGTGCCGATAGAAATGGAGCAACCATGACTCTCACCACACCAGCCAAAAAAGATTGTCTCCGTGAAAGCGGCGCATTTGCTTGGGTCGTCGTTATTGCGCTCGGCTTAATGTCCGCCGGAACAACTGGCACATATAGCATTATTGCCGGCTCATTCGTTGCTCCAGTATGTGAAGATCTGGGCTTTGACTACACTTCTTTTTCTTTCTATTTCACCGCGATTCTTCTTGGCCTTGCGCTTGGGCTTCCGCTTTTGAGTCGCTTCATTCCAAAAGTAATCGGCAAACCATGGCATATTTGCATTGAACTCGTCCTTATTGCCGCCGGCGCCGCAATGGCGTTCTACACCGAGGTCTGGATGTTCACCGTCTCCGCCGCAGTGATCGGCATCTGCTTTTCGTTTACAACGGGCGTCTGCATGTCCGATGTCATTGACCAATGGTTCAGCAAATCGTCCGGTCTCGCCATCGGCCTCGCTTGGGGCGTTAATTCTCTCTGCACGCTGTTATTGAGTCCTGTCATTACGCTGGTCATCGAGCAGCAAGGCTGGCGTACGGGATACATCGTGCTTGCGGCCGTTTCTGCAGCTATGATTTTGCCTGCAAGCGCATTTATCATTCGCCTTAACCCCTCTGATCGCAATATGCTTCCGTACGGAGAGACCGCCTCCGAAACCCATGAGAGCTGCAGCGCCGATGAGCAGGAAGATGTCCTTTCGGGCATGGCACTCCGCGATGCCGCGAAAACGCCGTCTTTTATTCTCTGTGTCCTCTTGCTTTGCGTGGCGCAGCTCACCTGCTGCATGAACCAGCTGTTTCCAACCTATGCAAGCGAGGTCGGTTTCAATCCTATCGTAGGAAGCTTAATGGTCTCGGCAGCTTCACTCTCCGATATCTTCCTAAATCCCTTCGTGGGCAAAACATGCGACAAGCTTGGCGCTATTAAAGCAACGGTCGCATGGACAGGTGTCAGCATTCTTTCATTCCTGCTTCTTATTATTGGCGGAAGCAATGAGACCGTTTCCATCATTGCAGCTGGTGTAAACGATGTCATGTTCGCCATCGTTGGAACCGCAATGCCGATGCTTCTCCTCTCGCTCTTTGGATCACGCGATTTTGGAAGGATCTATTCGATCGTTTGCTCAGCGGGCTATGTCGTCGGTGCTTTTGGAATGCCGGTCATGATGAAGGTTTACGGCATGGCAGGGTCATTCCAGGGAGTATTTATCTTCTGCATTGCCTGCAACCTTATGATTGCTGCGTTTGCTATCGTTTCCGGCTTTCTCAATAAGGCTGCTGAAAAGTAATAAGCGCCGATTGCACCGGCATAGATTGCCACGCAACAGGGGTCGACTCCAAGCCAGATTGGAGTCGACCCCTGTTTTCGTTTTAAAGGTTGCCCGCAGGCACCATGGGCGCCAACATGCGCTTCAGCTTGGCTGGTCTATTTGAACATAAGCTCGACTATTCCCGCCCAAACCGCTTTCTCATCAATATCCTCACCTTGAGCGACCGTATTGCTTGCTCCCTCCAGAACGGTATAAAGAATTTGTACGTAGAGCATTACGTCGGCGCTATCGGAAAACGCGCCAATCTCTACACCATGAAGAAGGATGTCTTTAAGCGCATCCATGGTTCGTTTGGTCGCCGTCGCTTGACGTTCCTGAACTGCAGGAATTCGATTTGCTTGAACGCTAACCTCGGCCAGCACGCGCCGGCGCTTTTCATCGCTTCGATAGCCACCTATAACTGAATTGCCGAGCTCGATAAGCGCGGCCTTGAACCCGTCCCTATCGACTATTAGCGAGTAGTCGCGCTGATAGTCAATGGTCGGAAACATGCTGTCCAAGAGCGTAGTGAAAATCTCCTCTTTTGAGGGAAAGTAGTAGTACACCGACGGCTTGGATATACCGACAAAGTCGCAAATCTTTCCGATAGACGCTTTGTCATAACCGACTTCTGCCACAAGATCGTACATTGCGTCCAATATTTTTTTTCTTGTGCTCACGCTGCATTTCTCCATTGCAAATCACTTCCGCACTACCAACATTATTAAGGATGGCAACGGAACATCAATTCGTGTCCAAACATGACCACTATATACGGCGAACGGTATGTATCAGTAGGCGAGCGGCAATTATTCAAAATTATCTACCGAACGGTAGGTATAGTAGTACTATAGCAGGTGAAACCCCGCTATTGTCGCGGCCGGACAGCATCGCGGGAAACCCGACGGAAGGACCAACCATGTACGAGAACTATCGTATGCCGGGCGAGTTCGAGAAGCGCTCCAACGTCTATGTGACATGGCTTCCCGATTACATCCGTGCAGAGGGCTACGATAACCGCCAGCCCTGCGTTGACGTGATCAAGGCTCTGCTCGAGTATGGCGACGTTACGGTCAACCTCAATTGCGGCACCCCCGCCTCCTATGAGGAGGCTTGCTCGCGCCTGAAGGAGGAGGGGGTTGATCTCGATCGCATCGAGATCACGCAGTTCGAAGACTCCAACTTCTATGTCCGCGACAACGGTCCCAGCATCATGGTCGACGACAAGGGCCATTCTTATATGGTCAACCCCGCTTGGACCTATTACGGCGTGTGGGACAAGAACTCCCCGGAGTGCCAGTCCGCACGTAAGGCAGCCGTTCACATGGCGGTTGCGCTCGGTTGCTTCGATATCGTCAATTCCGAAATGGTTTCGGAGGGCGGCGACCGCGAGTTTGACGGTCACGGCACTCTGATCGCCATCGAGGACACGGAATGCCGCAAGCGTAATCCCGAGTTCACGAAAGAGGAAATAGAGGCCGAGTATAAGCGCATCTACAACCTCAACAAGGTTATCTGGCTTCCGCAGCCTATGCTCGAGGACGACGACTATCGACTGGGCATCCTCGACGAGAAGGAAGACGGAACTCCCGTCTTTGGCATGAGCTTTGCAGCTCACATTGATGAGATGTGTCGCTTTATCACTCCGAACAAGATTCTTCTTGCCGAGGTGTCCGATGAAGAGGCAGCCTCGAGCAAGGCTGGAGCAGAGTCTCGTCGCCGCATTGAGGCAGCCTACGAGATCCTGAGCAACGAAACGGACTGGGAGGGCAAGCCCTTCGAGATCGTTCGTATGCCCACCGCCGAGCCTATTGAAGTCGTTATCGCCCCTGGCGATGAAGATTACGAGCTCTATAAGGGCTTCATCGACGAAATGGGCGGCAAGTTTATGGATGGCACCCCCTGGCCCGAGGGCCCCGTCCACTTCTACGCCGCAGCGAGCTACTGCAACTTCCTGATTTGCAACGGCGTCGTTCTTGGCCAGCGTTATTACCACGAGGGCATGAGCGAGGTCGTGAAAGAGAAGGATGAGCAGGCCAAGGCAGTTCTTGAGAGCTGCTTCCCCGATCGCAAAGTCATCATGATTGATTCCCTCGCGCTTAACCTGTCCGGCGGCGGCGTGCACTGCTGGACTAAGGACGTGGCGGCCAGTCGTTAGTGAGCCTTAGAGCCTGCGCTCTTTGGCTTAGGCGCCACATGTACCGCTCCCCGAGGGATATCCGTGTTTTCCTCGGGGACACATTCAACAATAATTTTGATAATAATTCGAAAGGAAATAGGCATGAACAACAGCCTCCGCGGTCGCGACTACATCAACATCCATGATCTCTCCTCCGAGGATTTCCGCTATCTCATCGATCTTGCCTGGAACCTTAAGGCTCAGAAGAAGTCTGGTGTCGACCAGCGCTACTTCCCCGGCAAAAACGTCCTCGCCAACTTTGAGTGGGGCTCGACCCGTACTCGTTGCGCATTCGAGACCTCCTGCAATGATTTGGGCATGGGCTTCACTTATCTGACCAACTCCCACATGGGTGACTGCGAGACCGTCAAGGATGCCATGCGCGTCTTTAACGGCATGTACGATCTCATCGTCTACCGCGCACAGAAGGACGAGCAGTTCCTCTATGACGTCGCCGACCTGGTTGACATCCCGGTCATCAATGCCCTTACTCTCGGCGATCACCCGACTCAGATGCTCGCTGACGCTCTTACGATGGAAGAGCAATGGGGCGGTCTGCGTACGAGCCGCGGCAAGAAGATGGCTTTCGTTGGCAACTGCGCCGGCGCCCCAGTGTGGTATGGCCGTCTGTGCGCTATGCTCGACATGGACTTCCTCGCCATCGGCCCCGACGACCTCCGTCATCAGATGTGCAAGGAAATGATCGAAGAGGTGGAGGCCTGCTACGCCAAGTACGCTCCCAATAGGACCTTTACCATCACCTCTGACCTCGATGCCCTGGATGGCGTTGACGTTATCGTTACCGAGGAGTGGCGCTACATCAACCCCGAGTGCGGAGAAGAGGTTCTGGATCCCGACGACTACAACTCCTGGTTGGGCGATGCCGAGTCTCTGTACCCCTATCGCGTCACCAGCGAGCTGTGCAAGCGCACCAACAATCCCGACATCTTCTGCATGCATGAGCTTCCCTCTGTCCATAACGCAGATCACCGTGTCGGCAAAATGCTCCTCGACCAGTGCAAGAACGACCTCCATCGCGAAATCATCACCGAGGGCTTTGAGATTGCCGACGAGTGCTTTGAGGCCAACGCTTCGGTCATCTTCCGTGAGGCAGAGAACCGTCAGCACACCATCAAGGCCGTTATGTGTGCCCTTCTGGGTCTCTAGGAGCTGTATCAATGGAAAATGCAAAGTTAAAGAGCAGCAAGGTTTACGCATGGGTTCTCGTAATCGCGCTCGGCCTTATGTCTGCCGGCACGACCGGATCCTATAGCGTCATCGCGGGCTCCTTCGTCGCACCCGTGTGCGAGGAGTTCGGGTTTGACTATTCCATCTTCTCGTATTACTTCACCGCAACGCTCATTGGTCTTGCGGCAGCTCTTCCGTTTGTCGGAAAACTCATTCCCAAGGTCGTTGGCAAGGTTTGGCTCCCCGTTGTCGAGCTTATTTTGCTTGCTGCCGGCGCAGGCATGGCCTTCTACACCGAAGTCTGGATGTTCATCGCCGCTGGCGCCCTGATTGGCGTTTGCTTCGCCTTCACCACCGGCGTCGCCATGTCCGACGTTATTGACCAGTGGTTCAAAAAATCTGGTGGCCTGGCAATCGGTCTCGCTTGGGCAGTGAACTCGATTTACATGCTCATCATGAGCCCCGTCATCACCTCTGTCATCGAGGCCGCTGGCTGGAGGACTGGCTATCTGGTGCTCGCTGGCGTCTCCGCCGTGCTCATTCTCCCCGCTTCCGTCCTGATTATTCGCTATAAGCCTCAGGACAAGGGCATGCTGCCCTATGGCTACGTCGAGGGCGAGACGGTCACCGAGACCGAGGAGACGACCGAGGATAGCACGCGTGGCGTTAGCTATGCGCGCGCCATTAAGTCGCCTGCCTTCTTCTTCTGCATCGGCTTCCTCTGTCTCGTTCAGCTCACTTGCTGCATGAACCAGCTCTTCCCGACGTATGCTTCCGAGGTTGGTTTTAGCCCCATGGTGGGCGGCTTCATGGTATCCGCTGCATCGCTCTTCGATCTGTTCCTCAATCCGATCGTCGGCACCACTTGCGATAGGTTCGGCAGCACGAAGGCCATTCTGGGCTGGCTCGCTGTCTCCATCCTCTCCTTTGTCATGCTCATGATGAGCAGCGGCAACTCGACGCTCAGCATCCTCGCAGCAGGCGTGAACGACGTAATGTACGTCATCGCTGGCACTGCCCTGACCGTTTTGGTTATGGATGTCTTTGGCTCCCGCGATTTCGGTCGCATCTTCGCGCTGATCTGCTCCGTGGGCTATATCGTCGGCGCCTTTGGCATGCCCGTTATGATGAAGGTCTATGAGCTTGTCGGCTCCTTCCAGGGCGTCTTCATCTTCTGCATCGCATGCAACGTTATTATCGGCCTGTTCTTGCTGCTGGCAAAAAAGACTGGTAAGAACCTCTCCTGGGACGAATAGTTCGATTCGTCTTAGACATACGCTGTAGGGCTTAACCTGCAGCCGCTTTGGGGCATCGACTAACATCGGTGCCCTTTTTCATCGAATGTGACAAAGGAGCAGCCACTTTGTCACATTGAGTGGCATGTAAATCGAGGTCTAATACTTTTCCGAGAAGTGAACGGCCATACTTGGACCTCCGAAGCATCGACATTTTTAGACGTCAAACCCCCAGGATTTGGCTGGCAAAACCGCAGGAAATTGCATCTCGAAAGTGCCGATGCTTCGGGGGCCCGTTTTCACTCGTTCACTTCTCGGGAAAAGTATTAAACCTCGTTGTATGGGGTGCGGCTGGAGGGTGGTCATCGTTCAGTAGCTACCTCTTCCTTGTGAATCGCCTGAAGCGCAAGGCATAATGCATGTGACAAAGGGACGGCCCCTTTGTTGTGTTGATATGAGAGAAGAGTAGATGATCCTTTCGCTGGCCCCTATGGAGGGGATTACCGGGCATGTGTTCCGTCGCGTGCATGCGGAGTGCTTCGGTGCGCTCGATTGCTATTACACGCCGTTTTTGCCGCCGCCGCGGGTGGGAAACCGCTTTGGCGGCAAGGCGTTTAAGGAGATCGATCCTGCCAATAACCAGGGGCTCAACGTGGTGCCTCAGCTGATGTCCAAGAACGCGGACGAGTTTGTGTGGGCGGCACAGGTGCTCGCCGACATGGGCTACCGCGAGGTCAATCTCAACCTGGGTTGCCCTTCGGGAACGGTTGTCGCCAAGGGCAAGGGCTCGGGTTTCTTGCGTAATCTCGACGAGCTCGAGGCGTTCTTAAGCGATGTGTGCGAGCGGTCGCCGTTGCCGGTGTCGGTAAAGACCAGGCTGGGGCTGGAGAATGACGACGAATACGAGCGCGTGCTCGATCTGTATTGCCGCATGCCGTTGGCAGAGCTGATCGTGCATCCGCGCGTACAGAAGGACCGCTATACGGGCTTGCCGCGCAAAGAGTTTTATGGCGAGACGCTGGAGCGTGCGCCGTTCCCCGTGGCCTATAACGGTGACATTTTTGATCTTGAGGATATGGACGCGCTGGTGGAGGCCTATCCCGGCACGCGCCATGTGATGTTGGGGCGTGGCCTGCTCGCGAACCCCGCTCTGGCTCGCATGGTCAAGGGCGGCCCTGCTGCAACGGCTGCTGAGCTGCAGCGCTTCCACGACACGCTGTTTGCGGCATATGCAGAAGAGATTGGCGGCAATGCGGTCTTCCGCATGAAGGAGTGGTGGTTCTACGCCAAGTGCGCTTTCGCTGATCCCGCTACCGTCCACAAGATCGTACGCAAGACCAAAAAGGTCGACGAATACCGCGCTGCCGTCGAGCGCGTCTTTCGTGAACAGCCGCTTGCACCCACAGCTCGCTTCCACGGCTAACTAGTCATCGGGGGCGTTCTTTAACGACTGGTCATTTAAGGACGTCCCCAACGACTATGTAGCAAAAACATGTACACCAGCATCCAAAGATGTCGAAAAATGTCGACTTTGGATGCTGGTGTACATGTTTGGGTCCGACGGGGGAGCGGGCCTAGGCAATCAGTGCATCAAGTGTAATGAGCTCTCTGAGCCGCTCCGTGCGTGTTTGCCCATGGCGTTTGGCTTTTTCGTCAAACGCCTCAAGAATCGATTCGCCCACACGTGCTGATATAACGACGCTCGGCTCATCGGAGATTGGTGGCCTTCCCAACTTGATGGTGTGACCTTTCGGCCACTCATCTTTTTCGTAGGCTTCCGCGGCTTTCTTCAACTCTCCGGGAGCAAACCCCATCATCTTTTCGAGCTGCTTAGCATCCATGGCGCCTCCTATCGATCGACATAATGTCGAGCGCCGGTTCTCGGATTCTCTTTTTGTATACAATTTTGTAGACAAAAATACAAGCAGTTCATCGGGCTAATTAGCTTGTTTTGACCTGCCTGTTCGATAGGAAATGAGCATTGACGGCTTCGATACTCCTTTGCTTTTCAGCTTGGAATTTGGATGCTCATTGAACTTCCGGAGGGGAGCCCTTTATTAAGCTATTGAGATTCTGGGCAGGAGCTCTCACTGGTCTTCGGTAATGGGGCCAGCTTAATTCGCGACACAGTGTGTCGCGAATGGGAGTAGTCGTTAGGTGTCCTTCAATGGCTACTCATATAAGAACGTTCAAGTGTCGGATTTTGTCATTTAGTGTCGCTCTCAGCGACTATTCTGGAGGGTCGTGGTCAAAAAAGGGCAAATATGAGTACTGTTGCCATTATGGTTGCATTTATTTGCTATAAATTGTAGCTCCTGATGAGATTTGTTCCCATTAAGAGCTACTTTTATTG
>OMCF01000533.1_pt1 | contig 15032 bp, 10 predicted proteins | sample 1673791 | NCBI WGS metagenome assembly OMCF01 (sample SAMEA103958127, study PRJEB25191) | human gut metagenome | biome: human-associated habitat [ENVO:00009003]; feature: intestine environment [ENVO:2100002]; material: feces | place: Germany | collected 2013/2015
CTTTTCTCGCAATTTTTCCGGCTTTTGGGCTGAATTTTGGGTGCTGTTTTAAAAGATTTAAGGATTACAGCTCCCCAAGGTCTGCCTACTATGCTATCAATCTCTTGTAAACCATAAATTGGTACCTTGAAAACTTCACATAACCATAAATTCGTTCTTTATAAGTGGTACAATAGATGTAGAGAAAATGGAGAAAATCACGTCCAAATACACCGGTTGGAGTATTACTATGATTCGGCTGATTACAATAAAGTGATTTACCGGCAGAGGAAGGAATATTATAACCAACGTCTCAAGACAATTCTGTTGGACGCAGACTGTTTGCTTCAAAAATGCAACGGTGGTTATGATGATGTAAGTGAATATCAGTTTCTTGTCCGTGCCTTTTTATTTGAAAAAACACGGGAAAAGTAAGAGCTTCCTTCAATAAAAACAATGTGAGAACTTTCCTTTCAAAGATCAGTGCAGCTCCGGGATTTCGAATAAAATCGGAAATAACTTAAAAAATAATTCACAAAATTTCAAATGAAAAATTATCTACTATATCTAGGACTTTTAGTACTAAAAAGATTTCGCATATATTACATAAAAATGAATAAATAGTAAATTTTAACAAAATTACGTGAATAAAATCTCTGTTTATCCCAATAGCCGAAAACCAACGAAAAGATTATAATATAGTTACGAAAACGTGCGAAAGGGGATTTTCGTACAAACATAATAAGAAAAGGAGAGGAAATATGGGAAAGTTAAAAGAACGTTTTCACAGGAAACATGGCATTGTAAGCCGTATCTTTAGTATGGTACTTGCGCTTGCTATGATTATGACCATGGTTCCAGCAATCGGTGGTGCAACCACTGCATATGCTGCGAGTCCGACAATCCGGTTGTATTTGGACAAACCAAGTACATGGAATACTCCGGTTGTCCATGTCTGGGCTGCCGGGGCTACGGTAAATAACCATGATGCAGGAAATGCCACAATTTCACAATGGGGGAATCAGGAAAAACCAAAGCTTGCATATGAGGAAAGTTCTGGACTCTATTATGTAGATGTACAGAGCAGTGAGTGGACAGGTTTTCAGTTTGTTGATGCAGGTTCTAAAGATGAGTCTGCACCGGAGATAAAGACAGAAGGAGCTGCAATTGAGCAGATTAAGACTTTTACTTCTGATACAAGCATTTATTGTTTATTGGATGACAATGGAAAATATCAGTGGTATAAGGATGCTTCAAAGAAGGAAACTTTGATTCCGGAGTCTGTACCAACAGAATGTGATCTGACTATTAATTATAAGAGCACATTAGGCGATGATGTTGCAGCATATATATATAAGGAGACTAATAAGCCGGCAGGTGAATGGCCGGGAAAAACCATGACTGCAACAGCAGGACATGAAGGCTGGTATACAATGCATCTGACATTAGATAACAGTACAGATTATAATCTTATCTTAAATGATGATGGACATGGAAACCAGTTAAGCGACGTAACACTTTCTACAAAAGGAAAGGCAGAAGCAGAGTACTGGTTCGATGGTTCTTTGTCAGAGACAAAACCTGCCGATTGGAAATATGTAACAACCATCCATTATCTTGCTTCAGGAATGGGAAGTACTATTTACAATTATATGTGGGGAGCAGATGCCTCTGCAACAGGAGCAGGTGTTGGAAAAGAATGGCCGGGCGGACAGATTTCGGCAAATGCTGATCATTTGGGATGGTATGATGTAGTATATACACAGGATGTAAAACAGAATTTCAGCTGTATTTTTAATAATAACAATGGAGTACAGACGGATAATATTGATGTTTCTGTGACATCAACAAGTACTGAGCTCTGGGTTACCGGAACCAAAGGTGATACAAAAGTATATAAAACAGCACCGGACAGTTGGGAGGCACCGGTTGCGGACCACACATTTACAATTTATTATTACAATGAAGACTTATCAACAGACAAAGACATGGGAAAAGTTGATTTGTGGATGTGGAATGCCGGATTAAATGGTTCTTATGTTTTTGACGGAACATATTATGATGCTGAAAATAATGTGACATGGTTTAAACAGACCATTACAGTTGCCGGCAGTAATGTAGGAAAAACGGTAGGATTAAAGGCACGCTATGATAATACAAAAGGATGGGATGGCGGCTCTGATACTGCAGATCGTTCTTTTACAATAAGCGGTGATGAGAATGAGGTATTATATTATGTGGATGGTTCCGATCCGGTTCATGAGAAACCGGTAATCGTACCAACGGAAAAGAGATACCTTGTATTGGATTATGAGAATCCGGGATTAAAAGAAAAAGGTATTACACCACAGTTTTATACATGGTCATCAGGATATGCTTCAGTATTAACCGATTTTACATATGTAGGTGGAGATAAATGGACAGTAACAATCCCAGCAAAACCATCCTGCACAAAGGTTGATTTTTGTATTGCATTAGATTCAACAGGTGACCCATGGATTAAAGATGGTGGAGACCATTCAGTTACATTCCCTTCTGATCAGAAGGTTATCTATGCCAGCATGAAAGCCGGCAGTGAGCCAGAAATTGCTATGCCATATAATGTTGGCTATGAAGTAGATGCAGAAAATCAACAGGTATCATACTACTATCGTGATGATGATGCATTTGTAGATGGCACCTTAAAGGATATGAAAGTATCTGTTGACGTAAACGGAACAGAGTATCCAATGACATACAATGATACAACAAAGCGTTTTGAGTATGTAAAGAATGGTTTAACAAATGGCAAAACACATTATCGTTACAAAGCAAATGGAAATTATGTTGTAGATGCATTCAATTCAAATAGTGAAAAATATAATGACGCAGATTACTCATATTTTGAATACTATAAATTAAATGCAACAGTTACAGCAGAAGTTATGAATAAGTCATTTAACTACAATGAGAATAATGTAGTTAAGTTTAAGGTTAAACAGGCTGATACAGATACTCAGAAACTTGAAGTTGCAAGTGCAAGTATTGATGTTTCTTCACTTGGTGGAAGTAGTGAGATGCCGATTGAGCCAGAGCTCCAGGCTGTTACAATTTCTGCAACTGTAGATACAACATTAGGTACTAAGACATTACCAATTACTGTAACAGACCAGTATGGTAATAAATTCAGTACTACAGTTGATGTTGAAATTACAGACCGTGTGAAGAAAAATGAAAATGATTTCGACTGGGATGAAGCTGTTGTCTACTTTATGATGACAGACCGATTCTTTGATGGTAATGAATCTAACAATACAGCAAGTGGTACAGATACATACGGAGACAACCCTGGACTGTATCATGGTGGAGATTTTGCCGGTGTAACAGCTAAGTTAGATTACTTACAGGATTTAGGAGTAAATACAATCTGGCTTACACCAATTGTAAAGAATATTGCAGGTGTAACTGTGACAGATGAGGGTTCAGAAGATGTTCCTTATAATGCAGCATACCATGGATACTGGGCAAGTGATTTTACAAAATTGAATCCTACAATGGGTACAACAGAAGAATTTAAAACTATGATTAGCGAAGCACATAAACGTGGTATGCGTATTATGGTTGATATTGTTGTAAACCATGCAGGATATGGTACAGAATCAACATTTGCTGATATGCTTAGGGATAAGAGCGTCAGTGAAGGCGATATTAAATCATGGCAGTCTGGATTGCCGGATTTTGCAACAGAGAATGCAGATGTCAGGGCAAAATTAGTAGAATGGCAGACATCATGGATGAGGAATTATGGTGTTGACTATTTCCGTGTAGATACAGTAAAGCATGTTGACAGTACAACATGGGCAGCACTTAAGAATTCTACAACAGAAGTAAATCCATCCTTCAAGATGATTGGAGAATATTATGGTGCAGGATATGCGTCAAATGGTAGTACCTTAGGTAGTGGTCAGATGGATGCAGACCTTGATTTCGATTTTAACGATCAGGCAACAAGCTTTGTAAGTGGCAATATTTCTTCTGTAGAGAAATTCCTTTCTGCAAGAAATTCAGCACTTAATAACGCATACATGACAGGTCAGTTCTTAAGCAGTCATGATGAAGATGGATTTAAGGCTTCCTTAATGAACGGAAAACAATATACCGAGGATGAGGCAACATCAGCAGCGTTAGTTGCAGCTACCTTACAGCTTACTGCAAAGGGTATTCCGGTTATCTATTATGGTGAAGAAGTTGGTTTAAGCGGATTAAATAATTATCCATATCAGACTAATAGATATGACATGGATTTCTCTAAGGCAACAAAGGACAATGTCACATATCAGCATTATAAGAATCTGCTTAGCATCCGTAATGCATACACAGATGTATTTGCAAGAGGAAGCAGAACAGTTGTGGCAAGTTCTGATGAGGAATGCTATGATGTAGTTTCAAGATCCTATGGAGGAACAACCTTATATGTTGGTATGAATATCAAGGATACCGCAAAAGAAGTAAAAGTTCCGGTTAGCTTAGCAGCAGGAACAGAGGTAAAGGATTTATACAGCGGTGCTACATATACTGTAGGAAGTGATAAAACAGTTGCTGTTACAATTCCGGCAGCAAAGGATGGTGGAACAGTTATTCTTGCTGAGGTGAAGAAAACAGTAGATTCTGGCAAGACAGATCCAACACCGGAAAAGGTTTCTGCAACATCAATTACTCTTGATAAGAAAACTGCAGGTAAACAGCAGAATGACACTAAAAAAGCAGCTCCAAAGAGTGGCGATGACAATGAAGCAGCTACATATGTATGCTTACTCGGACTTGCAATGGTTGCAATCACAGCAGCTACATATCGCAAGAAGAGAGCTTGCAACTAAAACAGCTTTTAAACTAAACATTTTATAAACCTCTTAGATGCCGCACCTTCGGGTGCGGCATTTACTATAAATTGGGAAAGAAGTCATATTGCTATCATTGCTTTAAATACTTTATAATAAGAAGATAACAGCAAAGGCTGTCAAGGAGAATAATATGAAAAGTACAGCGTTTGATATGGCTATGGTGGCATACAGACAAAATGATATGGAGGGCGCATTCCGTCAGTTTCTGTCGTTGGCAGAGGTGCAAGATGCAGATGCCATGAATATGGCAGCAAATATGTTTGAAAGAGGCCAGGGCACATACCGAGATCCCGGGCGCGCAGTGTTTTGGTGGAAGAAAGCGGTGGAGCTTGGAAATGTGGATGCACTTGCCGATTACGGACAGTATCTGGTCACTACCTTTTTTGATGGCAAGGAGCAGAAGCTTGGTGCAGGGTATCTGGTTACTGCGACGGAGCGTGGTAACAACAGGGCAGGAGAGAGTCTTGTGGAGTTTGCCCTTAAAAATAACGATGCTGGAGCCAAAGTATACAGGACAGCAGCCGAGTACTGCGACAGGGCTATTGCCTCTGCGACAGATTCTTATCTGCGTACACAGTATGTGCAGAAAAAGGGTATGCTTAAATATAAGCTCAGACAGCACAGGATGGGAAACAATTATGTATATCTGGCAGCGGTATTTTCGACAATAGGAGCAGTATTGCTCATGATAGCATCAGTGGATTTGTTTCTTGAGCTGCATATGGAGTTTCGTGATATGTTTAAGCTGTTTTCGTATAGTAAAATGATACCGTGGGAGGCAGATATAGCGATGTTATTTGGTGCGATGCTTTTATTTACGTTCGGCAAGGTAACAAATAAGCTTCATGTGGCGAGCTTTTTGCAGCTTCTTGCATCTGTATTTGCAGTGGCAGTTGTTGCCATGCACTTTATCTGTGTGATAAATGATGGCAGGGTGTGGTATGATAAGCTGCTGTGGTATGTGGTGCTTGTTGTCATTCCGCTTATGCTCGGAAAGCTGTTGGGTGAGATACTGAGAAAGATTATCGGTATACAGTAATATTATATGATTAAAGGGGTAAAATACCTTTTGACCCTCATATCATTATATTGTAAGTAACTATTCAGAATAGTTACTTTTGTAATAGCTTCGAGATGGCTTAAGCGATGTAAGACATTTAATGTGTAAAATAATATTTCGATATGTAACCGGAGGAGAATGAGCATGACTCTGCAACAATTAAAATACGTGGTGACAGTGGCAGAATGCGGCAATATAACAGAGGCTGCAAAGCAGCTTTTTGTCTCGCAGCCCACTGTGACCAGCGCTATACATGATCTGGAAAAAGAGATGCAGATAGTTATTTTCATCAGGACGAACAAGGGAGTGATACTATCAGAAGAGGGTGAGAGTTTTCTCGGTCATGCCAGACAGGTGCTCGAGCAGGTGGATCTCATAGAGGGCATCTACAAGGATGATGTGGTGAGTAAGCCGCACTTTGCGGTATCGTGTCAGCACTATTCCTTTGCGGTGAATGCATTTGTGGATGTAATCAGAAAGTTTGATGCATATCAGTATGATTTTACCATCAGGGAGGAGCAGACTCATGAAATTATTGAGGATGTCACGAATTTAAAGAGTGAGCTGGGAGTCATATATCTAAGCTCCAAGAATACGGAGGTGCTTTCAAAGATGCTAAAGCGTAATGAACTCGAGTTCACAGAGCTTTTTACAGCCACACCGCATGTATTCATATGTGACAGTCACCCGCTTGCTTCAAAAAAGAGCATCACGATGGATGATCTGCAAGACTATCCGTACCTGACGTATGAGCAGGGAGAGTATAATTCACAGTACTTTTCGGAGGAGTTTGTCAGCACTCTTGACAGCAGAAAGAATATCAGGGTCAGAGACAGAGCTACACTTTTTAATCTGATAATTGGCTTAAATGGCTACACAGTGTGCTCAGGAGTGATTTCCGCTGAGTTGAATGGAAGGAATATTATATCAAAGCCACTTGATGTGGAGGAGTATATGAGGATAGGCATTATCAGCAGAAAGGGTGTGGTACTCTCACGATATGCAAGGGAGTATATCGAAGCATTGAAGGCGCACTGTATGTGACGTCACAATAATATAATATGATTAAAGGGTCAAAAGGTATCATCGATGCATGCTTGCATGCAATTCGATGTATACCTTAGTGCCCACAAAATATATAAGGTCTAAATATATACAAACATTTGGTACAAGGAGCATAGCATGTACGATAGTGTAATAATAGGAACAGGTCCTGCCGGACTGTCGGCAGCCCTGAATTTAAAAACATATAAAAAGGATTTTATCTGGTTTGGTTCGAAGAACCTAAGCGAAAAGGTGCAAAAGGCAGAGAAAATCACAAACTATCCCGGATTTCCACAGATAAGCGGACAGGAGCTGTTTGAACGCTTTGACGCTCATAGGAGAACTGCGGGAATTGATATAACAGAAAAGACTGTGACCAATATCATGCCTGCAGGAAACGGCTTTATGGTGCTTGCAGACAATGAGATGTATGAGGCAAGGACTCTCATACTTTGCATGGGTGTGATGTCTGCAAAGCAGCTGGACAGAGAGGATGAGCTGCTTGGAAAAAGGCTCAGCTACTGTGCCACCTGTGATGGCATGTTTTACAAGGATAAGAGGATAGCTGTCATATGTAATGACAAAAAGTATGAGCATGAGGTGAAATATCTTGCGGATCTTGCGGCAGAGGTATTGTATTTCCCAGCCTATAATGACAGCGAAATAGAGCTTCCAAATGTAAAGATATCAAAGGATGCACCTATAGCATTAATCGGAGACTCATTTGTGGAAGGAATTACGCTTCGAAGCGGAAAGACTGAGAGCGTAGACGGAGTATTCTGCCTGAGAAACGCCATCGCACCATCAAAGCTTATGCCGCAGCTTGAAATAGAAAACGGACATATATTGGTGGATAGAGCCCAGCAGACAAATGTGGCAGGCTGTTTTGCGGCAGGAGACTGCACAGGCAGGCCATACCAGTATACGAAGGCTGTCGGAGAAGGAAATGTGGCAGCACATTCGTGTATACAATATCTTAGTAAATCAGAAAAATAATATAGAATTTTTTTAGAATCCCGGAATCAATTCTATAATCTTTTTGATTCGATAAGCACACTCACACATGCAGTAGACACACTTACTGACAACTGCATAATCGGAATAACCGCAAATGAGGAGCGCTGCCAGAAGCTGCTTTTAAAGCACGGACTTATGAAGGAAAAGCAGCTTGATGTGGTGCTTGACCCGTATGCGATGACAGAGGCAGCTACTAAGAAGAGCAAGGCAAAGGTCGGTTAAAGCATGTTAAAGGCAATTACAGCCACTTACCATTGAGAAGATATTGATTTCTCTCAGCTCCGACTGAGACAAATTGTATTTCGTGTCTTAGCATGTCCTCAAGGAAGTTTATGTAGCGCTTAGCATTTACAGGCAGCTCATCATATGACCTGCAATTTGATATATCGGTTTTCCAGCCCGGCAGCATTTTGACTACCGGGGTATATTTTTCCAGATTTTCGGTGGGGTCAAAGACGTTTGTTACAGCATTTTTATACTGATATCCTGTGATAACAGGAATCTGATCCATGATGCTCAGGACATCTAGCTTAGTCAGTGCGATTTTGTCAGCATGCTGGCATTTTAGACCATAGCGGCTTGCAACGGCATCAAATGGACCCACACGACGTGGTCTTCCAGTGGCAGCACCATATTCGCCCCCATACTTGCGGACCATTTCAGTCCATTCACCGTTCATAGCTTTTTCTGCGACAAATGGTCCGGCTCCAACACAGGTAGAGTATGCCTTTAGTACACCGACCACATGGTCTAATGAGGCACCGGGGATACCGGCACCTATAGGACCGTAAGCTGAGATGGTGGAGGAGCTTGAAGTATATGGGAAAATACCATAGTCTATATCCCTCATTGCACCAAGCTGTGCTTCAAGTACAACACGCTTTCCCTTTGATAGTGCATCCTCAAGGAATGCACCGGTATCTGTGATATAAGGTGCATATTTTGCAGCCTTCTGCCTGCACCATGACAAAAGAGCTGACAGAGACATAGGCTCCTGATGATAGCAGCCTGCAAGCTCAAGGTTTTTAGCTTCAAGCATGGTCTTAAGTCTGGCCTGTACATTCTCTTCGTCTAAGTGGAGTAAATCACCGAGACGGATTGTTTTTTTACGGTATTTATCGCTGTATGCATAGGCAATACCGCGTTTGGTAGAGCCGAAGGCTGCTCCGGACTTTGAAAGGCGCTCTTCCTCAAGCTCATCCTGTATTTTATGCCACGGCATTGAAATTGTGGCTTTTGTTGATAATTTCAGGTTTTTTGGTGAAACAGATATATCTTGTGTTCTGATCTGTGCAATTTCATTGGACAGATGGTTTAGGTCAATAACCATTCCGTCACCGAGCACACATACTACATCTGGGTGAAGTATTCCGGATGGAAGCAGATTTAAGACAAATTTTCCCTGTTTATTAACTACTGTGTGTCCGGCATTGTTACCACCCTGATAGCGGACTACGATATCCGCATGTTCTGCGAGAAGGTCGATGACACGACCCTTTCCCTCGTCTCCCCAGTTTATTCCTGTAACTGCTGTAAGCATGATGAATGCCTCCTTGTTTTTTGAGTTTAATATTTGGATGTTGGTGCAGAGCTTGTGCTGTCCGAAATTTGAATGGTATAAAACAAGTCTGCTTATAATGTGTATGATTCTGTTACGTGCAATATCTAAACGTCTTATCAGTTAGTATTCTTGCAAAGATGAGTCCGAGCGGCAGTGCAATGATAATCATGATTGCTGATGCAAACCATGAAACAGCATCCGAAAGTGCCATTATGCCGAAATTGTATATAGCACGATACAGATAAAGTCCCGGAACCATTATGACTATGGATGGAACAGTAAGGGATATTCTCGGATATCCGTTGTTTTGCTTGATAAATGATGCGAGAAGCCCTGCTGTGAGAGCTCCGGCAAATGCGGCAGCAGGAGCCGGCATACCTGTCAGGTCTACCAGCTCAAGCCGCAGTGAATTTGCTATGGAACCTATAAGTGCGGCTGTTGCAGCCATGGGAGCTGGACTGTTGAACATGATTGAGAATCCAAACACACCGAAGAAGCTCATTATAAGCCTCAGGATTAGATGTAGTACGGGGGTCAGATTCAGGTCTTCAAAGTCCATAGGCTGCAGTCGCAGAAGCAGTGCCATAATCCATGCAAACATCGTGGCTACCATGACTATTATTATTGCATAGGCAAGGCGTTCAAGACCGGAGCGCAAATCCAGCTTTGCCAGGTCGATTCCGCTTGTGATAAACGGAAATCCCGGAATGATAAAGAGCATGGAACAGATGTATCCGGCTTCATGAATGGTTGATACATTGAAAGCCATCTCTGCTATTTTTAAAAGTGCCGCATATATGAAGCATGAGGCAGAAATTGATACCGCTATATTAAGGAACAAGGTAAAATGATGTTTTATAAGCTTGGTTCGTATGAGATTTCCGATGCCGGCTGCTATAAATGCCAGCATCATCTCGATAGGGCCTCCGCCGAGCAAAAACGTGAAGGCACAGCATGCTATAGCGGCTGCAAGCCCAAGCCTTGCAGGGGAGTAAATGGCATGAATCTGTTCAATCTCATCAAGTCGCCGGTGAATTTCTTCGCCGGTCAGATGAGCTTCCTCGTTAGGAAAATTGTCGACAAACTGCTCCATGCGATAGAGCTTTGAGGTGTTTACACCTGTGTTTGCTATGCTGAGTGACTGCGATATACAGTCAGTGCCGTCAAAACAGTTAAACTCGATTGACATAAGTCCAACATCCACTGTACATGTGACACCAAGCACCTTTGAGAGCCGGTTCATGGAGGTTCTCACACGCCAGGCTCCTGTGCCGCAGGAGAGCATGATGAGTCCGACACGTCCGATTACAGAGGCTTTTTCAATCAGTCCCGCCTTATCTATGAGTATATTTCCATCCTGTCTGGCATAATCATGCCAGGGGATTTCCATATGATTTTTTTCCATGATATCTGTGTAGCTGTTATCTGCCATAAATTATCGCCTCGGCCTTTTGTACATGTTTTTCAAGATTTTTTAGGAAATGAGAGCTTCGCAGGAAAATACCAATTTCATCATACCGCTTGTCATTTTCCACAAGAGAGTCCTGACCGTAAAAAACATATGCCATAGGAAGCTCCTTTTCAATCTGTATCATCAGATCCCATACGGCAGAGTAAGCCTCAGCCTCAGTCTCCTTGAGTTTTACGGTATCGGGAAGCTCTCGTATCAAGAGTATTCCGTCATGCTTTACAATGACCTGCTGCGTGGGAGTCATATGCTCGGAATCATATGTGTGACTGTAGCGGTAAGCCTGTGCGTAGTAGATATCCTTTTTATCTGGCATATCATTGTATATCTCATGAAAATGTATATAGTTCTTGTCGTGAGATATGTGTTTATACTCGGGCAGCGGATTTCCGTGCTCATCGGTCATGATTATCGGATTTTGATGTCCGTCGGCATTGAACCTGTACGGTATGATATATGAATTGCGCAGCAAATCAAATACGGTGTTGTTGCACAGACACATAAGCAGTGCGGAAAGATCGCGGTTGGTATATGCATTGAAGAGAGCTTTAGCAAATTTTTCTGCCGGAAGTGATACATCAAATTCATCGTTGTAAACCAGATTTTCATTGAAGGTTTCCATAAGCCTGTCACACGCCCATGGATCGTTTAGTATCTTCTGAAACAGCATTTCTGTATGGTCTTCTCTTGGAAACATTGTCTTTTCACTCATTTGAAACACGTCCTTTTCTTATATATATAATCAATATTTCTCTTTTGAGCATTTATGATTATACAATTATGATTATAATAAGTAAAAAGTATAATTGATATAATTGAAATATCATATTATTATATCATTAGTATCTGTGTATTATCGGAAAAATGACCGGTAAAACGATAATAAAAAGGAGGCTTTAAATATGGATATAAATTTTGAGTACTACAAGATATTTTATTATGTTGCAAAATACTGTAATTTCACAAAAGCTGCGAGGGCACTTGGAAACAGCCAGCCGAATGTAACCCGCGCCATGAACAACTTAGAGCAGCAGATAAACAGCATACTTTTTATCAGAAATAACAGAGGTGTGCAGCTCACACCGGAGGGAGAGCGTTTGTACGCGCATGTATCTGCAGCGATGTCACAGATACTTGCTGCGGAGGAGGAGCTGTCAGACAGCACAGGACTGTCACACGGAAGCGTATCAATAGGAGCCAGTGAGACAGCTCTAAACATATATCTGCTTGACCGGCTAAAGACTTTTCACATGGCATATCCGGGTATCAGGCTTAAGATATATAATCACTCCACCCCACAGGCTATAAATGCCGTAAAAAACGGCATGATTGATTTTGCGGTGGTATCCACACCTGTCGAGGTGGAGGCACCTCTTAAGATGATAAAGCTTGGCTCGTTCCAGGAGATTCTCGTGGGTGGTACCACCTTTACTGCGCTCGGAAGTCAGACTCTGTCATTAAATGAGCTGCATAATTATCCGCTTATCGGACTGGGGCGGGAGACCATGACATTTCATTTTTTTAACAGATTTTTTATGTCACACGGACTTGAATTTGCGCCTGATACAGAGACCGCAACGACAGACCAGATACTGCCGCTTGTGAAAAGTGAGCTTGGTCTTGCCTTTATGCCAAAGCCGATGGCAGAGGCTGCGATAGCAAATCGCGAGATTGTAGAGATAGCTCTGGAGGAGGAGATACCGCAGAGAAATATATGTATGGTATATGATATACATCACCCGATCAGTGCGGCAGCAAGAGAGCTTAAGAAGGTCATAACAGACAGCTCTAAGATCTGATTGGCAACCGGTGGGATACATATAGGTAACTGGCAGGTTATATATTACAGCCGGGATGTTACACATTGGCAGGTTTGTAACTTACATCTCGTTTAATACTTTGTTAAAATATAGTCAGGCAGATAAGTTATAAGAATTTATCGGCAGAGTTTTTTAGGAGTATTTTTAAAATTGGAAGGAGATTTTACACTATGGCTAACAGAATCATGTTAAACGAGACATCTTATCACGGATCAGGTGCAATCCAGGAGATTGCAACAGAGGCAAAAGCGCATGGCTTTAAAAAAGCACTGGTATGCTCTGACCCTGACTTAATCAAATTTGGGGTTACAGCAAAGGTAACAGATATCCTTGATAAGAATGGATTGGAATATGAGCTTTACTCAGAGATTAAGCCAAATCCAACAATCGACAACGTAAAGCATGGCGTAGAGACATTTAAGAAATCAGGAGCTGATTACCTCATTGCAATCGGAGGCGGCTCTTCTATGGATACATCAAAGGCAATCGGTATCATCATCGCAAACCCGGAGTTTGAGGATGTAAGAAGCTTAGAGGGTGTTGCACCTACAAAGAACCCTTGTGTTCCTATCATCGCAGTACCTACAACAGCAGGAACAGCAGCAGAGGTTACAATCAACTATGTCATCACAGATGTAGAGAGAAAGAGAAAGTTTGTATGTGTGGACCCACATGATATGCCAATCATCGCAATCGTAGACCCAGACATGATGTCATCAATGCCAAAGGGACTTACAGCATCAACAGGTATGGACGCACTCACACATGCTATCGAGGGCTACACAACAAAGGCTGCCTGGGAGATGACAGACATGTTCCATCTCAAAGCAATAGAGATTATTGCAAGATCCTTAAGAAGTGCAGTTGCCAATGAAAAAGAGGGACGTGAGGGCATGGCACTTGGAGAGTACATTGCCGGAATGGGATTCTCAAATGTAGGTCTTGGAATCGCTCATTCAATGGCTCATACACTTGGAGCTGTTTATGATACACCACACGGAGTAGCATGTGCTATGATGCTTCCAATCGTAATGGAGTACAATGCAGACTGCACAGGCGAAAAATATCGTGAAATCGCCCGTGCAATGGGAGTAAAGGGCGTAGATGATATGTCTGTAGAGGAGTACAGAAAGGCTGCAATCGATGCTGTAGCGCAGCTCTCTGTAGATGTAGGAATCCCAACAAAGCTTGAAGCTATTAAGGAGGATGACTTAGACTTTCTCGCAGAGTCTGCTCACGCGGATGCATGTGCACCTGGAAATCCAAAGGATGCAAGTGTTGAGGATTTGAAGGCTCTTTTCCGTAAGATTATGTAATTCTGCAACAGCTTACAGGGATGTAAAAATCCGGGAACTGTCAATTGACAGCATTCCCGGATTTTTAACGCTGATATAACTATTAAGACTACCGTGCACATTTTTAAAAACGCACGATACTTGTTCTAAATGGTTCTGAATATTACCTTGAATTATATCAGGTTTACCTCGCGAAATACGTCGGCAAGCTCCTTTGGCATAGCATCAGCGAGCAGTCCGGCAAGCTCCTGAGGGATGAAGTTTTTATTGCCAAGCACCCACTGTGTTGTCATAAAGACAGAGCCCTGACAGTACATCTCAAGCTGGAACAATAGCTTGTCGGATATTTTTCGGTGACTTTTTTCCTCAATCTGGTCAATATAAAACTGACGAATCAGCTCAAAATCATGCTCCTTTAGATTGTTCTGCTCATCATTTTTAAAAGCAGCCTTAAAGAAAAGTTGCTCCATCCGGATATATTCAAATTTTTTAACAAGGCTTTCGTATACGGTACTGCCCTCACCCATCTGGTGGAAGGATTCAATCAGTATCTTATCAAAATACCAGTTTATCAGGTCATATTTGTCCTGAAAATTTCTGTAAAAGGTTTGTCTGGTCACACCACATGTATCGCAGATTTCCTTAACCGTAATTTTCTCGACAGGAGAGGAAACCATGCATTCATTCATTGCATTGGCCAGCTTGTATTTTATATCGTTGTTCATCTTTTCTCCAAATTATAATGTAGATATCTAATGAGCCTTAAGCTTTGGCATATGCCTTAACATCTACTGAAACCATATTGGTAAAAGCATTGGTATATTTTTATCCACTTCTCTACAGTGTATATATAACATATGATACGCATAAATTCAATGCATGTAAACAGAATACATATAAATTATATA
>OMCF01000534.1_pt1 | contig 15022 bp, 10 predicted proteins | sample 1673791 | NCBI WGS metagenome assembly OMCF01 (sample SAMEA103958127, study PRJEB25191) | human gut metagenome | biome: human-associated habitat [ENVO:00009003]; feature: intestine environment [ENVO:2100002]; material: feces | place: Germany | collected 2013/2015
GCCCCTGGGCTCCATTGAACGCATCAATATTCTTTTCGCTGAGAATCTTCTCAAAGATTCGGTCTCCAAGCTGTTTTATTTTGGTAACAAGAAATCCGCCGTTCATTTTCATGCAAATGCTCCTATATAGTAGTTTACTTCAAATAATACCATATAGGAGCTTTGTTGTCAAGAGGCTGTATGTCTAAAACATCCGGAGAGTTTTTCATAGCCTGCGCTTTTTGTGTTCTTTCCGCCCGAAAGCATTGACGCACCGCGCCGAATCCTGTATCATGAAGCTGTTCATTCGGCTGTTTTCGCCCGTTTGGGCATTGTGCATATTATGAAAGGAGTCCTTTCCTCATGGCGATGAATCTGACCCAGAAAATCCTGTCCGCGCACCTGCTCAGCGGTGAACTGATTCCCGGCTCGGAAATCTCCATCCGCATTGACCAGACGCTGACGCAGGATTCCACCGGTACGATGGCGTACCTGCAGTTCGAGGCGATGGGCGTTAAGCGCGTCAAGACAAAGAAGTCCGTGGCGTACATTGACCATAACACGCTGCAAACTGGCTTTGAAAATGCGGATGACCACTATTACATCCAAACGGTGACGAAAAAGCATGGCATTTACTGCTCTAAGCCTGGCAACGGTATCTGCCATCAGGTACAGCTGGAGCGCTTCGGCGTGCCGGGCTACACGCTGCTCGGCTCAGACAGCCATACGCCCACGGGCGGCGGCATCGGGATGCTTGCCATCGGCGCGGGCGGACTGGACGTTGCGGTCGCGATGGGCGGCGGCGCGTATTATCTGGCGTGCCCGCGTGTCGTCGGCGTGCGCCTGCATGGCAAGCTGTCCTACGGCGTTGCGGCGAAGGACATTATTCTGGAAGTCCTGCGCCGGCTGACCGTCAAGGGCGGCGTCGGCAAGGTGATGGAGTACATCGGCGACGGCGTGAAAACGTTGAGTGTCCCGGAGCGTGCAACGATTACGAACATGGGCGCGGAACTCGGCGCGACGACCTCCATCTTCCCGTCGGATGAAGTGACCCATGCGTTCCTCAAAGCGCAGCAGCGCGAGCAGGACTTCGTGCCGCTGTCCGCAGACCCGGATGCGGCGTATGACGAAATCCTCGACATTGATTTGACCGCGCTTGAGCCGCTCGTCGCGAAGCCCCATATGCCTGACATCGTGGAAACCGTCAAGCAGTGCGGTCCGATTAAGGTCGATCAGGTGTTTATCGGTTCCTGCACGAACTCTTCCTATACCGACATGATGCGCGTCGCCCGGATTTTGAAGGGCAAGACTGTGCACCCGGACGTGAGCCTTGTCATCGGCCCCGGATCGAAGCAGGTGCTGACGATGCTGGCACGCAACGGCGCTTTGGCGGACATGATTGCGGCGGGCGCGCGCATTCTGGAATCCGCCTGCGGGCCGTGCATCGGCATGGGGCAGTCGCCGCGCACGAACGCCGTCTCCGTTCGCACGAACAACCGCAATTTCTACGGCCGCAGCGGAACCAAATCCGCCGGTATTTACCTGGTCTCCTGCGAGACGGCGGCTGTCACGGCGCTGACTGGCGTGCTGACGGATCCGCGCTGCCTTGACATTGACCTCGACATCCCGATGCCGGAGACGTACACCGTCAACGACAATCTGGTCATCCCTCCGGTCGCGCCGGGCGAAGAGGACACGGTGGAGGTCGTCCGCGGTCCGAACATTCAGCCCTTCCCGCTGGGCAAGCCGCTGGCGGATGCCATTTCCGGCAAGGTGCTGCTGAAGATGGAGGACAACATCACCACCGACCACATTGCGCCGTCGGACGCGAAGCTCCTGCCGTTCCGCTCGAATGTGCCGTACTTGTCGGACTTCTGCCTGACCCCCGTGGACGCGACGTTCCCGGCGCGCGCGAAGAAGGAAGGCGGCGGCATCCTCGTTGCGGGCATGAACTACGGGCAAGGGTCGAGCCGCGAACACGCCGCGCTTGTCCCGCTGTATCTGGGTATCCGCGCCGTCGTCGCGAAGTCGTTCGCCCGCATCCATCAGGCGAACCTTATCAACAACGGCATTCTGCCGCTGACGTTCCAGAATGAGGCGGATTACGACCGCATCGCGCAGGGCGACACGCTGAGCCTGCCGAACGTCCGCGAGACGGTGGAAAGCGGCAGCAACACGTTTGTGCTGCATAATGACACGAAGGATGAGGATTACATTGTGCTGATGCCGCTGACCGCGCGCCAGCAGGGCTGCATCCTCTATGGCGGACTGCTGAATTATACAAGAGAGAGCGCAAAGGCGGAATAAGATAGTTTGTCCCCCGGAAGTATGGGCTTCCGGGGGGATTTTGGCGTTATTATTTCCAGGGGAATAGAAAATCTGCTGCTTTTGCTACAATCAAGGGGGAAGGAGACTGTCCTGATGAAAAATATCAAGTACACCGTCACGCATCCTATCTTTGTGTTCATGAAGAAGCATTTCTGCCCGCATTGCAAGGCAGCACTCACAGTGGAAACGGCGCATCATTTGGTGAACTCCCGTTCCGAAGAAGCAAAGAACTACGATTTTTCCACGGAAGACGGCAGGATGATTGGCACAGTTGACTTCCGCAATCCGTATTTTTCCTGCCCGAACTGCCATGCGGAGTTTTCGGTGGAAGAATTGTGGAAAATGGAGCAGGAGAAAAGGGCAAGCAGATAACGCAGGAAAACTGAAAAATGCCCCCGGAGGCATGGCTTCCGGGGGCATTTTCATATTATAGGTACTTCTTGAATACTTTCTTGAATTTCAGTGACATCTCCATCATCCAGTCAAACTGTGCATTCCACGCGCTGCGATTGTCAAAATCGACCTGTCGTGTCAGCATAATGCGGCTTGCTTTCTTTTCTGGAAGTTCCCGCCAGTCAAGCGTAACGCCCAATTCCTGCTCAATGGCATTCTGTTTTTCAAATAACTGATGATAAAGATCCTTGTCGCCGCGAATATACAGTTCAACAACAAGCAGATTTTCTGTTTTAACCGCGCGTAAGCAAATATCATAAACAGATGAGCCAATGCTCAGGTTCATCCACATTTTGTTTGATGCTTTTCGCTTGCCAAATTGCCTTGCGAACTGCGCGTTCGCATACGCATAGTCATTGAAGGCTGTCCAGTAATCCAAGCGGAACTGCTGGCTTTCTGTCTGCTGCTGATTTTTCTTGACGCTCTTAATCCAGTCATTCGGCTTCTCAATCACGCTGAACTTCACCGCAGGATTGGAGCTGCCGACTTTATACAGGTGGATTTCGCACAGGAAGAAGCCGATGTCATCATCCGTGTGGTTATTCAGCCACTCAATCGCCGCGCGGTGTTCCTCGCGTGCGTGCTTTACCACCCAGATAATCGTCTGCGCATCTTTTCCGGCGGCGTAAGTGATGAGCTTGCCCAGATGGTCGTGGTTGGTATCTTCCAGCTGGTTTTCGATGATAACCTTCTGCCCTGTTGCAATATCGGTCGCGATAATATCCACGCTGAAATCGCCCACGGCGGATTCTGTCCCATCGACTGCAATTTCCATGCCGATTTCGTTTGCCAAAATCGCGATGTTCTCATCCTTCGCCAGCCACGGCGTAAAATCCAGTGCCTCATGCGGCCAAACCTTCCGCAAATCCTGTACTTCAGTCAGAAATTCAAGCTGCTCCATCGGGCTACCTCCTTTTGTGTGCGGCATATAGCGGGCGCTTATCTTATGATAGCAGATAGGCAGGGAAACGTCAATCGCAAGTATGTTTTTTTCGCACCAAAACAGCCGGGGACTGCCTTGCCAGCAATCCCCGGCTTTCGTAATCCCAATGAACCCTTACTTGACTTCCAGCAGGTTCTTGCATTCCGCAAACGCGCGGCGGCCAATGATTTCAATCGTCGCGGGCAGGGTTACGCTCTTGAGCTTCGTGTTGCCCTCAAACGCCTGCGCGCCGATTTCCACCACCGGCAGACCCGCCACCGTGTTCGGAACGGTCAGCGTCGATGCCGTGCCGTTGTACTTGACGACCACAATGCCCGTCGAGTCGTCACGAACCGCGAACACGAAGTCGCCTGTCACCGTGAATGCCTTGTTGACAGATTCCAACTCCGTATTGCCGGACAGCGCCTTAATCGTGATGTTGTAGTCGCCCGGCTGCAGCAGCTTCAGACCCGGCACCGTGTAGTTCAGCGCCGCCGTTTCGCCCAGCAGCGCAGCCGTGCCATCCGGCGTGGTCAGCAGCAGCTGATACTTCGTTGCGCCGCCAGCAGCCGTCCACGTCACCGTCAGGTCCTCGCCCTGCTTCGCGGCAGGAACGGTCACAGTCAGCGGATCGTCGGTCACATACAGCGTCAGGGACTGCGCCGGGGAAAGTTCGCCAGCGGTCGTTCCGTAGTAGGGCTTGAACTGAATCGCGCGGACACCGTTGCCGCTGCCCAGCGAAGCGAAGGCGCGCTCGATAACCGTCACATCGCCAGTCGTCGGGTAGCTGGTATTTGCCTTGCCGTCCACATACAGGACGACCTTCGTCGCGTTCTTGGTGTTGACCGTGAACGTCACCGGCACATTCAGCTTTACGCGGCTGGGATTCATGGTGAAGTTGACGACTTCCGGCTTGTTGACCACGGTCGTCGTCAGTGTAATCGTGTACGCCTTAAACTTTTCGCCCGCCGTCGTGCCGTTGTAAGGCTGGAACTGAATCGTACGGACGCCGCCATTATTCCCCAGCGACGAGAACGACATCGTGAACTCGTACTTCGACATGCTGGTCGTTACGTCCTCAAAGCGGCGGTTCACCTGCCCATCGACATACATCAGCAGCTTCGTCGCGTTGTCCAGATAAACAGTGAATTTAATCTGCTCGCCCAGCACCGCGGTCGTCTTGTCAATCTTGACATTCGCAATCACGGGGGCAGCAGACGAACCGCTCGCCAGGGAAATGGTGGTTGCGGTGGTCTTGTCGCCGCCGACTGCGCCGTTGTAGGCTTGGAACGCAATGGTACGCTTGCCCCCGTTGTTCCCCAGCGAAGAGAACGCCATGGTGAAGGTGTATTCCGTCATATCAGGGGTGATGTTCTCGAAGCGGCGGTTGACACTGCCGTCGATGTACATCAGCACCTTCGTGGCGTTCTTGATGCGCAGGGTGAAGGTGATATTTTCGCCCAGCGTCGCGTTCGGATTGCTGATTTTCAGCAGCTCAACCCGCGGCTTGTTCGCCACGCTGATGGTAATCGTCTTGGTGTCGGACATAGCGCCGGGCGTGTTGCCATTGTAGGGCTGGAACGCCACCGTGCGCACGCCGCCGTTTGAACCGAGCGTCGAGAAGGACATCTGGAACGTCGTTGCGCCGTCCTTCACGTCGTAGATGTAGCGGTTCAGCTTGCCATCAATGTAGACACGCATCTTCGTTGCGTTCTTGGTGTTGATGGTGAAGGTGATGGTTTCGTTCAAATCAACCGTGGATTTGTTCAAACTCCAGCTGGTCACGGTCGGCTTGTTCGGGCTTTCGTTTGCGACAGTCACAACACGTTCGGAGGTCTTTTCACCCGCCGTCGTGCCGTTATAGGCTTGGAACGCAATGGCGCGCTTGCCCCCATTGCTTCCCAGCGACGAGAAGGACATGGTGAAGGTGTATTCCGTCATGTCGGGGGTGATATTCTCGAAGCGGCGGTTGACACTGCCGTCGATGTACATCAGCACCTTCGTGGCGTTCTTGATGCTCAGGGTGAAGGTGATGTTTTCGCCCAGACCCACGGTCGCCTTGTCGATATTCTTTACCGTTACCTGCGGCTTGACAGACGGCTTCGTCAGCGTAATCGTTTGTTCAGCGGACTTTTCGCCGGGCGTATTGCCGTTGTAGGCTTGGAACGCGATGGTGCGCTTGCCCCCCTTGCTCCCCATCGAGGAGAAGGACATGGTAAGCGTCGACGTGTCAGTGGGCACGTCGTAGATGTAGCGGTTGACGCTGCCGTCAATGTACATCAAAATTTTGGTGGCGTTCTTCGTGTGAATGGTGAAGGTGATATTCTCGCCCAGCTCCGCCGTCGCCTTGTCCATTTCGAACGTCGGTTTGCCCGGAATAATCACATCCGCGCGGTCGATGTTTTCGAGGTCATCCGGCACGTCCGTAGGCGCGGGGGTCGACGCGGGTTCCTCGGTCGGCACGACAACAGGCTCTTCAGTCGGCACGACAGCGGGCTCTTCAGTCGGCACGACAGCGGGCTCTTCGGTCGGCACGACAGCGGGCTCTTCGGTCGGCTCAACAACGGGCTCTTCCGTCGGCATGGGCGTGGGTGCAGGGGTCGGCACGGGTTCTTCCGTCGCAGCCGCAAGCACCAGCAGGGCACTGGGCATTTCCACGCCGCTCGCGAAAACACCGGTGTGACGTTGATTCTCAATGCCCTCTTCCGGCACGGGATGCACTGCATCCGCCGCCAGATAGCCATATGCAACGCCAGCCGTCTGGTCATACACGCAGACGGAAATCCGTTCGTTCAGCTGACCCTTCTGCGGACGATGCGTCACATACACTACGCCAGTTACCTGACCAACCAGCTCATCGCCCGTCGGATTCAGGTACAGCTGTGCGCTGCTGAACGTCGCGGCAAAGCCGGAGTCAAAGAAGTCGTTATCCAGCACGGAGCGGCTGTAATCTACGGCTGCTTCGTCCACGATTTCGGGCGCTTCCGTTACCTCGGGAACATCCGTCGCTTCGGGGATTTCCGTTGTTTCAGGAACATCCGTTGCTTCGGGAACAGCCGTCGCTTCGGGCGCTTCCGTTGCTTCGGGAACATCCGTTGCTTCGGGAACATCCGTTGCTTCGGGGATTTCCGTCGCTTCGGGAACATCCGTTGCTTCGGGAACATCCGTCGCTTCGGGGATTTCCGTTACCTCAGGAACATCCGTTGCTTCCGGTGTTTCCGTCGGCACGACATCAACCGTTTCCGCCGGCGGAGTTTCCGGCTCTTCTGCAGCCGCCGTCAGCACTGTTCCCATACTGCCCGTCACCATGAATACAGCCAGCAGGAAAGACAATGCCTTTCGCATCCACTTTTTGTCCTTCATCGTCCTCACTCCTTGTTCCGTGCAATCTTCCGGCACGACGTATGGTTGTGCCAATGGCAAGCGATTGCTGCTTTCCATCTTTCTTTTCGCGGCGAGCCGCAGTGCTCCCGGTGGATATAGCAATCTCTTTCCCAATTCCAGCTATATTGTAACAAATTACAAGTCGGCTGTCAATACTTACCGCGCAGAAAGCCGCATTTTATACGAAAATCAAGGCACTTTCTCTGCATCTGTCTCGCGGAACTGATTTTTCCATTGCCGAATTGCCGTGGTCGGCAAATCAATTTGCGTCTCCCATGCGGAACAGATTCGCTCCTCCAGCACATCCAAATTCCCGCCGCGGGGCAGGACGGGCAGATTCGTGTCCTTCGCGATTTCGCTTGCGCGGTTGTCTACCGCCAGAATCAGGCTTCGGCAGCCCATATTCATTGCGTGGATGCCGCCGTGCAGCCGCGTGCCAACGTAGTCAATCCCGCCTGATGCCAAAAGCGCTGTGTAATCTCGCAGATTCGGCTGAATCAGGTGCAAATTCTGCGTCACACGCGCATCCATTTGGCGCAGGCAGGCGTAGTCCTCAACTGCTTGCAGCCACACATACACCTCGCGATAGTGCTTTTGCAGCATGGTCAGCATCTGCTCATCCTGCTCCGTGCTGCTGCGGTAGTCTGTCAGCGTTGTCACGACGCGCTCCGCCTTGTGCGTCGGAATCTGCGCGCATTTGTCGTCTGTCAGCCCCCACATTGTCGGGCACGCCGTATTCAGCACGTTCGTGATGCCCAGCTTCAGCAGGCGCTGGCGCGTGTATTCGTCGCGCACCGCGTGCAGGTACTGCCCATCCAGCAGCGCTTTTAGAATCCGCTTCGTGTATCCTGTTGGCTCGTCCTGGTATTGATACCACCCCGCACCCAGCAAAATGACATGCGTGCGCTGAAATTTTTCACGAATCAGGCGGAAATTCAGCAGCTCCCGCTTGTGCAAATCGCCGCAGCGCATCATCACTGTGTCCCGCAGGCGGATATTCCACATCCTTTGGCGGCGCATGTCTGAGGAAAGCAGATTCGTCCCGCAGACAAATGCGTAATCCGCACTGCCGACGTGCTTCATCGACACTTTCGACAGCCTGTCCCGAACCGGCACGGCGACGGACAGCTGCACAGGAAAGCAGTCGTGCAGCACATGCTCACAGGCGTTTCGGATGATGAAATCTCCCTGATTCGCTGTTGAAATGGTAGGGTCGAAACGCACAATTTTGCGGCAGTGCTGCATTTCCTGATCGATCATGCCTTCTTCCTCCATTTGCGCAAGAAACTCCGCCCTTTTTCAAGCATCCAGCGATATTCTGCCGTCCGCCCCAGCGCCAGCGTGTACAGGAGCGCCGTCACCGCCGCGCAGGTGATGCCCTTGATGATAATCCACATCAGCGTATGCCCCATCCGCGCGCACAGCAGCAGCGACAGCGCCATCACCGCGCCGTTGAGCAGCAGCAAGCCTCCCTGCGCCTTGAAATACGGGGCAGCACTGCGCCCGAAGGTGCGATGGAACAGCACTTTCGGCTCATACCAGAAGATGGTGCATAGCCGCGCCAGCCCTGTTGCACCGATGATGCCCGCCACGCCGAAGAAGTGCCCCAGCAGGATGGACAGCAGGATGTTGACCAGCGCCGTCATAAACATAACATACTTCATTTGCCGAAAAAGCCCCAGCGTTTCGCGGTACATCCACACAGGCGCGACGATGGTGCTCAGGTAGAATGTGAACAGCACCGCTGCTACCGTCCCTGTGTCCATCAGGTATTCTTCGCCCACCCAGATGGGGATGAAGTCCTGTACAAGCGCGCCGTACGCGGCGACGCAGAAGCCCGTAATCGCCCCGAAGAGGACAATCAGGTTGCGGAACATGGCGTATGACTTTTCCGAATTCTTCTCGGCATTCAGATTTCCCAAGCTGGCGGAAATGCCGGTAATCACGATGGAAACGAACGTCGTCACATACGTCGTCAGCGACGCGTAGTTGGAGTAGTAGCCGACGAACACCGTGCCCAGCATGACGGAAATCAGGATGTTGTCCGTGTTGTTGATGAGTATTGTCGCCAGCTTGTAGAGAAACATGGAGCGGATGTTGTCGTTCAGTTCCTGCTTGCGGTGCATCGGCGCACGTTTCTGCTTTTCCCGCAGGAAGGGGTACATCTTATCCGCTAAATGGCTCAGTACCGCATTCTGCAGGAGGGTGCAGGCGATCTGAATCAGCAAATAGCCAAGATAGCTGCCCCAAATCAGCAGGCACGCGATCTGCGCCGCATACTGCAACACCAGCGCCGCGGCGGAAACCATGTTCTGCAAATATGCCTTCTGGTCGGCCTGAATCAGCGTCGTTTTGTAGATGACCAGATAGGAAGCCACGGAGTTCGCCAAGTACAGCACATAGTAGACGATTAGCTGTGCCATCGGCAGCTCACTGCTGATGATGAGCGGCAGGAAGGGGATTACCGCCGCGCCCAGCAGCGCTACCGCCAGCGCAATCAGGCGGTAAATGCGACGATAATAGCCCAGCAGGTGCTGGATTTCGCCCGTGTCGCCCCGGTGCAGCGGGGCGTACAGGCTGTACACCAGCACGTTGCCCACGCCCAGCTCCGCCAGTGACAGCATGGCCAGAATGTTGCTGTACAGCCCGTTGACACCCGTATAATCCGCGCCCAGCCGGCGCACAAACACCGTTCGCACGGCAAAAGCCAACAGCAGCGTAACCACCTGCCGTACTGCGCCTACACCGATGTTGCGTGCTGTGTTTTCGCTCCTTGATGCTGTGTTCATGATTCCTCTCCGCCTGTTTCGCCTGTCTGCTCCTGCGCCGCGTCCTCCGGCTGCGGGTTAAACGTCAGGCGCAGTTTTTCCGGCGGCACAGTGCATCGCCACCTGCGCTTCTTCTGGCCGCGCGCATTTGCCTGCTGATCAGGCGTGTCCTCCGCGTCCGGCTGCCACTTGCCCAGCAGCCCCAAAAACAGTATGTTCAGGAAAACGCCCTCCGTGTTGATGCACAGGAAATACAGCAGGAAAACGCCCAGCACATACAGCAGCCGCTCCTTGGCAAATTTGGTGCGGATACCGAGGTACATCAGCCATAGCCAAACTGCCGGGAGAATCAACCCTGTATCCATGACGAAGGCGGCAAAGCCATTGGAAATGTTCTGCACCCTGTGTTCCAGCAGAATTTCCGCCTTCCGCTCCGAGAAAATGCCCTGTCCCGCAATGGGGGATTCCAGCCCGATTTCAAAGCCGCTGAAGGTGTCGTTCCACCGCGTGTAGAACGAACCGCCGGAATTTCGTCCGACAATCTTGCGTTCCACTACGCCCGTGACAGACTCGATGACAAACAGCAGTACCAGCCCAACGAACGCCGCCATCTTGATGCTGCGCGCCATTTTCCCGCCCTTTTTGCGGAATGCCACCGTCAGCAGCACAACGCCCAGACAAATGAAGCCTGTTGTGGACAACGTGCTGAGGATGGTAACGATCAGCAGCGCAATTGCCCAGCAGTATTTCTTTTTGCTCATGCCCATGCGCGTTTCGTCGCTCATCAGGAACAGCAGCGCGAAGTTCAGGAAAATCTGGTGGCTGCCCGGCTCGTTGAACATACCCGCATTGCGGTGGAAAACCGGGATGTTCAGCCAGCCTAAGGTAAAATAAGGCGTCAGATAAAATCCGTTGACGCTGGAAACTTCGTAGTGCAGCAGCGGCAGCGGCAGCGACAGCAAATCGCCGATGACGAAGGAAATCAGGCTGATGGCCGCCTCTGCCAGCATGACTTTGGTATACAGCCGCATATACGTCCGATACCCGATGCAGCTTTGCAGAACCAGCACATAGCCGATGTTGCAAAGCCAAATGACAATATCGTTGATGTGGATGCCGTTCTGCGGGTTGACGAAGCTCGTCAGCAGCAGCGCCGCCGTCAGCAGCAGCGTCAGGCGTATGTTCTGGGCGCTGATTTTCGGATGATGCGCCCGCGTCAGCAGCAGAATCGACGCAATCAGCATGGCTGCCATCAGCGGCATCCGCAGCACCTGAAAATACAGCGAGCCCATGCCCAGCACGCCAATCAGCACGCAGAGTGCATCCACATGGTTCCTTGTGATTCGGATTTTCATCGTGCAATCTCCGTATAAATCTGATGCAGTATCTCCAGATTCTTCTGCGCATCATGCGTTTTTCCAGCGTGTTCCCGCCCGGCGCGCGCCATCTGCGCCGCTTTTTCCGGATGCGCGAACATCTCGCAGATATCATATGCCAGCAAATGCGGGTCGTCTGCCGGATAAATCAGCCCTTCCACGCCGTGCGTCATCAGACAGCGCACGCCGCCGACATCCGACGCAATGCACGGTACGCCAAGCAGCATCGCCTCGCCCAGCGAATTGGGGGAGTTTTCAATGCTCGACGGCAGCACAAACACCTGACTTTTTAGATACCGCTCCTTCATTTGCTGTGCATTCAGGCTTCCGGTAAAAACAACATGGTCGTAGAGGTCGTTTTCGCGCAGCAGACGGTGGATGTACCGTTCATAGGCATTGCGCGCAAGCGGCGGAATGCGTCCATAGTCCTTGCGCCCTACATAGAGCTTGACATCGGGATGGCGCTTGCGGACAATCGCCAGCGCCTGCAATAGCAGATGCAGCCCCTTGAGTGGCACATGCGCCTGACTGCAGAAGATACTGTGCGGCTCGCAGTTGTCCAGCGACCATTCGCCGGTGTAGAACTCGTCGCGCAGCGTTTCGTTGTTGAAATGATAGGCCGCCTGCGGGGCAAGCTCCGCCATGCAGGCAGCATCCCAGTCGGTGCGCCCGATAACGTGCTGCACCCTGCGCAGGGCTTCCTGTTCATACTGCCCGACGCGGCGGTAGATTGCTTCCTGCCGGACGATATTGCCCTTCACCAAGTCCTTCAGCGTGTGCCCGTGGCAGACGTGTTCCGGCAGATAAGCGCGATAATGCTCCGCGTATATGGACAGAAGCCCCTGAATGGAAATTACAATCCGCTCGCGCATCCCCATGTGTTCCGCCGCATCAACCATGGCCAGCGTGTGCTGATTTTCCGTGCCCCAGAGGTGAATGACATCCGGCTGCTCTTTGCGCAGAATATCCTCCAGCTGCCGGGTGTAGGCTTCGCCGCACCGCTGCGTAGGGCGTGTGGGGTTGACAAGCCCATAATAGCGGTAACCGTCCACTTCGCCCGTCAGCGCTTTCGGCGCGTCAAACACATACGTCAGCGCCACATCCGGCAGCTGCGTCAGCCGCCGCGACAGCCCGACCAGCCAGCCCACGATATACACCAGGGGAAGCGATTCTTTTTCCGCAATGGCAGGGAGGATAATATTCCCCATCCACATGACCTTCACGCTTCAGCCCCTCCTTTCACTTTGCGCTGTGCGGCATGGTTATTCCGCTGCGCCCCGCGTCAGAAAATCCCGCAGCTTTTCCCGCTCCTGCGCCTGCGATTGGCAGTAGCGCGCAATGTTGCGCACATAGCGGTCATGCACGGCTTCATCCAGCAGCTTTTCCGGCGCAAAATCCGCCATGCGGGATACCGTTTTGCCCAATTCGTTTGCTTCCACCATTTGCAGCGTCCCACAGCGGCTGCCCACAATCGGCACGCCCCGGAAGAGAATATCGAACACAACGCCGCTGCTGTGCAGGGAGTAATTCTCCGAATAGTTTAGGATGCAGTAACGGCATTGGCGAATCGCCTCGTCATACGCCGCTTCGGACAGGTATTCCAGCCGCAGCTCGATGTTCTTTGCGCCCGCGCAGACTGCCCGCAGTTCCGCCTCCAGCGGCGCTTCCTGCACCCGACCCGCAATCAGCACCCGATACGGCGTGTTCCGCAGCTGTTTTGCCGATTCAACAACGCCTTTGTCCGACGTAATCAGCCCGACCATGCCGAAATCATAGCGCTTCTGCGCATACGGCACAGGCGGCTGCATCGTTCCTGTGCTGATGTAATCGGATACGACGCACATCGGCCGCCCATACGCCGCGCCAATGGCTGCATTGGGGCAGATAACGCCGCTGATTTTCCGCCTGCACAGCGCATACAGCCCCCGCTTCAGCAGCGAATTGACGCCGTCGGTGCTGTACTGGATGGCGTAGACCCGCGTTTCTTTCTTCTTGAACAGTGCAAGCCCCAGATACGCTGTTGCGACGGCGCTGCACTGGAGGACAATCACGTCATCCTGCGCTTCCCGCAGCAGCGCGCGCACGTTCTGGAACACGGCGCGTTTGTTGCGCACCGCCGAACTGCCCACGATGTAATCATGCGGCAGACGAATCAGCTTGTTCCCGAAGCGGTCGCCGTATACCGGCCCGCCCGCAATGCGCACATCCATCTCCGCGCCGAACAGGTCAAGATAATTCTGCGCGACGGTGAAATAATGCCCAGCGGCAATGCCGTCTGTGCTGGTGCTCCGTACATCTGCCACAATCAGCCGCATGATGGTTCGTTCCTTTCGCCGCTTTTCTGCATCGCCTTGCTGTAAATCGCCATCAGCTGACGATAATTTGCTTCCGCCGTGAAATTCTCCTGATACGTTTTCAGCGCGCCATCGCTGATGGATTCCGCGTGCTGCAGCCGGTTGAGCGTCTGCGCCAGCTGCTCCGCCGAGTCCGCCGGAAACTTGAAGCCCGTCACGCCGTCCGAAATCAGGGAACCCGCGTTGCCTAAATCCGAGCAAATCACCGGCGTGGCGGCGCTGAAGGCTTCCACAATTGTCATCGGGAAGCCTTCATACCACTGCGTTGGCAGAATCAGCGCCTTGGACTGCCCCATCAGCGCCCGTGCCGCCGAATTTGGCACAAAGCCGCGCAGCTCCGCCTGCTTCAGCTTTTCCCGCGTCAGATATTCGCGGCACCATGCTTCCTCCGGCCCTGTACCGCAGATGATTAGCTTCATGCCCCCGCCTGAACGCTCGTAGCGCGCCCACGCTTCCAGCAGCAGCCGAATGCCCTTGAGCGCATCCAGCCGACCGATGTACACCACCTGATTTTCGCGCGCCGCGTATGGCACAATCGTCTCCGACGGTTCCACAAAGTTCGGCTTTACGGACACGTTTTCCGGCGGAATCTGCTTAAGCGCCAGCAGCTTCTGCCGGTTGAAGTCCGTCAGGGTGATGTAATGCAGGCGGCTGTACGTTTTGAGGGCACGGTGCAAACGTGTGCTGAGCACGCAGAGCACCGTCTGCAGGCGGCTGCCGCGGTAGCAGCGGTGCTTCACCGCGCAGTGCAGCCCCTTTTTCGTGCAGTTGATGTGATAAGCAGCATTATAAGAAGCACATATGCAGATTTCCAACGGAAACCGCAAAGTGCGAGTTTCTTATAATGCTACTTATCAAAATCCAGCTTCATGAAAAGGGGCGACTGCCCCTTTTTGGGCATATTTGTTAAGGAAAGGTCAAAATAGGTAGGAAGTCCGTTCAAATAGATAGAAAGTTCTATCTATGGAAACCGATATTTTTTACAAACATTGGAAGACATTTTTGACTAAATGTATATTTTTGCAATTTTCAATTTGTAAAAAGGCGGAAAATGTGAAAAAAATCACAATCTATGCATGCATATTGCACAAAAACAGAACGCAAAATTAGAACTTTTGACGAAATTGACATTTAATGGGAAACTTCATAAAATAGGAACACAAAAAAAGAGAAAGGAAGTGGTAATACGGAGGAACTATCAAAGCAGCTGATGGAAGAGCTGAACTGTGAGACTGCGTTCACGATCCCCGTTTTTGGCGGGATCCCTGTGGCGGAGTCGGTCGTGGTCACGTGGATCATCATGGCAGTGCTGCTGCTCGGCTCGATCATTCTTGTGCGCAACCTGAAAGTAGAGAATGTCGGCAAGAAACAGGTTGTACTGGAAACGGTAGTGGGAGGCTTATACAACTTCTTTTATGATCTCCTGGGGGAGGATGGAAAGGGGTATATCCCATATCT
>OMCF01000540.1_pt1 | contig 14896 bp, 12 predicted proteins | sample 1673791 | NCBI WGS metagenome assembly OMCF01 (sample SAMEA103958127, study PRJEB25191) | human gut metagenome | biome: human-associated habitat [ENVO:00009003]; feature: intestine environment [ENVO:2100002]; material: feces | place: Germany | collected 2013/2015
GGGGTTGGTCTGATTGTTTTTGTTGAAGCTCTGCCTTTGGCTCAAATGGAAACGGGGGACGCATTTGCATCCCCCGTTTTTGTTGTGGTTACTCTAGGTCAATAAATTTGGTGCTTATGATCTTGCCGTCTTTTACGAGCATTCTGGCCATGGTGGGGCCTCGGGTGCCTCTGGGGTAGCTGGCGCTGCCTGGGTTGAGGACCAGGCAGCGGCCCACTTGGGCTTCTTTGGTTACGTGGGTGTGACCGTTGATGGCTACGTCTACGGATCCCACCGGAAGGTCTTCGCGGTAGTGGGCTACGGCGAATTTAAGGCCTTCGTAGGTAAAGAGCGCAAGACGGTCTACATCGGGACCGTAGTCGCGGTAGTAATCGTTGTTGCCCAGTACGGCCCGCACGGGGGCGATGGTGCATAGGTGCTCGTAGTCCATCTCTGACGTGAGGTCGCCAGCGTGGATGATCAGGTCTGCGCCTTCAAGCTCATCCAGGAGCGCAGGCGAAAGATAGCCGTGGGTGTCCGAGATGATGTCGATGCGCTTGGCGCTTGCACTGTTCATGGGATCCCTTCCGCAAAAAACGATTCGGCAGATACATACAAAAAAGGCCCCACGGCTCCGCAGACGATGGGTCTACAGGGCTGCGGGGCCAGTGTGCTAGAGACTCAGGGCCTTCTTGAGCGGCACGACGCGGCGGCGCGAAACCGGCACGCGTTCGTCGACGCCCGTAATGCCCAGCTGGATGGCGCCCGAGGGCACCGTCTCCACATCCGTGACGCACGCCAAGTTGACGATATAGCGGCGGTGAACACGGAAGAAGCCAAAGTCGCAGAGCTTGGCCTCAAACTGCGCCAGCGAGGTCGTCGACAAAAAGCGATCATCGACGGTATAGATACAGGAGTAATCATCCTTGGCCATGATAAAGCGAATGTCGTCCACGGGAATGAGCACCTTGCGGCCGCCCTTTTCCACCGGGATACGCTCGATGGTCACCTTGCTGTCCGTAACCGGCTTGGCGCGTTGCATGACCTTCTCGATCGCGCGATCCAAGCGAGCTTCCTCGACCGGCTTCATCAGATAATCGACGGCATCCACGTCGAATGCCTCGACCGCATGGTCACTATACGCAGTCACAAACACGATCGCCGGCGGATTTTTGAGCTTATGCAGCGCCTCGGCAAGTTGCAGGCCCGAGGCACCGGGCATCGAGATATCGAGAAACACGACATCCACGCGACTTTCCATAAGCATCTCGATGGCGGAGCGGACGCTCGACGCCTCCGTGATCGTGCCGATCTTGCCGGTCTCGCCGATCTTTGCGCCGCTGATGCCAAAGGCCGCGGTGCCCTTCGGAGCCTTGCCGATCTTGCCCGTTTGCTCGAGCAGGAAGCGAAGCTCCGAGCGAGCCGGCGCCTCATCATCCACAATCATCGCACGCAGCATAGGGATAAAACCTTTCGTCAACTAACTACGCCGGGCATCCGTCGCATGACGTTGAGCCCGTAGCCTTTTATTTTACTCTTGAATGTCGAAGATGCTCTCTGACAAATCAAGATGAAGGAGCACTTTGGTGCCCTTGCCCGGCGCCGATTCAACACGCGTATAGGAGTGCGGCCCATAAAAGCGATGGATGCGCTCCGAAATATTGTGCATGGCCACACCGGCGCCGCCACCCTGGGGAGAGCTGGCGTCGGGACGGGCAGAGCGCTCGTCAAACAGTCTGGCGGCGGTACCCTCATCCATGCCCACGCCATTATCGGCCACGGCAATCAAGATTGCATCCTCGCCGTCTTGGTGAACGGTCACGTCGATCCTCAGGGCGTCGTCATCGCCCATACCATGACGTACGGCGTTCTCGACAATCGGCTGGATCACGAACGCCGGCACCAGCGTATCTTCCACGTCCTCGGACACATCGAACGTCGCAAGCACGCGGTCCTCGCCAAAGCGGGCCTTCTCAAAGGTAAGGTAGCGCTTGGTCTGTGCAACCTCGCGCGAGACCGGAATAAGCGATCCCGAGTTGTCGAGCGTGGCACGATAGAACGATGAGAACTCACGAAGCAGTTCGCGGGCCCGCAGCGGATCGGTGCGCGTAAACGATGCAATGGTGTTCAGCGTGTTGAACAGGAAGTGCGGGTTAATCTGCGCTTGCAGCGCACGCACCTCGGCGCGCGCCGTGAGTTCCTTTTGCACCTCGAGCTCGTGGATGGCGAGCTGCGTGGACAAGATCTCGGCAAAGCCCGAGGCAAGCGCGTACTGGGTACGGTCGACGGCGCGCGGGGTCTTGTAGTAGAACTTGAGCGTGCCGACGGTACGATCGCCCACCTTGATGGGGGCGATAATGCCGGCGGGAACTTGGTTGTGCGAGCCGTCCGAGCCCACGACATCCACCATACGGTTGAACGACTGCACGATGCCATGTTCGATAACGTAGCGTGTGGCAAGCGTGTGGATGGGAGAATCTGGCAGTAGTTTTTCCTCAAACTCTCCCGCGCAGGCAAGCACGTTGCCCTCGTCGGTGATGGCCACCGTCATGGCGCGCGTCTCGGGCAAAATGCGCCGGCACACCAAACGCGCCGACTCCTGCGTCAGACCGCCCTTAATGTCCTCGAGCATGGCCGAGGCCACCGAGAGCGTCTCCTCGGTGTACTGGGAGCGCACCGAATCGGGATTGAGCGTCAAAAAGATAAAGATGCACAGAAAGATGCACAGCAGCGCGCAGGCAATCACCGTGGCGATCGGCTCGATACCGGTCACCAAGGCAAAAATAAAGTACACCAGCACGCAAATGGCGCAGGCAACGGCAATGATGCGAAAGATTGATATTGAACTATCGCGCTGGGCGCGGCGGTCGATCATTCGGCCCCCTCCAGGATACTGGTCAGTTGTGCGTCACGCCAAAGCCCGTCCATGATCTTGGGCCAAAAGCTCTGGAAACGCAGGTAGCTTGCAGCGTTTTGGCGCGCATAGGCCTTTGCCTCGCCGATACCATGGCGCCAAATGCGCAGGTAGCCCTCATGCTCGCGGGTAAACACGCTGCGGACCATAGCGGTCTTGCGCACGCGGTCGTCGAGCTCGAGCGAAATCCAAGGGCCCGGGTAGGGCATGAGCGATGCCGCCGTAACGGGAATGAGCTCCTTTTGATGCGCGGCGAATGTCAACTTGGCCCGTTCGTAGTACCAACGGTATACATCCTGCATAAAGCGCGGTGAGCGCTTTTCGGACTCCGGAGGCAGATGGCGCACGGTCCACTCGTTATCGAACCACACGTCGTAGCCAAACATGCGCATGTTAAAGAGGTAATCCAAGTCCTCGCCGCGGGTGATAAACGGGTCAAAGGCCACACGCGTAAAGGCGCGGGCGTGCAGGGCCATCAGGCCGCCGCACACGTAGTTAGAGCGCGAGATGCGGGTGCCCGAGAGCGCCTTTTTCATCCAACGGTTGAACTCGATGCGCTTGGTCCACCAACGATGGCAGATGCCCGCCTTGTCCGTGGGAGCCAGCGGCGAGCCGTCGCGATCGTAGAAATAGCCGCTCTTGACCAAGATCGGCAAGCCCTGACGCGTCTGCTGCCCCAACGCATAGGTCGCGCGCTTCATAAAGTCGGCGTCGATGACAGTCTCATCGTCATCCAAAAAGATAACCGCGTCATGACCCAGCACAGCGGCACAGGCTAGCCCCATGTTGCGGATGGCACCGTAGCCTCGCAGGCTCACACACTCGCCCGAACCCTTGGGCGCGATCTGAGCAACCCGGTCTGCGATGCGCGAGGCCTGGGTGTTGGTGACAACGGTGACCTTGAGCGTGGGATGCGCGTCGACAATCTCGCGCACGCGCAGCGACACATCGGCTGTGGCAGAAACGGGACAGACCACCAAAAGGATGATGCGCGGGATGTCACGTACCTGCTCAAGCGAGGCCAGGCAGCGGTCGAGTTCGGGATTGTCGGCGTTGAGTCGCGTCGAATGGTCATAGGTGCCAGGGGCGTTTGCGCAAGCGTCATCGCCCGCCCAATACGTTGGAATCACGACTGTGGCGTTCATGCCTTACCCTCCCTGCAACACAAAAACGGGACGCCGCCAAACACAGGCGACGCCCCGCGACCTAGCTGATTCCATCATACCCACTTGGGCAAATCATTGCTCGCAAGTCGCAATGTTTATTGCGGATAACCCCAAAAGAGTACCGTGGACAGGCACAATAGCCGCTCGCTCCTATGCGGCATGCTCTGCCGCCCGAGTCATGCGGGACAGGCGGACCAGCAGCATAAAGCCAACGATCAGCAGCACGCCAATGGAAAGGACGCCCAGCGACGGGTTGCCGGTCAGCGAGGTGACGACCGACACTAGGAAAGTGCCCATGACGCTTGCATAGCGACCGAAGATGTCAAAGAAGCCGTAGTACTCGTTGGACTTTTCCTTGGGGATAATGCGGCCAAAGTAGCTACGGCTAAGCGCCTGCACGCCGCCCTGGAACAGGCCGACCATAATGGCAAGCACCCAGAATTCAAAGGCGGTCTTTAGGAAGAACGCGGCGAACAGCACAATGCCCATGTAGGCGGCGACTGCCACCAGGATCATGTTGAGCGTGCCCACGCGTCCGGCGAGCTTGCCGTAGATGATGGCGGATGGAAAGGCCACGAACTGCGTGACGAGCAGCGCCAGGACCAACTGGGTCGAATCGATGCCCAAAGCCGAGCCGTAGCTGGTAGCCATGGAAATGACCGTGTGCACACCGTCGATATAGAAGAAGAACGCAATCATGTAGACCAGCACGGTCTTGTTGTGGGCGATCTCGCGCATGGTGTGTCCGACCTCGGAGAACACACCGCCCACGATGTGGCCGATAGTGTCCTCGGGACCGCACTCGCGACCGTACTTTTGCTTATAGGTGCGAATGAGCGGCAGGGTAAAGATGAGCCACCAGGCACCAGTGATGATAAACGACAGACGCGTTGCCAGCATGGTGGGGACGCCAAGAGCGGGGCCACCCATGATGAGCGCCAGGCAGATGACGAACGGCACGGTGGAACCGATGTAGCCCCAGGCATAGCCCGAGCTGGACACGGCGTCCATGCGCTCGTCGGTGGTAATGTCGGGCAGCATGGCGTCGTAGAACGTCATAGAAGAGTTAAGGCCGATGGTGCACAGCACGTACACGGTCAAAAATGCCATGGCGGACATTGGGATAGCCTGCGCCAGGCAAAGCACCAGGCCCGTGAGGAAGAAGCCCAAGAAGAACTTGATCTTGTTGCCGGCGTAGTCGGCAAGCGCGCCCAGAATGGGCATGAGCATGGCGATGACCAGCGAGGCGATCGTCTGCGCATTGCCCCAGGCGACCACCAGGTCGGCCGAGGAAGCGCCGGTATTGATGGCGTTAAAGTAAATGGGCACCACCGAGGTATTGAGCAGCACAAGGGCCGAATTGCCCACATCATACATAACCCAGTTACGCTCGAGCTTGGTGTATTTCATGGACAGGGACCCTTCGTATTCGCCCGATATGCAGTTAGTTCATCGTACCCCAATTGTCCAGAACCGCCGGTAAGGATTCGGCAAAGGGGCACGCACGGGCCCTATTCCTCGCGGTCGAACTCCTCATCGGCATTGAGCGCGCGACCGCTGTAGTTGACGTGACTGGTCACGGCATCCATGTCACCGGTCTCGATAAAACGTGCGACCGTGCACTCGTAATCGACCAGCGCGCGATCAAAGACCTCGGGGAAACTCTCGTTCGAGACCTCGTCGGTAAAGGGATTCTTCCATGTCAGATGGCCCAGGTTACCGGTGCGCTCGGGCAGCTCCGTCGTCACGCGATGGGCAAGGCCGTCGAGCAGCGAGCAGTCGTGCACCAAGCCCTCAACCAGCGAGATCGCGCGCGTCTTTGCGGAGCCGGCCGGCTCAATCGCGCGGTAAAGTCGCTGCATATTGGCAACGGCAGCACCGTACTCCCCCGCCGGAATGTCAATGCCGTACACGCGTCCGGCAACATAGCTCATCAGCACGCCGGCCACGCGATTGATGCGATCGGTGGTGACGATCTCGCCCGCCGGCGGGTAATCGTCGACCGTAGCGCCATCGCGTTTAAGCTGCAGCATCAGCACATCCAGGTCGCTCTCGATCACGGCATGGACCTGACTGCTCGAATCCTCAAGCTCTGGATCGGACTCCACGATGCCAAACTGCTGCTCATAGACAAAGGGATGGGCGTTGCGGTCGAGTACGTAATGAGACAGCAGGCCCAGCGCAAAGGCGCGACCCAAGCTGGCGTCGCGCGGCAGCAGATGCGACACGCCGTCGCGCAGGCACGCGAACTGGCGAGACATGCGCGACCGATGCATGACCTGCGCCAGCAGCGTGCAGTCGGAAACACGCGGTGTCAGAATGTGAAAGAAAAACGGGTCGGGGCCTTGGTTGCCCAAGATAAAGGCAATGCGCTCTTCATCGGACGTGATGACGCCCTGCGGAAGACGGTCGATGCTTTCCTCGCCAAACAGATGATGGGTGATAAGCGCGGGCATAATGATCCTTTCGATTTCATTCGATGCCACCCATTATGCCCACCGCGCGCCCATGCCAAACCTGCGATGGTAAACGACGGCACACAGACCGTCTACGCAAGCCCCAAGTGTGCTTTAACCTCGGCAGCGCGACGGCGGGACACGGGCACCGTCGAGGTTACGCGATCGAGCCTGAGCTCCATAAGACCCGTGGAACCGATCTCGACATTGTGCACGTCTTCCAAATTGACCAGATAGCTGCGGTGGACACGGATAAAGCCCTCGGAGGCCAGGCGCCGCTCGAGCGAAGAGATCGACTCATTGATCAGGTACGTTCCCTCGGCGCAGACGGCGTTGCAAAAATCGGCGCGCGCCTCAAAGTAGCAGACGTCTGCGGCGGGAATGAACACCTTTTTGCCCCCGCGGTCCACCGTCAGACGCAAAGGCTGGCGCGGAGCATGGATAACACGACGGGCACCCAAGGCTGCCTCGATCTTGTCGAGTGCCTTTGACAGGCGTGCGTCCTCGACCGGCTTGACGACATAGTCGACCGCATCGAGGTTATACGCATCAGCGGCAAATTCGGCAAACGCCGTCACAAACACAACCACCGGCGGCGTCTTTAGGTTCTGCAGCGTCTCGGCAAGCTCAATTCCCGAGCGCCCGGGCATCGTGATGTCTAAAAACAGCACGTCGGGCTTGTTCGACAGAATCAGCTCCACGGCTTCGGTGACATTGCCCGCCTCGGCAATCTGACCCACACGCGTATCCTTTTCCAACAGATAGCGTAGCTCAGCCCTAATTTGGGGCTCGTCATCAACCACCAGGATGTTCCAGCCTTCGGACATATGCGCTTCCCCTCTTTTTCTCTCAATCCAACCGCGTGCTACACCGTTAGCGGCGCCGGCTCATGCGGCTCGCCGTTCAGCTCGACGATGACCTGCGTTCCCACGCCCTCCTGGGACTTCACGCGCATGCCAGAATCTTCTCCGTAAAAGAAATGGATGCGCTGAAGCACGTTGAAGAGCGCCAGGCCGCAACCTCGCTTGACGGCGCCGTCGGCGGTAATGCTCTCGGGCTCCTCTCGGCGATGCTGCTCAAACAGATGCGCGCAGACTTCTTCGCTCATCCCGATGCCATCGTCCTCGACGATGATCTCCAAACCGTCATCGGTCTCGAAAGCCCTAACATGAATAGAAAGCGGCTCGGTCTCGCGCTGCGCGTGCTTGATGCAGTTTTCGAGCAACGGCTGCAAGATAAACGGCGGCACCATGCAATCGCGCACCTCAAAGTCGATATCGACCGAGACGCGCAGACGGCCGTCGCCATAACGAGCCTGCATAAGATTGATATAGCGAGTGCCCTGTTCCACCTCGTGCTCGAGCGTGGTGAGCGTATCGGAATCAGAAAGCGTCTGACGATAGTAGTTGGAGAAGTCGATCAGCAGCGATCGCGCCTTGTCGGGCTCGGTTCGAACGAGCGACACGATCGTGCTAATGGTATTGAATAGAAAATGAGGATCGACCTGCGATTGCAAGGCGCGCAGCTCCACGCGGGCCGTAAGCTCGTCCTGGCGCTCGAGCTCAAAGCTCGCAAGCTGCGTGGAAATGAGATCGGCAAAGCCCGAGGCAAGCGCCGTCTGGCGCATATCGATGCTGCTCAGACGGGGATAATACAGCTCGAGCGTGCCCACGCAATGCCCGCGCACGGTAAGCGGTGCGACAATACCGGCGCGCAGGCGCGGAAAGTAGCCACCTGTCTCGGTCGAGGCATCGCGCGAGAACACGCTTTGCTCGCCGCTGTTGATCACGTTGAGCGTAGTCCGCAGCACCACCGGGGTGCCCGCGGGGCATTTTGCCGAGTCCTCGCCCCAGCTTGCCAACACCTGCTTGCCGTCGGTAAAGCAGATGGCAGAGGCGATAGTTTCGGACAGGATGATCTTAGAGGCGCCCAGGGCAGCTTCGGGCGTAAGGCCGCGCGACGTGTAGGCGAATATTTTTGAAGCGATGGCGAGCGTACGGTCGGTTGCGCTCGATGTGAGGTCGTCGGGAACCACAAAGACATACGAGAAGAAGAAGCACAGCATGACCATGCCGGCGATGACGACGACGCCCGGAACGGGATTGGGGTTATCGGTTAAATCCCAGATAAGCAGCAGGATAAGCGCCGGAACGACAACACCGAGCAGGATGGCCTGGACCACATGCTGAGCCGTACGAAAGACCTTGGTAGAGTTGTAGCTCTTGCCCAGAATCAGCCTGTTTAAATCCACCGTCATCCCCTTTTATCTACCGCACCGATAGCAATAAAGAGGGCCGCAAGCGACCCTCTCCATTGCATTATGCAATCAAAAACTGTGTTTTACATCCAGCCATCGACAAACGGTATCTTAGGCGCTGTATTTGTTGGCCTCGCCAAAGGTGCCTGCCTCGACGATCCAGCCGTCCTTCATGATGACGTCCATGTTGTCGGTGTTGAGCACGTGGATGTCGGCGGCGACGTCACCGTTGACGACCAGCAGGTCGGCGCACTTGCCGGCCTCGATAGAACCGGTCTCGTCCTCGATGTGACACATCTTGGCACCGTTGAGGGTGGCGCAGGTGATGGTCTCGACCGGAGTGAAGCCGATCTTGTCGACGAACTCGTACATCTCCTCGATGGAGCAAGTGCCGTACGGGGTGACGAAGGAGAAGGAGTCGGAGCCGATCGTCATGACGACGCCGCGCTTCTTGGCCTCGCGCAGGCAGTCGTAGTTGCGCTGCAGCTCCTTCTCGACCAGGGTGCCCTCGTACTTGTCGTGCAGCTCGGGAACGTAGACGGGCGGATAGGTGGCGTACCAGGTGGGCAGGAAGGCGATCGTCGGAGTGAAGAAGGTGCCCTGCTCGGCCATGAGGTCCATGGTGCGCTCATCGATATCGAAGCCGTGAATCAGCTGCTCGCAGCCAAAGCGAACGGAATCGTAGGCAGCGGCGTGGTTGTTGTAGCAGTGGCTCCACACGGGGATGCCGACCATCTTGGCCTCTTCGACCACGGCCTGAATCTCCTCGGAGCAGTAGTGCTGATCGCGGCCGGAGTCCCAGCGCCAGATGCCGCCACCGGTAGCCCAGATCTTGATGGCATCGGGGTTCTCGCGCAGGCGACGACGGACGGCCTTGCGCAGATCCCAAGGACCGTCGACCTGATCGCCCCAGGGGTGCGATTCCTTGTTGAGCTCCTGGCTGCAGTGGTGGGAGTCGCCGTGGCCGGCAACGCGGCAGAAGCCAAGGCCGGTGGCCAGAACGCGCGGGCCCTTGAAGACGCCCTTGTCGATGCAGTCACGGATCTGGATACCAAAGCGGCCGATCTCGCAGACGGTGGTGAGGCCGTGGGTGAGGCAGTCGTAGGCCTGCTTGACGGCGACGGCCTGCTTCTCGAGGAGCGGCTGCATGACCCAGTCGGTGTCATCATCGGTCAAGTTGCCCGAGAAGTGCAGGTGGGTGTCGATCAGGCCGGGAAGGACGGTCTTGCCGGCGGCGTCGATGACCTCAACGCCCTCGGGAAGGTCCTGCATGGCGCCGGCGTACTCGATCTTGCCGTTGTCGTCGACGAGAACGAGGGAGTTCTCGACCGGCTCGGCACCGGTACCGTCGATGAGCTTACCGCCAACGATTGCATACTTAGTGGACATGGTTCCTCCTTATGGATCCATATAGTGGGCGAGGCCGCATTGGGTTAAGGCCTCACAAAGCTACCCAAGTGGTGCCGGGTTCGGTGCGCGGAAGAGAGGGTCCCGCGCACCTGATCCGCCCCGGCTCGGCGTTACTTTTTGCGGGAATTGGTGAAGGCCATGAGAGCCAGGCCGACGGCCAGCCAGCCGATCACGATGCTCCACTCCACCATGTTGAGAGAGGCGGGAGAGAACGGAATCACGAGCAGGCCGATGATGATAGCGCAGGCAGCGATGGCGAGGCAGATGCCAAACTTGCCGCCGGGCACCTCGTAGGGACGAGGCAGGTCGGGCTCGGTGAAGCGCATGCGCAGGCAAGCGAGGGCGACCATGCCGCAGGAGAAGATGAAGGCGAGAGCCGACACGTTGGTCAGAGGGATGAGCATGTTCTTGCCCAGGAACGGACCGACGACGGTGATGACACCCAGGACGACGCAGGCGAGCTTGGGGGCGCCGGACTTGGGGTCGACCTCGGCGAACTGCTCGGGCAGCTGGCCCTTGCGGCCCATGGCGAGCATGATGCGGCTCGTGGCGCCGTAGAAGGAGTTCATCGGGCCCATGGGTCCAAGCGTGGCGATGACGAGCATGGCCAGGTACAGGAGCATGTTGATGCCCTTGAGGCAGGCGAGCGCGGGAACCGGGCTCTTAACGAACTCATGCCAGTCGAGGATGGTGCCGAACGAGTAGATACAGACCATGTAGAAGCCGCCGGCGGCCAGCAGAGCCAGGGAGATGATCTTGCCGAACTTGTTCCAGTTGAGGCCCTCGGCCGCTTCCTCAGCCTGCTGGGGAATGGTGTCGAAACCGGCGTAGAAGAACGGGGTCAGAACCAGGACCGACACGATACCGGCGAACAGGCTGGTGCCCTCGGTGGCGGCCTTGCCGCCGCCAGCGCCGGCGACCTGGGAGAACACAGGCATGGCGTTGTTCGGCGAGCCGGTGAACAGCGAGACGCCCATGGCGAGCAGCATGCCGCAGAGCAGGGCCTTGGTCAGGAAGGCCTGGAGTTTGGCAGCCGAGCTGGCGCCGCGGAAGTTGAGGAAGATGACGTAGACTGCAAAGCCGAGCGCGATCAGCGTCGGGAACAGGTAGACGTCGGCCCCCAGTATGGTGTAGAGCTTGACGGCGCGCAGCCACTCAAGGCCGGGCAGGCTGCCGAACATCTCGGACACGAGGGTCGAAATGGCGATGGCCTCCCACGGGCACAGGATGCCGTTGCCCAGGGCCAAAAGCCATCCGGTGATGTAGCTCAGCGTACGGCCAAAGCTACGATCGACATACTCGACGATGCCGCCCGAGATGGGGATAGCAGCCGTGAGCTCACCGAAAACAGCTCCGACGGGCACGAGGAAGATTGCACCCAAGAGGAATGCGATCATAGCGGGAACGGGACCGCCGCCCACGACCATCCAGTCGCCGACCTGCAGAACCCAACCGGTACCGATGATGGCACCGAAACCGATGGTGAAGAAGTTCCAGAGCGAGAGCGTTTTCTTCATGCCGCCGTTATCCTCGACTGCAACCTCTGCGTTCTTGTCCGCCATTGTTCCCCTCCTTTCCTTTTTGACGCCCCTTGACGTCACCCCTTGCGCGGTCTGTTTTGCCGCGCGCTTTTATTTCGTGGCTTTAAGATACGGCCTTGGCACAGCAGCGCCGCTTGTAGCTCGACCGAAGGCAGAACTGCAAAACGAACGGCGCCGTTTTTGGGACGAACGGCGGGAGACGTCATTCGTCTTGGACGCTTTCATCTTGTCTGCTTTTGAATACCTGTTGCCGTGACGCTTGGCGCTCGGCGCGACAACGTTCATACCATTTGTCAGGCTTTTGGCGCACATGCCCATGTGTCGTGCATCTTTTTATGTAGGATAGACAAGTTACACATGAGGCAAGGTGATTCGAATGGCATACGGATACAATGACGGCGACCAACGGCCACAAAGCGTGCGCCTTGCCGGCCGCACCACGCCAACGCCCAGAAGCACCTCCGACAACGACAACCCGCAGCGCCCCCAAGAGCAGCCCGGGGCTTCTTCGCGGCAACAAAGCCGTACCGTGCAGCAGTCAGACCGCGTGAGTACGAGCACACGCCAACGCCAGACCGACACATCGCAGCCACGCCGCTACGATCGTCGTAAGACCGACTACTACGTCAAGCGCTCCTTTTCGCGACCTCAACGCGATCGCGGCAATTCCGCCCCTCACCCCGCGTCGCATACCACAAGCAACGCGCTTCCAGCCCGCCGCCTTCGCCTTGCGCTTTGCTCCATCGCCGCCTGCCTCGTCTTTGTGTTTTTGGGATCCTGTATCTCCCACGGGTCGGCCGGTCTTGAGCCCACTGCCGAGGACAAGCTGCTTAAAGCTCCCGTCGCGCCCGGTTACTCCTTTGCGTTCTCGACCCCACGCTCGCAATGGCAGGCCGGCACCATGCCCCACATCTACCAAATTGACCCCGCATGGTCGGAGCTGCCCTATGCCGGTGGCACTATTCGCGAAAACGCTTGCGGTCCCACCTGCCTCACCATGGTCTATATCTTTAAGACCGGCCACACCGATAAGACACCGGTCGATATATGCGCACTGGCCGAAGCCGGCAACTACGCCCCCACCGGTGCCACCGAGTGGTCGTTTATGACAGGCGGTGCGTGGCAGCTGGGGCTCAACGGAACACAGCTCTATAACGATCGCGAATCGATTACCCAAGCACTTCGCTCGGGTGCGCCCGTCATCGCCGCAGTGCGCCCCGGTACGTTTACCAACGTAGGCCACTACATCGTGCTCTACGGCATCGACGACGCCAACCAGATTGGCGTCTACGACCCCAACTCGGCCAGCCGCAGCGCCCGCCGCTGGGGCGTCGTAGAGGTCCTCAACGAAGTCGAAGCCATGTGGGCCTACTACTAGTCATTGAGGACAGACTTAAATGAGTGGTCATTGGGGACGCTCTTGTTTGACTAGTCATTTAAGAACGTCCCCAATGACTAGGTGAATAGCAAAAGCCCCGCAGTCGGAGCGGACTGCGGGGCTCATGAAGAGAGGCTAGTTTGTGGGCGCCTTGCCTGGCGCCCACGAGAGAGGCAACAGAGTAGAGACTACTCGTGGATGCGGGTACCGGAGAGGCCGGCCATGGTCTCGGCGGCCTTGTCCAGAGCGCCGATGATGCAGGTGCGGCCCTTGCGGGAACGCGCGAACTTGATGGCAGCGCGGACCTTGGGCTCCATGGAACCCTTGCCGAACTGGCCCTCGTCGGCCAGGCGCTCGGCCTCGTCGGCGGTGAGGTCCTCGAGCTCCTCCTGGTTGGGCTTGCCAAAGTTGATGGCGACGTGCTCAACGGCGGTCAGCAGGAACAGAACGTCAGCGTCGCAGTCCTCGGCCAACAGCTCGCCGCCCAGGTCCTTGTCGATGACGGCGGGAACGCCCTTGTAGCAGCCCTTGTTCTCGTAGTCGCGGACGACGGGGATGCCGCCGCCACCGCAGGCGATGACGATGAACTCGTTGTCGAGCAGGTTGAGGATGGAGTCGGCCTCGACGATCTTCTTGGGATCGGGGGAAGCGACGACGCGACGCCAGCCGCGGCCGGAATCCTCGACGAAGACCTTGGAGGGATCCTCGGCCATGAACTCCTTGGCCTGCTCCTCGGTATAGAAGGGACCGATCGGCTTGGTCGGGTTCTTGAACGCGGGATCGTCGGGATCGCACTCGATCTGGGTGACGACGGTGGCGGCGTGCCAACGCTTATAGCGCTTGTGCATCTCGCGGCCGATGCCCTGCTGCAGGTGATAACCAATGTAGCCCTGGGACATGGCGCCGCACTCGGGCAGCGGCATCTCGGGGGTACCGATGGCATCGTGGGCAGCGGCGAAGGCGTTCTGGATCATGCCGACCTGCGGGCCGTTGCCGTGGGTGATGATGATCTCGTTGCCCTGCTCGATGAGGCCGAGGAGGGCATGGGCGGTGTTGCTCACGGCCTCGATCTGCTCGACGGGGTTGTTGCCGAGGGCGTTGCCGCCAAGGGCGACGACAATACGATCGGGCTTACCAAGAGGCTTAGACATTGCTGGAATCCTTTCTGTAAAAGGCCTACAACCCATTAATAACCCGCGTCCGTGCGATACGCGAGTTTATTAAGGTTTATATTCTCTTTATCGCTCATTTTATTCATTTTGAAAATAGCGGAACGGTGAACGGTCGTTTTTATCCGCTCAGCGTACAGAACTCCAGCTCAGACATATCTACGTAATTTACGTGCGACTTTATTTAAATGAAGCAAGGATTATGTCGGATTATGCAAACTACATCTCTGCTAAACACAAAACGGACAGCGCAATATCTTACTCGCACTATACGAGATTCTATGCACATATAAGTCGAGTATGCACCCCTGCAAAAACAAGGGGCTTTTCATCCAGCATAAGGAATAAAGAAGAGCTCCGAAAAGGCGGCAACAGCCAAGTCCCCCATCCATCCCCAAAGTGGCGCGAGGTTTCGCGGCAAAGCCGCGAAACAGCGAAAGGGACGGAATACCCGCCAACTACGTCCTTCATCCGCCCACACAATCCGAGGACGTAGTCGTAGCAGGATCTGAGGGCTGACCTTCGCGGGCACTCCGCAGGACGAAAGAACCCCCGCCGCACGAAGTGCGCAGCGGGGGTTCTTTCATGTCCGAGGACGCGCTGGGAAGTTACCCCATGCGGACGGC
>OMCF01000544.1_pt1 | contig 14828 bp, 12 predicted proteins | sample 1673791 | NCBI WGS metagenome assembly OMCF01 (sample SAMEA103958127, study PRJEB25191) | human gut metagenome | biome: human-associated habitat [ENVO:00009003]; feature: intestine environment [ENVO:2100002]; material: feces | place: Germany | collected 2013/2015
ATTCCGGCGCAGGTACAGGATGGCGGACGCGGCTTCAGTCAGCGGCTGCCACAGCAGCGGGGCGTGGTCGGTGGAATAAATCAGGGTGAACACATGGTAGCCGGCCTGCAAAAACTGGACGGCAACAGGGTCCGCTTCGCGCGCGGAGCAGTAGCGGTAGCCGCCGCCGGGCAGGATCAGCACCACCGGGCGGGTGTTGTAGCTGGGCATTTCGGTGGTTTCGTCACGCAGGTAGCCGGTCAGCATGGCACCGGTGGCAAGTTTATATTCTACAAATTTCATAACATCAGGCTCCTAATGATAAATATGAAGATACAGTTATTAGGATAGCGCAAAAAATGTGCTTTGAAAAGCCTTTTTCTGTATTTTACATACAGTTTTTTAACTTTTTGTAAAAAGGGCAATCAGGACTTGCACTTTGCGGGTAAGAGTGCTAATATATGCTTAGCACTTAAAGCACGCGAGTGCTAAACCATAAAATATATAAAAGTGAGGTCATTGTAACTATGGCAATGCATCAGTTTAAGGCCGAGAGCAAAAAGCTGCTTGACCTGATGATCAATTCTATTTATACCAACCGCGAGATCTTCCTGCGCGAGCTGATCTCCAACGCATCGGATGCCTGCGACAAGCTGTATTTCAAGAGCCTGACGGACACTTCCATCAACGTAAAAAAAGAAGACCTGCACATTCATATTGCAGCCGATAAAGAGAACCGCACCCTGACCATCAGCGATAACGGCATTGGCATGACTAAGGATGAGCTGGAAAAGAACCTTGGCACCATTGCCCGCTCCGGCAGCCAGGACTTTAAGGCAAGCAATCAGAACGAGAATATTGACATCATCGGTCAGTTCGGCGTGGGTTTCTATTCCGCGTTTATGGTCAGCGACCACGTGCGCGTAGAATCCAAGGCGTACGGCGCAGAGCAGGCGTATTGCTGGGAGTCCGACGGCGCGGACGGCTATACCATCCGCGAGTGCGAAAAGGCCGACCACGGCACCGAGATCATTTTGCATATCAAAGAGGACACCGAGGAAGAAAAGTACAGCGAGTTCCTCGATACATACCGCATTCGTTCGCTCGTGAAGAAGTATTCCGATTATATCCGCTACCCCATCCGTATGGAGGTCGAAAAGACCCGTGCAAAGGAGGGTGCGGAGAACGAATATGAGCACTACTTTGAGGTGGAGACCCTTAACAGCATGGTGCCGCTGTGGAAGAAGAATAAAAACGAGATCACGGCAGAAGAATACAACAGCTTCTATAAGGAGAAGTTCTACGATTGGCAGGACCCGCTGAAGGTTATTCATACCTCCGCAGAGGGTACGGCGACGTATAACGCACTGCTGTTTATCCCTGCAAAAGCGCCGATGGATTATTATTCGAGAGACTACGAAAAGGGTTTGCAGCTGTATGCTTCCGGCGTGCTCATTATGGAAAAATGCGCAGACCTGCTGCCGGATTACTTCGGCTTTGTGAAGGGCCTTGTCGATTCGCAGGATCTGTCGCTGAATATCTCCCGTGAAATGCTGCAGCACGACCGTCAGTTAAAACTTATCGCGACGCGCATTGAGAAGAAGATTGCGTCGGAGCTTAAATCCATGCTGGAGCACGACAGAGAGAACTACGAGAAGTTCTTTGAGAGCTTCGGTTTGAGACTCAAATTCGGCATGTACGAGAACTACGGCATCAACAAGGATAAGCTCAAGGATCTTGTGCTGTTCCGCTCCTCCACGGGCAAGATGCGCACGCTGAAAGAGTACGTTCAGGACATGAAGGAAGACCAGACCTGCATTTACTACGCGGCGGGCGAGACCCCGGAGCGCATTGCGCATCTGCCGCAGACCGAAGCCGTGCTTGACCGCGGCTACGAGGTGCTGTACCTTACGGACGATGTGGACGAGTTCGCGCTGATGGTGTTGCAGGAGTATGAAGGCAAGAGCTTCAAGAACGTTGCGGCGGAAGACGCACGCGTGCAGACCGAAGAAGAAAAGCAGGCTGCCGAAAAGCAGGCGGAGGAAAACAAGGCTCTGCTTGAGAAGATGAAGACGATTCTCGGCGAGCGCGTAAAGGACGTGCGCGTTTCGACGACACTTAAAAATCACCCCGTGTGCATCACGACGGACGGCGCGATTTCCATGGAGATGGAGAAGGTGCTAAACTCCATGCCGGGCGCGGAGCAGAAGGTGAAGGCCGAGCAGATATTTGAGCTCAACACCGAACACCCGGTGTTTGAGGTGCTGCGCCGCTTTGAAAATGACGAAGACAAGCTGAAAAAGTACACCGAAGTGCTGTACGATCAGGCGCTGCTTATTGAGGGCCGCTCCATTGAAGACCCGGTTGCTTACGCAAACAACGTCGCGGAGCTGCTTGCACAGTAAAAAATACCCCCATTAGGAGGACGGGCTATGAAGCCGAAAAGAAAACGGGACTTTACCGGCATGTTCATCATGGCGGTGCTGCTGAGCTTTATTCTGCCGCTCGGCTACCTTGTAGTACGTATTGTGTCGCACGGCGGCGGGACGGAGGAAGTGCGCAGCCGCGAAGATTATGTATTGATGCTTTTGCAGTGCCTTTTGGGCATTGCCGCCATTGTGCTGCCGCTGCGGCTCATCCGGCAGAAAACGCTGCAGATTCCGCGCGTGATGCTGGTTTTGTACATTGCGTTTTTGTACTGCGCGATCTTCCTCGGCGAGGTGCGAAGCTTTTACTACGCCGTACCGCAGTGGGACACGATTCTGCACACGATGAGCGGCGCAATGCTGGGTGCGCTTGGCTTTTCCATGATTGCGATTTTCAACAATGCGGAGCGCATACCGTTGAATCTTTCACCGATGTTCATCGCCGCATTTGCGTTTTGCTTTGCGCTTGCGCTGGGCGCGGTGTGGGAAATTTATGAATTCACGATGGATTCCGTTTTCGGCACCAACATGCAGAAATATATGCTGGATAACGGCACGGCGCTTATTGGGCAGGCAGCCTTGCAGGACACGATGAAGGACATCATCGTGGACGCCATCGGCGCACTGGTGATGAGCACCATCGGCTACATTTCCCTCAAGTACAAAAAGGGCTGGGTGGAAAAGCTGACGATCCGTTTTCACGTGAAAAAGCCCGAAAAAAAACGGGAAAACCAAAAAGGGAAAGGATGAATGAGCATGAACGATAACCGGAACTACACGCCCGCTGGGCAGCCGGTGACGCAGCCGCTTTATAACGGGCAGCCGGTGTATACCGCGCCGCAGAATCCCGCGCCGGTGCAGAACCCGACGCCGGTGTATACATATCCGCCGCAGGGCGGTAACGGCGCGCCCGTTTATGCACAGCCGGTGCAGCAGCCCGTATATTACGCACCCGTACAGCCGCCGAAGTGGGCGGACCCCGTGCGTTTGGAGCAAAAGGAGCTGCGCCGCGCGGCCTCTCGCCTTTCGTTTGCGACCATGACCTCTTTGCCGATACAGGTTTTGTGGACGACGCTTGCAACACTGATTTTAACGGTGTGCGGCGTGAATTTTATGGGGCCGAACACCATTGGCGACTTTCCGCCGACGGCGTATTACCTTATTTCGTCCATTGCATCGTTCTTATCCATTGTGCTGCCGTTCTCGTTTTTTCTGTTCTTTGGGAAAAGAAAGCTCTCGGACACGGTGCTTGTGGAGAAAAACGGTGTGCTGAACAGTGTTTTGCTCGTCTTTGCGGGCCTTGCCGTCAGCGTTTTGATGAACATTCCCGCAAACCTCATCTCGCAGCTTTTGGAGGGCGCGGGGCTGAACGGCGACGCAAACACGGCAGACCTTTTGGCGCTGACGCCCGTGCAGGCGCTGACGATGTTCGTTTCGGTCGTGCTCGTCGCGCCGGTGACGGAGGAATTTGCGTTCCGCAGCGTGACGACGGCTGTCATGCGCCGCTGGGGCGACTGGCCTGCGGTGATCTTCTCCGCACTGATTTTCGGCATGGCGCATTACAGCATTCAGTCCTTGCCCGTGGTGCTTATGGCGGGCTTTGTAATGGCGCTTTTGTATGTGCGTACTCGCAACATTTGGGTGAACATTTTCGTGCACATGCTCAATAACCTGCTTGCGACGCTGCCCATCGCCCTTGAGGGGCTTGTGGGCGCGGATGCGGCGAATATCGCGAGCAATTTGCTGACGTATATCGTGTACGGCTTGGGGCTGATTGCGCTTGTGGTGCTGCTTATCCGCAATTTTACCGGTCATAAGGTGTTCCGCACGCCCATGCAGCGCGGTGTGCCGGTACGCGGAAAGGCGTTGTGGATGTTCGTGAATCCCGGTTTCATCTGCTACTTTGTGCTGTTTGTCGTCATGTGCATCGTGACGCTGTATTCGTAAGGGGACATATGCCGTATAATGCCATGAAAAACCGTGCGTTTGTGCCGGAGGAAAAGTTCATGCGCGAGGCGCTTTCGCTTGCGGAAGAAGCCTTTTCGGCAGGTGAAGTGCCGGTGGGCGCCGTTGTTGTGAAGGACGGCGAAGTCATTGGGCGTGGGCGGAATCGGCGAGAAGAGCATCGGAGTGTGCTTGGCCATGCGGAGCTGGAAGCGATGGAACAGGCGGCAAAAGTGCTCGGCTCCTGGCGATTGACCGGCTGTACGCTGTATGTGACGCTGGAGCCGTGTCCCATGTGTGCGGGCGCGACGGTAAACGCCCGCGTGGACCGCATCGTGTTCGGCACGGAAGACGAAGCGATGGGCGCGTGCGGCACGGCTGTGTCGGTGACGTCGCTCAAAAATGCCTTTAAACCCGAATTGTACCGCGGATTGCTGTGTGAAGAATGCACGGCGATCCTGCGCCGGTTCTTCAAAGTCAGACGCGCAGAACGAACCGAAAAATAAAAGAACCGCATTGCAAACGGAATTTCCGGCTGCAATGCGGTTTTTTGCGTATGATTTTAAAATTATGTAAACTAAAACTCCGGGATGATGGAGCGGACGAGGGGGCGAAGACCGGTGCCGGGGGTTTCCTGCTGGTGGTAGATCTGCCCGTCGTAGGCGGGGAGGTTGTTGCCCTCCACCAAAACGGGACCGGTGGGGGTGATGCCCACGTCCCAGCCGACGTACCGCATGTCGGGGCGGACCTTCGCGGCTTTTTTGCACAGCGCAATCGCTTCATCAAAATATGGCACGCGGAAGTTTATGAATGGCGTGCAGGTATCGGGGTGCATGTCGAAATACATGCCGGTTTTATCGGACATAGCGGGGCGGCGGATGACACCGTCGTCGCAGATGAGCGCGTTGAGCCCGCCGCTTGTGGTGTTATCTACAAATGAGCCGTGGCGGCCTGTGCGCACAAAGATGTACAGCACATGCACGTCGCCTTTGTCATCTGTTAAGGTGCAGACGCGCAGGGTGTTAAGTGAATACGGATACAGCGCGCTCATTTCCGGGTGCTGCTGTAAGGCTTCCTCCACGAGCAGTAAACCGTTTTGCACCCAGTTTTCGCGCAGCCTTTTCACGGCCTCTCGGTCGTTTAAATCGGTCCCGGCGCTGTCAAAGCGTTTGACCCCCAGACCGCCGAAGCTTTCCGGCTCTTTTAAAAACACCACGGGGTGGTGGCGCAGAAAATCGGCAAGCGCGTCCTCACCGGCTTCATTGAGGTCTAAAAATGACCGTCCGAGGTACGGCGCAAACGTGCGGCAGAACAGCAGCTTGTTTTCAAAATAGGGGCGGTCTTCAGGGTTGTTTACCATGCGGGTTAAGCGCCAGTTATCCTGCATGGTGAAGAATGTGTTTCTCGCCTTTGCGCCGTGGATGTGTGCAAAACCGAAAATGTGGTAATCGTAAAATCCCACGTTATACCGCAAAATGCAGTACAGCATATCCGCCATGATGACGGGTGTGGGCGTTTTGGTCTCCTTTTTGACGTCGCGAACATACACCATCATGCGCTTTGCGTCAAAACCGCGAATGCGGCGCAGTAAAAGCTCCAGCTTTAGCATTTCTTAAAATCTCCTTACGAAATTCTTACAATTTTAAATAAAATATGAGAAAGATTTTTGTCGATTTTATTATAGCATAAACCTGTTTAAAAGGAAAGAAAAAGATTTGCAAATTATTTTGGCGGATGCTTTTGCAAAGCGAAACCCCGCTGCGTTAAACAGCGGGGCGCAATTAGGAATGATTTATGAATTATGGAGTTTTATGCTTCTTCGGACTCTTCCTTTTTCGGGGACACAGTGATGCGCACGCGGGTGGCACGCTGGTACTCTGTTTCTTCTACAACGACATGCAGGTTTTCAAAATCAAAGCAGTCGCCCTTTTCGGGGATGCGATCGAGCTGCTCGATGACCCAACCGTTGATGGTGGAAGCTTCGGAATCGGACTTCAAATGGAAGTATTCAAGAAGCTCGTCAAGGTTGGTGGAGCAATCGACAAGGTATTCGTTGTCGCTGACCTTTTGGAACGCTTCCACCACTTCGTCGTGTTCGTCCCAGATCTCGCCGACAAGCTCTTCGATGATGTCTTCCAGCGTGACGATGCCCTCGGTGCCGCCGAACTCATCCACGATGACGGCAAGGTGCGATTTGTTCTGCTGCAAAAGCTTTAAAAGCGCGGAGATTTTCATCGAAGGCGGGATGAACTCCACGGGCTTGATGATCTGCTTCACCGCGTTGCCGTCGCGCAGCACGAGGTTATGGAAATCTTTCTCATTGATAATGCCGACGACGCTGTCAATCGTCTCCTCATACACCGGCAGGCGCGAAAAGCCTGTTTCCGTAAAGAGGTCGGCGATTTCCTGTACGGTGCTCGTCTTATCCACGGCTTCCACGTCTACGCGCGGCGTCATGATATCGATGGCTTCAAGGTCGTCGAACTCGATGACGTTGTGGATAAGCTCGCTTTCGTTTTCGTTGATACCGCCGTCGTGCTCGGCTTCCTCCACGATGGTGAGCAGTTCGCTTTCCGAAATGGTACGGTCGTTAGAGACCTTTACGAACTTTTTCACCAGCTTTTTGATGCCCACAAAACATACGTTAAAGGGCTTGAAGACGTAAATGAGCACGTTGATGATGGGCGCGGAAAACATAGCGAACGCTTCCGGGGCCTCTTTTGAGATGCTTTTCGGCGTGACTTCGCCGAAAATGAGCACGATGATCGTCATGGCGATGGTAGAAACGGTGGGACCGTTGTCGCCGAATGCTTTGATAAACAAAACGGTGGCGAGAGAAGACGCACTGATGTTGACGATGTTGTTTCCCACCAGAACGGAGGAGATGAGCTCGTCGTAATTATCCACGAGCTTATAGGCGAGCTTTGCGCGCTTGTTGCCGTTATCGGCTAAGTTTTTGAGCCGGATACGGCTGAGCGACGAAAACGCTGTTTCCGTGGCGGAGAAATAGGCGGACAAAACGATCAGAACGATCAACGCTATGATCAACCCTGTACTGTGACTGTCCATCTGAGAAAAAATAACCTGTCTTTCCTACAAAAAATTTGCCGCAGCCATATGCCGCTTGGCATGTATGATAATATCGTATATTACCACAATACGCGAAAAAAAGCAAATCGAAATTTGCAAATTTTTTGAAAAAGCAAAAAGCGCGGGAGCTTTTAAAAACTTCCGCGCCTTTTTACAGAGCTTTATGGAATTTGTGCACGCTCTTTCGGCAAAAACGTGAGCTTCACGCGCGCCGAGCCGTTTTCGTTCGGATAGTAATAAAGGTAAAGCAGCGTTTCGTTTTCACCGAGGCCGCGCCACTGGTATTGCAGGGCGCAGACATTTTCGCCGCCCGTGTCTTTTTGCAGCGCCGCAAAAAGCGTATCGGTATCGTCTTCGGCGGAAACGCCGTCCATGTTCACGTCGGTCGTGAACGGCTTGCCGAGCGCTTTTTCGAGCTTGTCGTAGCAGGTGCGCATGTATGAAAAGCCGTCCTCATTCGGCGTACACAGTACGGTGAGCTCTGCATAGTTGAGCTTGCTGGCGGAGGTTTCATCGCCGCGATATGCGTCAAATGAAAGCTGCACGTCGGCGGTTTTGCCGTAAACGTCAACGGTATAATCGGAGAGCGCCTGTTCGGTAGTACCGAGTGCTTTCAGCGCATCGGTTTCCCCCTGTCCCACAGCGCCGATAAACGTTTCGGGAAATGAGGCTTTCGAGCCGGTTGAGCACCCGACAAGGCATGTAAATATCGCCAAAAGACAGAACATGACCGCAAGTTGTTTTTTCATAAAATCGACCCTTTCTTAAAAATGGGTGTGTTTACTGGGGGGGCAAAGGGTACATGGGGCTCATCCTTTCCGAGTTTTACAGTTTCATTATAGCATGAAGCTGTGGGCGAAAACTATGGGAGAAACCGCCAAAACATCAGGGCGGCGGTTGGTGCAAATGTTATTTTGCGCGGTGTGCGTCCGTTTTTCGCAAAAGCACGTTGTTTTCTGCGCTGTTTTCTGTATAATAAGAAGTGAAAACACAAGCTGTGCGGGGGAAAACGCTGCGGCTTTGAAACGATAGATCAGAAATGAAAAAAGGAGAACCCTATGAATTATACGGAAAACGTAATCGTGCCGGAGCGCACGCTTTTGGTCTCGCTTGACACGGGCGAGTACGACGCGGAGGAATCGCTGCGCGAGCTGTGGGAGCTTGCCAAAAGCGGCGGCGCGGAGCCTATTGCGACGATGATGCAGAAGCGCCCCTCCCCGGAGACCGCGACGTGCGTAGGCAGCGGCATGGTGGAGGAAATTCGGAATTTCTGCGAGAACAACGAGATTGAGCTGATTATTTTTGACCGCGAGCTGACGCCGACGCAGATCCGCAACCTTGAAAATGCGACGGACGTGCGCGTTGTGGACCGCACGATGTTGATCCTCGATATTTTTGCACAGCGTGCGCAGAGCCGCGCAGGTAAGGTGCAGGTGGAAGCGGCGCAGTTAAAGTATCTTCTGCCGCGTTTGACCGGCAAAGGCACGGCGCTTTCGCGTCTCGGCGGCGGCATCGGCACGCGCGGCCCGGGCGAAACGAAGCTGGAGACCGACCGCCGACACATTCGCCGCAGGATTGAAGCGCTGCGCGAGCAGCTGAAGAAAATAGAAGTCGGCCGCCACGAGACGCAGCGCCGCCGCGAAAAGGACGGCACGGTGACGGTGGCGCTTGTCGGCTACACGAACGCGGGCAAATCGACCTTGATGAATCTCTTGACGCAAGCGGGCGTTTTGGCGGAGGATAAGCTTTTCGCGACGCTGGACCCCACGGCGCGCGCGTTGAAGCTGCCCGGCGGCAAGACCGTTATGCTCATCGATACGGTCGGCCTTGTGCGCCGCTTGCCGCACCATTTGGTGGAGGCGTTCCGCTCCACGTTGGAGCAGGCTGCAACGGCGGACATCATTTTGAACGTGTGCGATGCTTCCAGCCCCGAAGCGCGCACGCACTTGGACGTGACAAATGAAATTTTGCAGAGCCTCGGCTGCGGTGACCGCCCGGTTATCCCGGTGCTCAATAAATGGGACCTTGTGGGCGATGCGGACAGCGCTTTGCATTTGACGGGCGCGGTGCGCATCAGTGCGCTGAAAAACGAAGGCATCCCGGCGCTTTTGCAGGCGATTGAAGATAACCTGCCGGTGAAGCCTGTGGACGTGACGGCGCTGCTGCCGTTTGCAAAGACGGGCATTGCGGCACAGCTGAGAAAAGCGGGCGCGCTCGTCTCCGAAGAATACGTGCCGGAAGGGCTCCTTATTCATGCCCGTGTGGAGCCGCGCGAAATGGCGCTGATAAAGCCCTATATCGTAGAAAACGATTCCGAAAACGAAAATGTATAAAGTAGTGCATACAAATGTATAATATGCGCTTTATTCATTCTAAAATGCATATTTTTGAAGATTAAATTTTGAAAAACGCACAAATATAAAGCCGTAAAACCCGCATGAAATCTGGAGATTTCGACAACTTTCAAAAAAGATGAATAAATATTCAAGAAAAGGGTTGATTTTTCCGGAAAACGGTGTATAATAATGACCGTTGAAACAAATAATTCTCCGCCGCACGATGACGGCGGTTTATGAAAAAAGGAAGGGTTACATCATGGCAAAGGCAAAGAAGGATATTAAAAAGGTTGTTCTGGCGTACTCCGGTGGTCTGGATACCTCCATCATCATCCCGTGGCTGAAGGAAAACTACAACAACTGCGAGGTCATCGCGGTTTCCGCCGACGTGGGTCAGGGCACGGAGCTTGACGGTCTGGAAGAAAAAGCACTGAAGACCGGTGCATCGAAGCTCTACATTGAAGACCTCAAGGAAGAATTCATTCAGGAATATGTTTATCCCACCGTACAGGCAGGTGCGGTCTACGAGAACAAGTACCTGCTCGGCACGTCCTTTGCCCGCCCGATCATCGCAAAGCGCATCGTTGAAATTGCCAAGGCCGAGGGCGCAGACGCCATCTGCCACGGCTGTACCGGCAAGGGCAACGATCAGGTTCGTTTCGAGCTGACCATTAAGGCGTTTGCTCCCGAAATGACCATCATCGCTCCGTGGAGAGAGTGGAGCATCAAATCGAGAGAAGAAGAAATCGAGTATGCGGAAGCACACAACATTCCGCTGAAGATCAACCGTGAAACCAACTACTCCAAGGATAAGAACATCTGGCATCTGTCCCATGAGGGTCTTGACCTTGAAGACCCGGCAAACGAGCCGCAGTACAACCACCCGGGCTTCCTTGAGCTCGGCGTTTCCCCGGAGCAGGCCCCGGACGAGCCCACTTATGTGACGATCCATTTTGAAAAGGGCAAGCCGACCGCCATCAACGGCAAGGAAATGAACGGTGTGGAAGTTGTAACGACGCTCAACGAGCTCGGCGGCAAGAACGGCGTAGGCCTTGCGGATATCGTAGAGAACAGACTTGTCGGCATGAAGAGCCGCGGCGTTTATGAGACTCCGGGCGGTGCAATCCTTTACCACGCACACAATAAGCTTGAAGAGCTGTGCCTGGACAGAGACACGTTCCACTACAAGCAGCAGATCGGTTTAAAGTTTGCGGAACTTGTTTACTACGGCCAGTGGTTCACCCCGCTGCGCGAGGCGCTTTCCGCATTTGTAGATTCCACCCAGCAGACCGTCACCGGCGATGTCAAGCTGAAGCTTTATAAGGGCAACATCATTGATGCAGGTGTCACTTCTCCGTACAGCCTGTATGACCCGGAGATCGCAACGTTCGATGAGGATGAGGTCTACAATCAGGCGGATGCAGACGGCTTCATCAACCTGTTCGGCCTGCCGATCAAGGTTTATGCACACATGAAGGCAAAGACCGAAAATAAATAATCCAAAAGTAGATTTAGGGTAGGCATTCATCTGCCTGCCCTTTTCTGCCATAAACGGGAAGGAAAGATTCAGCCATGAAATTATGGAAAGGCCGCTTCCAGAAGGAGGCAGACCCGAAGACGAACGACTTTAACTCGTCTATTTCTATTGACAGCCGCATGTACAAAGAGGACATTGAGGGCAGCATTGCGCATGCCACAATGCTCGGCGCGGCGGGAATCATCGATAAAGGCGAAAGCGAAAAGATCTGCGCGGAGCTTGAGAAAATCGAAAAGGACATCGAGACGGGCGCTCTGCACATTGACCCCGATGCCGAAGATATTCACACGTTTATCGAGGGCGAGCTGACGGCGCGCATCGGCGACGCAGGCAAGAGATTACATACCGCCCGCAGCCGCAACGATCAGGTTGCGCTGGATGTTCGTCTGACGCTGCGCAAGGAGTGCGCGGGGCTCATGGAACAGTTAAAAGAGCTCATCAACGTACTGTGCGACCAGGCGGAGGAATATGCCGACACCGTTATGCCGGGCTACACGCATTTGCAGCGCGCACAGCCCATCACGTTCGGGCATCATTTAATGGCGTATGCCGAAATGTTCCTGCGCGACATCGGCCGTATGCAGGACGCGTTAAAGCGTATGGACGTTTGCCCGCTCGGCTCCGGCGCTTTGGCCGGAACGACGTACCCGCTCGACCGTGATTTGACGGCGAAGCTGCTCGGCTTCTCCGGCGTGAGCCGCAACAGCCTCGACGGCGTTGCCGACCGCGATTTCTGCGCGGAAATCGCCGCGGCGATTTCGCTTGCGATGGTGCATCTTTCGAGATTTTCCGAGGAGATCATTCTTTGGTGCTCGTGGGAGTTTAAATTCATCGAGCTGGACGACGCGTTTTCCACCGGCTCCAGCATCATGCCGCAGAAGAAGAACCCGGATATTACGGAGCTTATCCGCGGCAAAAGCGGCCGCGTGTTCGGCGACCTGATGGCGCTTTTGACCATGATGAAGGGTCTGCCGCTCGCGTACAACAAGGACATGCAGGAGGACAAGGAAGCCGTGTTTGACGCGGTGGATACCCTGCGCCTGTGCCTGACGCCGTTTATCCCGATGCTGAAAACAATGCGCGTTTTAAAAGAGAACATGCGCGCCGCAGCGGCAAAGGGCTTCATCAATGCAACGGATTGCGCGGATTATCTGGTGGCTTCAAAGGGCCTGCCGTTCCGCGATGCGTATAAGATTACGGGCGAGCTTGTCGCCTTGTGCATCGAGCGCGGCCTGACGCTGGAGACGCTGCCGATCGACGAATACAAAAAGGTCTGTAATGCGTTCGACGAGGGCGTGTACGAGGCCATCAACCTTGAAAAATGCGTGCGCGACCGCAAGGTCAAGGGTGCGCCGTGCCCGGAGAACGTCCGCGCGGCGGCAAAAGAAGTGCGCACGATCGTAAACGGGCTATAAATTCAATTTTACCTTTGTTGGGGGTATCAAAATGGAAAAGATTAAGGTCGGCGTCGTGGGCGCCACCGGTTATGCGGGCGCGGAGATCTGCCGCCTGATTGCGGGGCATCCCGCAGCGGAGCTTACGGCCATCAGCTCTGTAAGCTTTGAGGGACAGGCTTTGTCGGACGTTTACCCGGCATACCGCGAAATGTGCGACCTCATCTGCATCACGCAGGAAGCGGTTGTGGAAAAAAGCGATGTCATCTTTGCCGCTTTGCCGCACGGCCTTTCGCAGGAGCTTGCTGCGGAGTGTGACAAAAAAGGCAAGGCGTTCATCGACCTCGGCGCGGACTTCCGCTTAAAGAGCGAGGAAGAATACACCGAGTGGTACGGCGGCACATTTACGGATAAGGCGCTGCACGAAAAAGCCGTGTACGGTCTGCCGGAGCTGTTCCGCGAGGAAATTAAGAAGACAAAGCTCGTTGCAAACCCGGGCTGCTACACCACGGCGGTGCCGCTTGCACTCGTGCCGGCGCTGGAAAAGGGCTATATCGAGACGACCGGCATCATCGCAAACTGCGCGTCCGGCGTGACCGGCGCGGGCAGAAAGCCGGCGCAGAACAGCCACTACCCGGAGCTGAATGAGGGTATGTCCGCGTATAAAGTCGCGTGCCACCGCCATACGCCGGAAATCGAACAGACGCTTTCCAAAATTTCGGGTGAGAAAATGCACATCACGTTCGTGCCGCATCTGCTGCCGGTGAACCGCGGCATTTTAGCGACATGCTATGCAAAACTCAAGCCGGGCGTTACGGAGGAAATGCTTCGCGCGGCGTATGAGGAAAGATACGGCAAAGAGCCGTTTGTGCGTTTGCTGCCAAAGGGCAAGAGCGCCGATATTCACAACATCAAGTACACGAATTTCTGCGACGTGTCCATCTTTACGGACCCGCGCACCGGCACGTTCATCGCCATCAGCGCTATCGATAACATGGTGAAGGGCGCGGCAGGGCAGGCCATTCAGAACATGAACATTCTGTTCGGTCTGGACGAAACCTGCGGCTTAAAGCTCGTTCCGCCGGCATTCTAAAAGAGTACGAAATTAAAGGAAAGCGATTTTATATAAGGAGCAATTCAGTATGCAGTTTATCGAAGGCGGCGTCACCGCGGCTAAGGGCTTTTTAGCCGGCGGCATCCACTGCGGCATCCGCAAAAATAAGTCCAAAGCCGATCTGGCTATGATTTTCAGCAAAACACCGTGTGCGGCGGCAGGCGTTTACACGCAGAACCTTGTAAAGGGTGCGCCGATTCTTGTCACACGCAAAAATATCGCGGACGGCCGCGCACAGGCGGTCATCTGCAACAGCGGCAACGCCAACACCTGCAACGCAGACGGCGAAAAGAAAGCGTGGCGCATGTGCGAAATCGCGGGCGAAGCGCTCGGCATTGACCCGCACGATGTCATCGTCGCGTCTACGGGCGTTATCGGGCAGATTTTGCCGATCGCGCCGATTGAGAATGCAGCCCCGGCGTTGGCGGCACTGCTGAACGAAAACGGTTCCAACATGGCGGCAAAGGCCATCATGACGACCGACACCATCGAAAAAGAGTGCGCCGTAAAGATTACGCTCGGCGACAAAGAAGTGCGCATCGGCGGCATCTCCAAGGGCTCCGGCATGATCCACCCGAACATGGCGACGATGCTGTGTTTTGTCACGACGGACTGCGCCATTTCCGTGCCGATGCTGCAAAAGGCCATTAAGGCGGCGGCAGACACCACGTTCAACATGATCAGCGTGGACGGCGATACCTCCACGAACGACACGCTTGCCATTATGGCGAACGGCGAGGCGGAAAACGAGGAGATCGTGGACATCGTGCGGGGCATGAGCGTTTCCCTGGAGGAGCTGTCCCTGGTGCTCCAGCGGCTCCGGGACAGCGGCACCTCTGGACAAAGTGTCCAGAAGTCCGAGGACGGCGGAAAGGAGGAAAATTGAAGATGAAACGCTTTCGGGTGATGGCGGCGGCGCTCTGCGCCGTCGTTCTTTTATGCGGTTTTAGCGTCCCGGCGTATGCCTATGCGGACGGCGGCGAGGGCGCGGACTACGGCGATCCCACC